>Ga0302114_10001250_pt1 | contig 16825 bp, 21 predicted proteins | sample AG5_Surface_MG_FD_203107 | JGI IMG/M metagenome (GOLD analysis project Ga0302114, IMG submission 203107) | Marine microbial communities from Western Arctic Ocean, Canada - AG5_Surface | ecosystem: Environmental > Aquatic > Marine > Oceanic | place: Canada: Western Arctic Ocean | collected...
AAGGGGAAGAGGAAGAGGAAGAGGAAGAGGAAGAGGAAGAGGAAGAGGAAGAGGAAGAGGAAGAGGAAGAGGAAGAGGAAGAGGAAGAGGAAGAGGAAGAGGAAGAGGAAGAAGAAGAAGAAGAAGAGAGGGAGGTGCGGAGGTAGGACAGCAGCGGACCTACATTCTTTAGGTTGCTAATTGTGCAATACACAGCTTCTATTGTTGGGGAGGTTGGTAACTCTTGGGTAGGGGGGGTTGGGGAGAGGGAAAGGGAAAGGGAAAGGGAAAGGGGGGGTGGAAGGGGGGAGAAACACCAGTCAAAGGCGCCAACCGAGGGGCTACTTATATTGGCTTCGGAAAGCTGCAATTTGTATTGGTTAATGGTGTCTTGTCGAGCTTTTGGTAAGACTTCGAGAAATCGCATTGTGGGGAAGGTTAACACACACGGATAGGCTTCGCACCTATCCCGGGCCAACTATGAATGGGTTTTAATTTCATTTTTTTTTTTTTTTCCGTATACGGTAATCAGAGTACTGTAGGCCCATAACTGTAATATCCGTAAGGTCGTCTCTATAAATTAAACTCTCTTAATACAATTATTACGAGGAAAGCCGACCCGATTACACCTTCGCAAGCATAGCAAACGCAAATACACAAATAACACTTATGGCCGGTTCACCTTCTCCGGGCCGAAAGGTTGACAACGAATCGGCAAAACTTAATGAAATGGCGAAACTTCTGGCAATGACAGAAGAGGATGCTCCTTATGTGGAGGACAAGTGGATGATGCATCGCCACCTTCGGGCTGACAAGGGCAAGGTTGCGAGTGCAGCTAAACGCTTCCGGGTCACCCTCGAGTGGCGAAAGTCTTTTGGGGTGTTGGACCTTCTGGAGTGTTTCCGGGACCGTAACCCTAACCCCAAGATCAAGGCACTCGAAGAAATTCTCGTTCACGAAAATTCAACAGGGAAAATATACACTCGAGGCATGGACCGATTCGGCAGAGCGATAATGATAATGCGTCCCCAGTGTGAAAACACAAAGAGCCACGACAACCAGATGAAGCACCTAGTGTGGAACCTGGAAAAAGCCATTGCCACGAGCAAAAAGAACACGTTGTGCTGCGATGGGGATGGGGATGGGGCTTGGGAGGAGAAAATTGTCATCATGTTTGACTACAATGAGTATAAGCTCAGCTCGGCACCTCCAATGCGAACAGCGAAAGAAACAATAAGCATTCTGCAGAATCATTATCCTGAGCGACTTTTCAAAGCGTACTTTATCCGTGCCCCCCTAATTTTCAGGGGTTTTTTCAAGATTGTATCACCATTCATTGACCCCGTGTCAAAAGAGAAGTTGAACTTTTTGAAAGGGGGGGCGGGAGAATCTGGTCTGGAGGAGGAATTCGAGAGTGGAGAATTGGAAACTTTTGCTGGGGGCGTTGGAGGAAATTACGGAAGGAAGAACGAGAAGTTTGATTCGAGTGTGCATATGAGGGAGCTCCCGTTCGGCTGTGGTTTGGAAATGGAGAAGGAGGCGGAGAAGGAGGGAAATTAAATGTTAGAAAGAAAGGTGAAGTAGTTTTAAGTTTTTAATTTCCATTTTGTGGGAGTGATCTGAATGGGGAGGTGGGCTGGGGAGAGGAAGGAGAGAATTCCGGAGGTGACGTTGTAGCCGCCGTTGTAAACGCACTCGCCGAGCAATCTAATGGTGTGGGCGTGGGTTGGAGTCCGCCGGGAGTATTTTGGGAAGGACACGTAGTCTCGCTTGTAGACGATGTGGAGAATGAGGTTGAGGATGGGGGTGAGGGCTGTGCGGGTGTACTCTCGGAAGGGGGTGATTCTAACCGTGTTGTCTCTATTGGCCGCAACAATGAAGTTGGAATCGGCCGTGATGGTGAGCTGGATGGTGATGGATTCCTGCTCGAACGTGTGCTTGAGCTCGAAAGTCTCAGCATCCCACATCTTCATCGTTTTGTCGTAACCGGCACTCACAAGAACACGCCCGTTGGGGGAGTATGAGACGCTATTGACCCAATAGGTGTGAGCCTGGTCGATGCTCTTCACCAAGCTTCCATCGGCAGGGTTCCAAAATTTGATGGATTTATCTCTACTTCCGGAGCAAAGGAGTTTGCAGTCGGGAGAGAACGAGAGGGAACCGACGAGGCCGGCGTGGCCCTCCAACGTGTGCGCTAAGGTGGCACTTCCCTCGTTGAACCTGTAGGTCTTGATGAGCTTATCGTTACTTCCAGTAGCCAGCTGCTTGCCGTCGGGGGAGAAGCACACTGCATAAATAGCTCTCGTGTGATCCTCAAGCACTTGCACTCTCGCCCACTCGCCACCCTCCCCCGGCTCCGACCAAATCATCACCTTCTTATCAGCACTCCCTGAAGCAATGTGGGAGCCTGATGGAGAGACGGCGACGCACCCAACACCAAAATCGTGTCCCACCAAGGTCTGGACCAACTCGAGGGAAGGGCTGAATACCTTCAAGTTGGGACCTCCATCAAAATCAAAGCCACAAGCCACAAGTGAGCCATTCGGAAGATAGCAAAGACCATTTACACCTCCAGCAAAAACATTGTCAGCTCGATATTCTACCTTGTTGGAGCTGGTCGAGTGGACGATGACTGACCCGCCCTCACTACCCGAAGCCACATGACCGTTACTCCGCGACGCCACGCAATTTACAGCATTGTTATGCCCGTGGAGGAGCTGTTCGTCCATCTTCACAGACTAAATTGAGATTGGACAGACGGGAGGTGGGGAGAGGGCTGAGGGGTGAATTTCCGGGCTTCTGGAGAAAAGAAATAGGGTCGAAGAGAGCAACAATGCTCACCTTATATTTAAAGAGTGCTAAAGAGTGCTAAAATAGCACGATAGTGATTTTCCTCACACATAATGATGTGCATATGGCACTTAAAAACCCCTCCCCCACATTACCCTGAATCCTCCAGCACCACTCCACCAGACTTGACACTTCGTGATTGGCAATCGACAGCCAGTTCTATGGATAAATCGTTCCTTCGTGCAATGGCGAAACAGGCTGAAGCAGAGCACGCCGCTACTCCTGATCCGTACGCTTCCCCAAATCTCAAAACTACACCATCAGGGTACCTTCTGTACTCCTCGTTCTTAGCCAACCAATTTGTTTACGATGATTTAAAGTTTGTCGATTTCCCTGCTATAGTTTATGACGTGTTGACTCCCAATCTCTCACCCCCAACCTCACCCCCAACCTCAACATCAACATCAACGATAACAATTCACCAAGACAAAAAGCAAGGGAAGGGCGGTTTGGTTTGGTGTGCTTCGTTCATCCTTGGCGAGTATATTTCCACAACAATAGAATTTTCCCCCTCGCTCTCTTCTTCCCCTCTCAACATTCTGGAACTCGGCTCCGGCACCGGTTTGGCCTCAATCTACTTGTCGGCTTTTTTGGAAACTTCCCAAATCCACTCCTCGATAACGACAACCGACCTACCCTCTCTTCTGCCTCTCCTTGAGCAGAACGTTGCCGCAAACAGACACGAATCAAAATTCAGCACGCTTACCCCGTCGATACTATCCTGGGGCGTCGACGATGGCAATTTTTCACCCGATTCCTTCGACTACATTATTGGAGCTGACATTGTGACGAGCTTATACGATCCTATCGCCCTAGCGTCAACAATTCACACGCTCGCGAATGCAAGCACGAAGGTGTACATTTCATTCAAGGGAAGGGAGCAGGTTTATCACGACAAGTTCGAGGCTGCCATGAATGGAAAGTTTGTCGAAAGTACAGTTGAGTTGATGGGGGACGAGGGGTTTGGGGGGAGGAATCGAAATCCGGGTGTGGGAATTCTTTTTTTCACCGGCAAAATATAACTGGATTAATAGTTTTAAAATTAGATTTTGGGGACCCCTTTACCCTTTATTACAACCTGCCAAGTATTCAATAAAAAAGAGTACAGACACAGAACAGCCAGAAGAAAAAATATCTTCAAATCAATTTCACTGCCACCACCGCCTGTACTTTCACCAACTCCCCCCACGCCCCCAACCGCCACATCAAGAAGCAGCTCGAAGGGTTGCTTGCCGTTGATCAAAACACTAGAACTGGAGCGTAAAATTTCTCCAACAACGTGGGCTCCCCTGGTCAAGTAGTTTCTAGTGAGTTTCTCGCCTTCGTTGACGCATTTCGGGTCGAACGAAACTGATTTAATAGGTGCATGCCAGTCGACCAACGTTTGACAGCTGAAGCCTGCGCGGGCATCGGCGACGAAACCTGCGCCGAGCAACGAATTGAGAGCAATGACTGTTAGTTTGTAATGACTCGATTATATTTCTCGTCTTCTCATCGCTCGCTCACCTGCCGTAATTTGTTGCTGCTCGCTCACGGGCAGGCAAATGATCGGCAAATTGTTGAACAACAAATTTTTCACTCCGCTCACCCCGTTCCTGTCACAGCTGGTTATTGCCATAACAGTGTTTTGGTGGAGCACGATTTTGTTAACTAGGTCGTCGGAATTTTCGCCTGGTTGCGCGGAAATTGGCATGAACCGTGGGTTAATCGAGTTTGTGGTGGTCCCAAACTCGTACATGTCCAACGATCGACAAACCAGAACGAAACACGTGTCTGGATCTTCCCAATTCTGAACTAAATCGAATAAATTTTGGGGGTTCGGTTTTGTGCTGAATTCGTAATGCTCGGTTCCCAGGTCAACAATGACTATTTTTTGGTGCGAGGAGAGGAATTGGATGACACGAATGTCCTCCTTCTTCATGGGTATGTCCTCCCATTTCTCTATTTCTCCCTTCAATTCAACAAAACCCACAAACTTGACGCTTTGCTTCTGCTCAAGGGTGTGGTATTCTAGCATTCCCTCTGCATCGCTCTCAACCAGCACCAACCTCTCGCCCGGAAAGTTACTCTTGCTCAGCTTGGGCAAAGTGTGGTGCTTAGATCGGAGCTTCTCTAGGCTGCTGATCATCGAGGCTGATTTGTAATTGAGTATGATTCTCCAGTAGACGTTCGCCGCCCTCTGGAACGGCGTTTCTGACGTCACTGAGTTCCCGGGAGATGCCAACGTGTAAATGTGTTCGGTGGAGCGGGTTAAAAGGTCCTCGAGGAAGGAGGCGGAAACGTTGTGGGACTCTATTGTTAGGGGTTGGAATTGTTTCTTGTTGAATGGGCAGGATTCGTAGATTTCGCAGTTCTCTCTGGACAATGGGACCATGATGGTCGAGTTGATGGAGAAAGGGGGCATAGCCGCGTTGATGTCCACAACCGTCACTGCGTGGCTGAACCTCTCCTCGTCAAGCCCACCATACGCGACAAACACCCCCTCCTTGTACCCACCCTCAAACGCTCCCTCCAGCCTTCCCCCAATCTCCCCCCTCGCAACCTCGTAGCTGTTTTTTAGCATCTTCATCACCTCCATTTGTGGGTACATGCCCCCCGAAGCTTTTGGCAGGCGAAGTATCTCGTGATGGGTGTATAAAGGGTGGTGCAAGGGGGGGTGATGGAGATCAGCAAGCTCGTTGGGATTGAAGATTACGCATTTTATTTTTAGAACGGCCGCGACATCGATTGCCGCCATGGCATCTCTGTCCGAAACAATTAGGTCCGGGGGGTTCGATGTAAACTCTTCGTGCAATGCAGTGTACATAGTCGAGTAAAAATTTTGGTGGATTTTGTTGCGCCGGTGGAGGATCGTCGGAAATGCTGCATCATTGTTTTTCGGGGGGAAGATCGTCGGGCCGATGCAAATTTTACGGACACCGCCTGATTCTGAGTCTGAGTCTGAGTCTGAGTCTGAGTCTGAGTCTGAGTCTGAGTCTGAGTCTGAGTCTGAGTCTGAGTCTGAGTCTGAGTCTGAGTCTGAGTCTGAGTCTGAGAAGGAATGTGAGTCTTCCCAATCCCAACAAGGGGACAGGAAATTGACATCTATGGGAGACGAACGTAAGTAAGATTCGGTCGAGGTTGCGAACATTCTTAGGGAAGCAGAGGAGGAGTGGTAGGGCAGGGAAACGAACGATATTAGCCTTAGTGTTGAAGGTGATTGTGGGGGGGGGAGGGGAGGAGGGAACTGAAAGTTTTTGAAGTGATGGTGGATGGTTTTTGATGTGGTGTTCAGAAGGAAGTGTGGACCGCCCCAAGAATGCATTTGAACAAGAGAGAAAGGATCGTAAGTCAAGGCTGTAAGTATAAACGTGAACGCTGCCAAGTTGGAAAGGATTGTGACTATCATTCTGGAGAACAGTTTTGAGTTGAGAAGTTTTCAGACAGATGGTTTGGGATAAATTGAAGGCAAATTTGTAATTTACACGTGATAAATTGACCTATCTTGTCGAAACACCCAACGAGAAACGCCAACGCCAATATGAATCTATTTTATTTCCTTTTTGTAGTAATCACACTCTGTAGAGCTTTCGCCTTCAGGCCAACTCAGCAAATTGCGACTCAGCCTCTCTCAAGAGCTTTCGCCTTCAGACTGCCAACTCAGCAAATTGCGACTCAGCCTCTTCGTGCCTCTCCTCTCGATGACATCTTCGGCAACCTCTTCTCACCCAAACCAAAGAAAATTACTATCCCTACTCGTCCCAATCGTTTGATTTCACCTGATTACCGACTGGGTGAGTAGTCTCACTCCAAGTCTCCGCTTGCCTTGTCCACAGCTACTAACACTACTTTTAATGTTCTCAAATCTGCACAGCTCTTGTCCCAGGAATTCTTGGCCTAGATGCTCTCCTGCTTAATCACAATTTGCCTATAGGAAGTCTTCTTTGCATTTTCTCGGTGTTCCTCTCTGTCCAAGCAACAAGAATTCGATTCTTGTTCGACGAATCAGCTTTCGAGCTCAAGACAAAGCCTCTATTTGGGAAAGGAGCCGTCGAGGACTCTGGCGAGAATTTTGTTGTTGGCGGTGCTAATCGTTGGACGTATGAGTCCTTCGTAAACTACGATTTCTTCCCCAGCAAGGAGTTCCCGATTCTCGTATACTTCAAAGAGACCCAAACGCCTCAAGAAAAGTGGGGTGAAGGTCCAGGGAAACTTGACTCCGTTGGTGGGGGTCAACTTCACTTCTTCCCGGCGATCGCCAGTGTGAAGGAGTTAGTACAAGAGTTTGAAGCTCGTGGGATTCCAAAGCTGTAAATAGACGAATTCGAATTTTTGCGCAAATATTTCGTTTTATTCACATTGTAAAGCAACATCTTCTGTCCTCCAAACCCAAATTTTATTCCTCGTCTTTCCCCCTCCCCCTCCCCCTACTCATAACGTCAAAAAACCCCGTGCCGCAACCCGAAAAGCAGTCAATTTTTGTGTGAACCTGCGAGCGAGCCAAACCAATTGAGTGGAATAATGTTAGTTCAGTAGTGGATTTGCCGCTCGCTTCGCTCGCTCACCTATCCCTGTTCGTGCTCTCCAAATTCCGATTGACGTCAGACAACAATTTCGTGAAAGCGTCGTTCAGTTTCAGCTGATTGTCTGCTGTCTGCGTGCTCATCAGCTGGTCCTTGTACCCCGTGAAGCTCTGTTCGTTGCACAGCATTAGCGCCAGCATGGGTTTCATAATCGCCCAGTGGTTGCCTGCGGGTCCGAATAGTAGGAGATTAAACAAGGTGCTCGTAAGGCCGCTGAACAGGTTCGGCTGTTGAGCTAAATGATCGTTCAGCAGCTGAACCTCTGGCTTTTGCTTCCCAATGTTGACAAAGTAAAAGGTCGACAGGTTGTCGATCGTGGTTGCGCAGGTGCTACTCAGTGTAGCGTCGCTGCTTTGCAACCCCTCGTGTATACAGGTCATCACCCTCGAAAACGTTCCCGAATCCTTCTTCAGCACCGTGCTCAAATGGCTCTTGAACAACGTTTCCAAAAAGTTGAAGGCGCTCTTGCTCAGCTTTGGGAAACTGATCATGCCCTCGATGGGAATGCTCAGCACAACCTCCAGCGCTGTGTTGAGAGAGTTGTCTAGAGCTGGATCGTTGTACAACGAAAAAACGCCGAAGCAGACGTAGTTGCCGGTCAGCGCCGAGAATAATGTGTTGAGCATCAAGGAAAATCCCTTGTACCGTTTCTTGTAGATTTCGTTGGCGCCTATCACCTCCCCCGATATTTTTAACTGCTGCTGTCCGTAGCCGCACAGAATGCTGCTCGTGTTCCGAAAAAGCAGAATGCCGTTGGGGCTGGACTGGTCGAAGCTGACCCTGTTGGCCTTGTTGTGAACGAACTCGTTCAAAAACTTCAAAAGCGATGTGGTGACTTCTGGGGTGTCGAACCAGAGCTCCGCAATGCGTATGAACACGGCAAAATGGTTCGGATGCAACGCCTCGAACAGGCTCAAATACGTTCTCTTGTTGTGCAAACTGCGCCGAGCGAAGCGAAATTGTGCGCATTTTTAAGGAATCCGAGTGGGTTAGCTAAAGTGGCTCGTAAGCTCGTCTTCATCAAGGCTCGCTCGCTTCGCTCGCTCACCTGCTGGCAATTCCTCTCAAATCCCTCAAAACCCCAATCAACGGCCACTTGGCCCCCTCACTTCTCAACTCGTTGTCCCCTAGCTGCCCCAGCTGCGTCAACGTCGTCAACGTCGGTTCGAGAAACTTCTCGAAGGTCATTGGCATTTCCTCGCTACTAAATGTGAACAACAGCCTCGTCAATGTTGCGTGGAACGTAGTCCTGTGCCTGATATTTGCCGGGTTCTTCAAAAACGGGAAGTGGTCAACGTTGTGGTTGTTGAGCAAGAACTGCGCCGAGCGAAGAGAGGCGCATTTTTAATGAAGGACGAGCAGAACGAGCGAGTCAAATGAAATTGGGTGGGTCAGTTCAGTAGCGGATGTAGCCGTCTGCAACCATTTTGCGGAATTCATCGTGAGAATGCTCGTCTTCCTCAAAACTCGCTCGCTTCGCTCGCTCACCTTGACGCTGTCCAACGTCAGCAGCAGCTTGCTTGAGCTGTACCCTTGCGACATGTCCAAGAACAGGTCCAACGTCTGGCCGATTATTTCCACCTCGTTGGGCCAGAATTTCAAATTGTTGCCCACCTGCGGCGAGGCGCATTTTTAATGAAGCATAATAATAGTTGAGTGGGTTAGTTCAGTAGAGAATGTAGCCATGTAAAGCAATTTCGCACGAAGCTCGCTCGCTTCGCTCGCTCACCTTGTTAATAATCAAGTTGGTGACCTGAGTGTTGTTCCCCATCTCCATGCACTCGAACATCCTCTGGTAGATTTTAGCCTTGGTGCTGGGTCCCTCCGCCCCTCCCATCACGCTCCGTGTTGTCTGTGTCGAGTCCCAGCAGAACATGTAAACGCGCCGGAAGTTGTCGAGGTAGTACAAGTACGCCAGCTCGAGTTTCATGTCGCACTTCCCCTGACCGTTGGTGTGCAGGATCCTCAGGTCCGTTAGCTGCGAAAGCTGGAAGACGCGCCTCGACAGTTGTCCGTCGATAAGCTCCGAGCCGTCCTCGAAGCTGGACTGGTTCCAGCTGTGACCTCCAATTATCGAACCAATTATGTAAACAAGCCAGCTCAGTTTCCCCTCGCAAATTTTGATGTCGTTGGGGCTCGTTGACCCGCCATTGACGAGCTGCTGGTACCTGACCTTGATTGTGTCAAAGTGGTCGAGGATCATTTTACCCGCCCCCTCGTAGAGGAATCGGCAGAGCGTGGGTAGCTTCTCAAGCTGCTCCTTCAGCGAGCCGTCGTCGTCGAGCGGGTCGTCCTCCCCGTCGAGATCGTTGACGACAGTTTCCACGGAGGCGAGCATGGACTGCGCCGAGCGAAGCGAGGCACATTTAATGAAAGCACGAGCGAACCAAGCGAGCCAAACGAATTGAGTGGGTTAGTTTTGTTGTGGATGCAGCCGTCTGTAGCCTTTCCGCGGGATTCGTCGCGAGTATGCTCGTCTTCATCAAGGCTCGCTCGCCTCGCTCGCTCACCTTCAAGTAGCATTCCACGACTCGAGACACTTGCTTCTCAAACGTTTTGGTGAATCCCTGCTCGCCAGTGTCAGCCCTGACATATGGCACCGCACTAACTAGTCTCACCCACATTGCCAATAAATAGTGAATGCTGGGTTGAGTGAGCGGAGTGAGTGGAATAATATTAGTCTGGAATCACGGAATCGGCCGTAACTCCAACGTATGGAGGTTTTAGACACTCAAAATTGGACACGGTGGCGGATTCGATCAAGCGCATCTTTTTGTGCGAGAGGATTGTTCAGGGACGGTCCAGATCAGGGTCATGTGCACGCCAATGTGAAAACTCCAAAATAGGCCAAAAAAAGGCGAATCACTAAAACGACCACAAATCCAACACACAATGCCTTTAGACGGTCAGAATTGGACCGGTGGCTAGTTCGGCCAGGCGACTCTTTTTGTGCGCTGTTGTTGTTCAGGAACGGTCCAAAACACGCCATCTCAAACCATCCGCACGCGCTCGTCAGCAACACAATAATGCACTAGTTGTGACTAGTTCGCTGCTCGCTCACCTGTTCTTGCTCCACTGCCAATTCTCTATGGACGTGACGGTGAAGTCGGCGGCGTAGCGGAGCCACTCGACAAAACCGCTGTACTTGACGAACTCAGTTAGCTGAAAGTTCGCCTTGATCCTTCCCAAGAGACGACAAAATTCGTGGTAGTTCTCGCCGTGATGCAGGCCAGTCTTGTTTCTCATTAGCTCGGCCATTTCGGCCATTAGCCTGTCAGTAAAAACGGTCCGGTCCTTGTCTGTTGAAAAGAGTGATCGTCGGGTGCTGAGAAAATGAAAAATAAGGAGTTAGTTTTTGCGAGCGAGCGAAAGCTGCGTCCATCAGCCGAGCGCAGCGGAAAGCCGAGCGCAGCGGAAAGACGAGCGCAGCGGAAAGCCGAGCGCAGCGGTGAGGGGGGGGGGTGGGGGGGTCACAACCAAAGAAATTCCACACCTCAAAAACTTCAAAAATAGACTCACCTGCTCAACAATATTATGGCCTCCATTGCCTTGTTACTCCTTGGCGGCTCGGTGTTCTTGTAAAAATCAAACAACACCTCCATGTTAGCCTTGCTCATAATTAGCGCCCTCCAGCTCATTGGGATCTGAATCGTCCCAACGTCCTCAGTGCTCTCGTCAGGATTTGTACCGATAAAGTCAAACCCCAAACACCTAACAACCAGGCTCAAACTCTGCAAACCCAAGTCCTGGATCTGCCGGGGGGTGCCTTGGATTGCGTTCTGCTTGAGCTGGTCGAGAGTTGCGAGCCCCAGCTCGAAAACCTTCTTCAATGATGTGTCCCGGAAGCTCACGGCGGACTTTCTGTGAGCAGTGAGCGTCCGGCCCACTGTGGGGATATTGAGCTCGTCAACGAGCTGGTTGAGAATTTTCAGACCGATGACGCAGTGGTCCACAGTCGCTTCGAGGAAGCGCTTGACCTGGTCAGGGAGCTCTCTGTGAGTTACGTCGTCGAACCAGCCCAATTTCGTGATCCGGCAGACGAGCTTGATGACACTCGTTAGCACGAAATTGTCGATAGTTGAGCCCTTCTCTGCAAGGTAGGTGAGCACGTAGTTTCGCAAGTCAATGCGCTGTTGGACTGTGAAGTTGTTCCTAAAATATTGGGGGGTTGGGGGGGATAGGGGGGAATAGGTGAAGGACAAGGGAGAGAATTTATGGGACATTAGATGAAAGGGACAACAGCACCCAAAAACAAAACACACATGCAAAACACTCACCAGTGACTCGTTATTAACTGGCTCAGTGAATTAGAGGCAACTAGCAGTGCATAGTTGTTTGTGGAATTATTCAGGATGTATTGACAAGTTGGTATATTGTCTGCTGATTGTTGTAGGGAAAGCAGTCGACTCTGCGCCTCAGCTATGCCTGGACCACCTGCGTAGAGCTGGTTTGCTAGCTGCTCTACCTGGGCAAGCTGGGTGGCGTCCATTGGGTTGGATTATGAAAGTGAGGGAAGGAGGAAAGGAAAACAAGTTTGTCGGAATTTGACTGTAGTAGCAGTGATTTTGTCGCACGGTCTCTATGTCGGATTGATTGGCGGAGGAAGCCTAATTAGAGACAGGGGTTGCTTCAATATGAATGACTGGGAAAATTTGCTCAGATTTTGAGAACCAGACAAGTTTTGTTTTACGATCTCTCAGTCTTCCACGGTACGCTAATGAAATTGCTTCAATGGGGGTGTACCTTCTGCCTTCCACTTTCTCCGCCTGCCCCCACAACCATAAAGTGCTTATTACTCATACGCTCACACATTGCCAAAACACCACCAAATCATCTTTCGTTTACTAACAAGTTTATCACAGTTTAAAATATCAACCATGGTCAACTGCGTTGTTTGTGATACGGATGAGAAGGATGCTTTCAGTGCTAACCAGTTGAAGAAGAAACAAAGCCAGCCCAAGTGCTGCAATAGCTGTATGGAACTCGACACCGAAGATGGAATTCCTGCAATTGTTGAGGCTCAGTATGATCTGTCGTCTACTGCTGCTTCTGGTGGGTGGACGTTCACTGGCACTAATTGCCGTCGCGGCCTGACTCAGATTGGCCGTGGAGCTTCCTTTGACTATGAGAAGGATGACTCCGAGGGCAACAAGATGATGCTTTCGTTCTGCCCTTCGACCGGAACCACCCGCTCCAACCTCACCCGCGAGGATGCCACCGAGCTCTCCCAGCTGTACCGTGGCGTTGAGGTTGGCGAGATTAAGGAGCTCCTTCACGTTCTTCTCCAGGTAACTTTGGGCTTAAGCTCAGAAATGGATTCATTCATCAACTACCCCCAACTACTAACCTAACATTATTGTTCCACAGAATCCTCGCCCTCACACCGGAGTCGGGTACTACTGGAAGGACGCCTCCGAGTCCGATGGTGTTAACTTTGGAAAATTGGAGGGTGGCGGAGGTAACGGCCGCCGAACTGGTGGCAGGAAGAGCAGTGATGATGGAGAAGCTAGGGGAGGTGGAGGGGGGGGAAGGAGCAACCGCAAGCCGCGTCCCCTGAGCTATTTCGTCGAGAACAAGCTCGACGAGGATTGTGATCTGTACAAGATTGGCAAGTGCTACTTCGGCGAGCACTGCCGCAGGAGGCACCTCCCCCAGGGCATCCAGCCCATCCCCAGGGAAAAGAGCACTGAGGTCTGCATGAACTTCGCGAAAGGTGCTTGCCGTTTCGGTGATCTTTGCCACCGAGTTCACGAGCAGTGAGTAGGTTAGATTAAGAAAAACAAGTGAAATAATGGTGGTGTGGGCCGGGCATAAACACGTAAAAAAGAGGCAGGTTTTCCGTTTAAACTTTTGATTTAACTATTGTCAGGGAACCTCAAACATCACTCAAAACATTCCAACTTGCAAAGTCAGAATGAAGGCCGTAGGGCATGATTTCCGGTAACAATACCTTGCTAACCATTCGCATGTCCTCGGTGCTGACAACATACAAAAAACTGGCTTGCATGGAGTTGAAGCCAGTTTTTTTGTCCGTTGTTTTCGACACGCGTGACGCGCACATGACCAAGTAACCGTTCTCAACGATTGTAGGCTCCGAGACTGCCCACTCGTCAGTTGGCAGCGTGAACTTGCCGACTACTTTTCCCTTGTCCTTCCCGTAGAGACCAAATTTAACCACACCGTCAATCACCACCCCCTCACTCGGATTATTGTGTGACAAGAGCGGACCGCCAATTCTCTCAACGGCTGCAGCATACACAAACTCGCAGTTGCCCATTCCGTTGGTCATATTATCCACAACGGGAAATTCAACGAGCTGGGCGTCGTTCAGAACTCCCTCTCTCAGCAACTTTCCAGATTCAATGTCCAGCACCCACTCGTACAAATAGGCAGCTGTGTAGGACAGGATGAAGCTGTTGGGGGTGTTGGGTAAAGACTTCAAGCCGTGTAAGACGGCCACCTTTCTACCAGTCTCTTCGCAGATCATTTCGCGAGCCGTTCCCATGTGCAGAACGATTCCAGGCAGGCAGGAGAACCAAATTGTCCCGTCTTCGCTTTCGTTAGTTTCTCTGTCAGTTCGAGTCACCAATGATGTGAGGTCGGGGTCTCCCTTGGAGGCTGCAAAATCATTCCCGCTCGAGAACTTAGGCTTTGGCTTATCGCCGATAGGTCCGCGAGTTCCGCCGCGCGGAACAAGCCCAATTCGAGCCGGTGAATCTGCCTCGAACTCTACAGGAAATTTATCAAATGCCAACCGCTCGCTTCGAACGGTCAAAGGGAGATCCATGACCACGCAATAGTTTTCGGTGATTGCCATGTCGTGAGTCATAACAGCGACAGGCACGTCGACCGGGATTGTACGTTTGAATTTGAAGCCCTCCTCGAAGACGTCAATTCTGCATAGCGGGTTGGCAAAAGGTGTGGCAGCGTAGGATATTTGGAAACGCTCGTTGGTTTTCCCACAAGTTCGGCCGTGCGCTCCAAGATTGCCGCCCGTGAGAGGGTTGTTGTTTGGCAGCGCTCCGTCCAAGTTGCTCCCGGCCAGAACCGTCTTAATTTTGCCCTGCGCCGAGCGAAGCGAAAATGCGATTGTACGAATTGGATGGGTTAGTAGTGGATGAAACCGTTGTGCTCGCTGGCTTCGCTCGACTCACATCCTTGCTCACTGAAATTTCGCTCGGTAGACCTTGCTCCATGAGCGCCAAAATTTTACTTCCAAAAGCTGTCACTGACGTGTTACACGTGTCCTTTTGCCCGTGGGTGGTCCTGAAGGTGAGGCAGTTTTGAAAAATGTTCGCTAACATCGGGTAGGATCTAGGAGCTGCGACTAGAGTTCCTTTGAACTGTGGCAGGGTTGGGAGGTTCTTCTTTTTCTGAAGCTCGAGTTGCTGCTGACGGCCTAACGTGTTTATGTAGCGATTACTGTAGGTGCACACACGCTCAGAGGAGGATTTGGATGGAGGTGGAATCACAATTGCGTGAAGCATTCCGTCGCCATCAAGATAACTCTCAAGCTCGCCTTCTGGGAGGGAGTTGGAATTCGGGCCGATACGTAGTAAAGCACCTGCTGGGAAGTCTGAAGGGAAGGATGTTGATGGACAGGTTTGAGGGGTGATATTCTCATTTACGCTTGGTTTGAAGATGGCATTCATAACACCATTGTCGTGTTTGGATCGAGCAAGCTTTTCAGCAGCGGATGATCGGGCCAGCTCGGACAGGCTGCTTTTGTATTGAAAAAGTTTAATATGTCGGACTCTTGTTGGTCGAATTATGGTGGTAAAACCGTGACATGTCGCCAGCAATAGAAACAGCAGTAAACATAATTGTGGGCGGACCATGATTGTTGAGTCGTGTTGTTTATTTTCGTTGCTTGCAAGGAAATTGACAACTAGATGGTGAGATGTAATCAAGTCGGCTTTCCTCGTAATAATTGTATATTGCCTATATTGTATATTTTAAGCGGAGATTTACATGAGGTGATGTCTGAGACACAAAAGTGGGACGACAGGTGACAAGGCAATCATAGTGCGATAGATACACAAAGAAAGCAATCCCAAGAATAATATTCTGCTACTTATCCTCTTCATCGGTTTCTCCTCGATGGTGTCCCGTCGAAGTCCTCGCCTTGCTTCGATGAGCAAGGTTTCGATATCAAGAGCATCTAAATCAATGAAACACATTTCCTCTTCCTCCATCGACTCCAAGAAAACCAAACCCACCCCCACCTCCTCCGCCTTTCTACCTCGTCCCCTCGAAACCAGGATTAAGAAAAACAAGTCCAAATCGCTCATTTTTGGTGTGGACGAGGCTGGACGTGGGCCTCTTGCAGGTCCTGTGGTTGCGGCTGCGTGCTTTTGTCCTACGAATATCCCGGGTATTACGGACTCGAAAAAAATCACCGACGAGGATGAGCGAGAGCGACTTTACGAGCTGATAATCAGCTCCCCAGGCGTTCGTTTTGCGGCTGCTATAGTAGATGCGCCCAAGATCGACGAGATAAATATTCTCCAAGCTACTATGCTTGCCATGACAATGGCATCCACAGCACTCATCACACAAATGACCACAAAGGCAAACAAACCGGCCTCTTCGAAACGAGGTGGGTGCTACACGACTGCTGGATATGACGACACGAACACCTACAAATCCGAGAATGCGTTTGGTATGATTGACGGAAATAGGTGTCCCAGCGACTTCCCGTCGGATTGCGAGTTCGTCATCAAGGGCGACGGCAAAGAGTATGGAATTGGAGCAGCCTCGATAATTGCCAAAGTCACCCGAGACCGTCTGATGCACGAGTACGATACTCTTTATCCAATTTACAACCTCAAGCAGCACAAAGGTTATGGTACGGCCGCCCACATGTCCAACGTCCACAAGTATGGCGCATCACCCATCCATAGACGAACCTTTGCTCCACTGAAGCACATGGAGTTCAACAAAGACGGTAGCGTAAAAAATCGGAAAAAAAAATAAACAATGGCGCATCACCATCCATAGACGAACCTTTGCTCCACTGAAGCACATGGACTTCAACAAAGACGGTAGCGTAAAAAATCGGAAAAAAAAATAAACAATTTTTTTTTTCAAATTTTTTATCCACTTTTTCAATTCCTCTTCTTCTCATTTAATTTTGTCACCCCCCTCCCCCGAGCATTTAATTTATCAATAGGCTGGACCGGGCAACAGGAAGTCCACCACGACGCTAGTTGGTCCGTCCCCAGCGCCAGACCTCTGAATGCACATATTTAGGAGAGTAATGCCCTTGTGGAGGCTACGGAGGTCGGCCTCGGTGGCGGGAGGGGCGGTCGGCGCCTTGCACGTCTTCTTGTGCTTCTTCCAGGCTAGTTTCTGGCAGGAGGGGGAGCAGTAGAAGGTGTTCTTGCACCGGGCGCAAGGTTTGGCGGGAAGGGAGCTGCAGACGTCGCATTTGC
>Ga0302114_10001252_pt1 | contig 16818 bp, 13 predicted proteins | sample AG5_Surface_MG_FD_203107 | JGI IMG/M metagenome (GOLD analysis project Ga0302114, IMG submission 203107) | Marine microbial communities from Western Arctic Ocean, Canada - AG5_Surface | ecosystem: Environmental > Aquatic > Marine > Oceanic | place: Canada: Western Arctic Ocean | collected...
ATGCGGCGACATCTTCACCACGTCCGTAGTAGCGGTCGACGACAACTGTCCATAATGCGCGCGAGGAGTAGACAATATTGACCAGCACCGCTTGGCCAGTTAGGCCGATGATTAAAATAACGAGAGTGGTCTGGAAGCCCATGATGGCCGAGCCGAGATACATTGGCTTACGTGCTTCGGAGGGGGCGTTGGGGTGCTTGCCCATGAAGGGCACAAGCAGGGCGACTGTTAAAAAGAGAGTAGGCGAGAGCCAACCGATGCCGAGTTGTCCGCGGGCTTCGACCACCAAAATATCGCAGAGCGCGAAGAGTATACTTGCCCCGAAGGCATAGCAGGCGGCGGCACGGCGGCGCTTGGTAAATCTTTTAGGGCCTCTTTGAATGAGAATGACGCCAGCTGTCGCAGCGGTAGATGCGATCCAGAGCCAGCCTGTCAGCTCGGCTTGACCAGTGGAAAAAGAGAAGATCGTAACTAGCAGCGTCTTCATTCCCAGTAAGGGGCCGACGATGGAAAGATCACCCAGATCGAGCGCCTGCACCGCAAGGATACGTCCTAGAAAGAGCGCGACGCCAGCTCCGACTGCAGTGAGCCAAGCGGTGAGCTCAAAATCGCCACGCGAGATAAAGAACAGCGGTAGCGCCCAGAGCGCCATCGCGATATTAGTGACGGCAATCGCCCTTCGTTTGGGCGCGCCTGCGGTGAGCGCGCGTTTGATCTGGAGCGAACCAGCCGCGTAAAGGGAGGCGGCACCTGCGGCGCAAATAAATACGATCGGAGTCATTTCTTAAGAGAGCGTGACTCCTGAGTGCTCCGCTCGGATACTACAAATATTTTAGTGGTCTATGCAATCGCCTACTTGGTAGCGAATGCTAGGCGCAAGCAATAGGCTCCTGCGGCGATACCAACTGCAATGGCCAACCAGAGTGAATGGCCAGCCTGCGTGAAAAGGTGGCTGATCGTTTCCACTAAACCGTGGCCGTGGCCAGTGGGGTGGGCTTGCATTGCTTGAGTGAAAATTAAGAGTGATGTTAGAAGCGTAAATCCCGTTTTCATCTCTTACTTGTAAGAACCGCGAGGCTAATTGTAAATTCCATATTTTAATAGGATTTGAGAGTAGAGTAGAATTAGGTTTAGGTTTAGTTGTGTAAAAATACATTGTTAGCCCTATAGAGTGCATCTTTAGAATTCAAGTAAACACGCTGATAAGCGGATCTAGGAAACATTTTAGACGAACGAACAAACATAGAATGCTCTAAACGAAATAAATGCCTGCCTCCTCCAAAGAGCCACAAGCCCAAAGACTGGATGTTATTCCCTATCTTTTAGCTTCCAGGTTTGGTCGCTTCGCTTCCTTGCAGCTCGGGAGGTAACTTATCGGCTTTGTAAGTCGGGAAGCTGAGCTCAGCTAGGCTATGGTGCGGCACGTCGAAACTGGTCTTGCCTTGGCTGCGGTCGACTATCACGCCGACGGCGACTGGTTCGGCGCCGTGCGCTCGGCACTGATTGAGCGCCTCCAATACGCGGCCACCGCGGGTGATGACGTCTTCAACGATGAGCACCTTTTCGCCCGCTGCGAATTTGAAATTTCGGCGCAGTGCGAGCTGGTCATCTACTTTTTCAAGGAAGACGAAGCGTAGGCCGAGCTGGCGGGCGACTTCTTGCCCGATCACCAGCCCACCCATCGCGGGACCGACCACGGTGGTAGCACCATAATCCTTGAGCATCGGCAGCATAATCTCGGCGAGGCGGGTGACTTTATCCATGTATTGGCAGACTTGGGCGCACTGAAAAAAATGAGCGCTATGCAGACCCGAGCGGAGTAGGAAATGCCCCTCGAGGAGTGCGCCGCTGTCTCTAAAAATTTGGATAACCTCGTCGTTTTGATGACTCATTGTGTGTAGCCTAAGATTAAATGCGGGAGTGACAAGCCATCTATCCGCTAAATGGGATTGTGCTTGCCCCAGTAAGCTGGAAACTTGTCATTAGAAATATGCTCAGCCTGCTGCACCGCCATATACTAAAAGAAATTCTCGTCGCAACTGGGCTGGCGATGGGGCTTTTTATATTTGTCCTGCTCGTGGGTAATGCGTTGCGCGATGTGGCCGAGCTGGTCGTGGCGGGGAAGCTCGATTTTTGGGTCTTTATTAAAGTGCTAGGTCTGTTCATTCCCTATGTGGCTTCGTTTGCCTTGCCGCTTGGAATGCTCACGGGTACTTTGATTGCGCTTGGGCGACTCTCTTCGCAGCGCGAAATCACTGCGATGAAATCAGCGGGCTTGAGCCTTTACCAAATCGCCGCGCCAGTCTTCTTGATCGCCTTTGTTGGCATGGCTGCAGCGGTCGTGATTAACTTGCACTACGCGCCTCAGTCTCGGGTAGAGCGTAAGGCTCTCATGGCTGAAGCGCTTACGGATAATCCAGTCGGTTTTATCGAAGAGCGCCGCTTCATTCATGAATTTCCAGGCTATGTGATTTACATGGGCGGGCGAGAGGGCTCAGTCATGAAAGACTTTTGGATATGGGAACTGGACGAGCAAAGACGAGCCAAACTCTTCCTCCGTGCTACCGAGGGCATCCTTGATTATGATCGGGTCAATAAAGACCTAATCCTTACGCTCAAAGACGGCACTGCCGAGCAGCGAGACTCGAAAAACCCTGAAGCTTTTAGCGATGATATGCCAGACTCTTTGTTCTTCGGGGAGTTACCCATTGCATTGCCGCTCGACCAACTCTTCGGCGATGGTGATCAAAAGCGTAAATTGCGCATAAAAGAGATGACCTTTGCCCAGTTGATGGATCTGCGACAGGGCGAGTTGGATAAAGAAGTCGCCTCGGGCGAGCCTATGAGTGAAGCTCGGCTTAAGGTGCAGGTGCACATTCAGAAGAATTTTGCATTGGCCTTTTCCATTTTTTCGCTGGCTGTATTTGGCGTGCCGCTTGCCATCCAAATCGGGCGTAAGGAGACTTATGCCAACCTCGGTATCGCGCTGATTATTGCGATGACTTATTATTTTCTCATCATTATGGTCAGTTGGTTAGAGGATGTTCCCGCGCTCAGGCCCGATCTGTTGATATGGTTGCCGAATTTGATTTTTCAGGGAATTGGCTTCTGGATGATCTATCGTGCGAGTCGCCACTAACTAAGGAGTGAAAGTGATTCCAGATCGAACCATGTTTAGGGCGCGCTCGTGTGCGTCAGCCGTTGTATTGTGAAAATCGTTGAAATCCAAAATCCGCCTAGTGTGGAGGCATTGGTTGATCGCTTTGGGCGTCAGCGCTGTTCCTTCGTCCTTGATAGCGCACAGTCGAACGATGGATTAGGGGAGTGGAGTTTCTTTGGATCCGAGCCGTTTCAAATTGTGACGGGGGATTTGGCGGATTTACGTCAAGCCATGCAGCCACACCCAATAAAGGCGCACCCTAAGATACCTTTCACTGGCGGCGCGGTCGGCTATTTGAGCTATGACTATGGCCGGCGCCTAGAGACCCTCGCCGCACTGGCTGAAGATGACCGCCTGATTCCTGACATGCACTTCGGTCTCTACGATGGCGTCGCTGCCCTCAACCACGAGACCGGTGTGCTCTTTTTGGTGGGGCATGACTTTAGCATCACAGCCGACGCCGTGATTGAACGATTGCGCGCAACCGTAGGGGCACGATCTGTCACGGCCGCCAGAAACGGCCGCAAACAGGCTGCGACGGCCGTGACAAGTCGCACCACCATGACTACCAAGTCACTCGCGCGCCGAAGCGAGTGGGAATGGAACCTCTCTCGTGCTGACTTCTGCACCGCTGTCCAACGCGTGCGCGGATACATAGCCAGCGGCGACGTCTACCAGGTCAACCTCTCGCAGCGTGCCCGCTGCACTTACGACGGTGATAGTGTGGCACTCTACCAAGCACTACGTCTTGGTAACCCCGCGCCCTACGGCGCTTATCTTGATCTTGGCGACTGGCAGTTAATTTCGACTTCGCCCGAACAGTTTTTGCATAAGACTGGTCGCCAACTAGAGACGCGCCCGATTAAAGGCACGCGCCCTCGTGGCATCGATGCTGAGGCCGACCGTCAAAACGAAGCCGCACTCCGCATCTCCCAAAAAGACCGCGCCGAGCTCCTAATGATCGTCGATCTGGAGCGAAACGATCTGGGCCGCGTGGCCGAGTTTGGCTCCGTTCAAGTCGAAGGCCTTTATCAGTTAGAGCGTTATGCTAGGGTCATCCACCAGACAGCCCGCGTCAAAGCCACCCTCGCCGAGCGCAAAGATGTTTACGATGCCCTCGCCGCGCTCTTCCCGGGGGGCTCAATCACTGGTGCCCCAAAAATCCGCGCGATGCAGATCATCGAAGAACTCGAACCCACTCGTCGTGGCGCTTACTGCGGCTCCATCGGCTACATTGGATTCGATGGCGATGCCGAGTTTAATATCGCGATTCGTAGCCTGCACCTTAAAGATGGACAGCTCGACTACCAAGTCGGGGGAGGGATCGTTTGGGATTCCGATCCCGAAGATGAGTATCAAGAAACGCTGGATAAAGCCCGCGCAATCCGTGAGACTATCGATCAACTATGTCAGACATCGTCCTAGTTCCGAATGGGGAGACCATCCCTCTAGTGCCGACCGCCTCAGGCTTCGCCCACGGCTTCGGCCTCTTTGAGACGATGCGTTATGAGGGTGGGCGACTTTTCTTCTGGAAAGACCATTGGGGGCGTCTCGTCAAGTCAGCTAAGCACTTTGCACTTCCCCTACCCAAAGAAGACGCCGTCCTCGCTGCACTGCGCGGGTTGGTCGCTAAAACAAAACTTACAGATGGGGCGCTCAAGCTCTCTCTGCTTAAAGATACTGAAGGTAGCTGCCTCTACGTTTATTCGCGCCCTCCGATTTCCTTGCCCGATTCTAACGCTTTAATCTTCAATACCGCCAACCCCATCCATCCACGCTCGCTACTAGCCGGTCATAAGACCCATAATTACATGGAAGTCATGCATTTGCTCAGCATCGCCCGTGCTCAGGCTTACTACGATTGCTTACGCCTCAATACGAACGGCTACCTCGCTGAGACTGCTACATCTAATCTGTTTTTCCTCAAAGACGGTCGCCTCCATACTCCCGCGCTCGATACCGGCATCCTACCCGGCGTCACTCGTGCCGTATTGCTTCGCGACCCCGATTTGCATGTCGAGGAAGGTTACTTTGTCTCAGAGATATTGCGCGATGCCGATGCTGTTTTCGTGACCAATGCTACTAGCGGCCTGAAAATAATCGAGCGAATCGATGGGTTCTCCGCAGGACAACCGGCTCAGTATTTAGTCGCCAGCGAGGCGCTGTCCGCCGTTCAGTCAGTGCTGGTAAGCGCTCAGGAGTCGTGTGCGCTGTCACTGATATGAAAAAACCCTTTACACGGGGGTGCATTTCTGACTTTTTCCAGCGCTCTAACATTTCAACACACAATTTACATATGGGTAACCTCAAGAAAAAACGCCGCCTCAAGATGAACAACCACAAACGCCGCAAGCGTTTGAAGTCCAATCGTCATAAGAAGCGCACCTGGTAATCAGGATCGTATCAGATTTACAAACGGCTCTCCGCTTAATGAGAGCCGTTTTTTGGTGCCATCTAAAGAAATCTAAAAATTCCCTTTGCTCGTTTTTTTATCCCTTCACACGAAGCTCTGTATAGGGGCGACAGAACCATGGTTGCTCCTGTCCGATGCATGTGCTTAGTTACCGAGCTCCATGCATGCGGATGATTACTTTAGATAATGCGGCCACTGTATTGGTGTTGATATTGGTCAAAACTGCTAATATATTGTAAAAAACTGGCAATTTCGTATGGCTAGTTGACAGACTATTTTACAGCATACTAGGGTGTTTACTTCACATATAATCGTGACATTAATAAATTAATACTATTATGAAAACATCAACAAAACAAAATTCCGCCTTCACTCTCATTGAGATGATCGGCGTGCTCGCTATTATCGGTATTCTTGCTGCAGTGGTTGCTCCAAGAGTGATCGAATCAATCCGTGATGCTAAAGTAACTTCTGCAGTTGCGTCCGTCAGCGCTGCAAAAACAGCTGCTATTGGTTACTATCAACGTTACGACAATTTTCCTCTCGATGCGGACCTTGCGACTGTACTTGATTACAAATCAGATCCTGTAAATCCTGTTGCTTACACTCCAACTGTTGGCGATCTGGACTTTGGCGATGTGCTAGTACGCCAGTCTCAATTGCTCGAGCAGGAAAAAGCACCGATTGGTCGTCCTGATACTCAAACGGTTCACGCAATTGGCTGCTCTGCGGTCGGGGGCACCTTAATAGGTGGTGAAGCATACACTGGTACAACTGCCACATTTCGCTTCAAATCGTCCGGGTCGGCTACACGAATTGTTTATTATTTCATGCCCAACCTGACCTTGCAAGAAGCCTCGGCATTGGCAGCTAAAGTCAATGGGCCATTCACTGCTGATGCGGTTTCTGACCTTAGCTTTGTCGAAGCCTCACTCGTCGGGAACGGAATTGCGACTGTCGGTGGTCTCGAAGGTGCCAATTGCTGGTTTGCTCCAGGTGCAAACGCAGGTGAGTATAATGCCTACCTCTACGTCTCGCATCAGTAAGCCTCCGCCTACGATATGAACTATTAAATTTGTGGACGCCACGCCTCCGAACGACTCTACAACTGACCAGGCTTCTATCAACATGGAGGCCTGGCTTTTGTCAGAGCGTATACTCACCGCGTCACAAGCGGAATTGGCGCGGCGTGAGGGTGAGCGCCTTGGACTCAACTTTAGTGAAATTGTCCAGCGACTCGGCCTTGTCAGTAGTGAGGAGCTCTCGCAGTTTCGCTCGATCCGTGGCCAACTTCGCACCGCGACTGATTTCATTCAGGAGGGTCAAGCGAAAGGGCAGCAACTCAGCCTACGCCGCCTGAGTCTTGACGACAACTTACGCGACAAGCTGCCTGCCGATTTGTGCGAAAAATTGATTGCGATTCCAATGGCAGAGCGGGATGGGTGCTTGTGGATCGCCTGCGCCAATCCGTTTGATTTACCGACTCTAAAACGCTTAGAAACAGCTGCGGGGCAGCCGATTGAAGCCCTGCCTGCGTCGGAAACCGACATTCGCCTAGCGATCAATCGCAATTACACCGCACGCGATGAACTCTACGAAGCAGTTGGCGCCTTTATTCAAATGGATGCCAAGGCACTGGATGAACAGAGTCAGGACGATCCGCCCATGATCCGCTTGGCGGAGCAAATATTGATGCATGCCGCTACCCGAGAAGCCAGTGACGTGCACTTGCACCCGGAAGAGCGTTTCTTTAGAATACGACTGCGCGCGGATGGGGTGCTCGAAGAAGGCCTACTACTACCCAGCGCGATTCGCAGTGCGCTCACTGCTAGATTTAAAATTTTAGCGGGTATGGACACTGCAGAGGATCGCCTCCCGCAGGATGGGCGGATTCGCTTTGCGATCGGCAGCGAAGAAATCGACGTGCGTGTGTCGAGTCTGCCTTCGAGCAATGGCGAGAGCATCGTTATGCGTCTACTGGACCAGTCACGCCTCAAGCTGGACCTTCCCATTTTAGGCTTTTCAGAGGACCAACAAACGGAATTTTCGGACATTCTAGACCAACCGCACGGTGTTTTCTTGATTACTGGGCCAACTGGCAGTGGTAAGACCACCACTTTGTATGCGCTGCTCTCTATGATTGATGCCGAAGAGCGCAGTGTCTTCACGCTTGAGGATCCGATCGAATACCGCCTGCCGTTGATCCGCCAGACGCAGATTAAGGACGAAATTGGTCTCTCTTTTGCTAGCGGTCTGCGCACTTTACTGCGCCAAGATCCAGACGTGATCTTGGTGGGCGAGACTCGCGATCAAGTCACCGCGGAATTAATGATTCGAGCAGCTCTGACGGGGCACCTCGTGTTTTCGACTCTGCATACCAATGATGCCATCAGTGCCGTACCCCGCCTTACCGACCTAGGCATTCCACCTTACCTTCTTTCCAGCAGCCTGCTCGGTCTTAGCGCGCAGCGGCTTGCACGCCGCCTTTGCCCAATTTGTAAAACGGAGCACACGCTGACGCCAGAAGAATGGGTCGCCCTCGGCGGGTCGCCAGTCAATGCCAGTGTAACACTTTATCAAGCAGTGGGCTGTCAAGCCTGTGGCCAAAAAGGCTACAGTGGTCGGATTAGTCTAGCCGAAATCATTCGCATCGATGCGGGCTTACAGCAGCGCATCGACGACCAGCAGCCGACCTCAAATCTCAAGCGTTATCTCAAAGAGCAAGGAGTCATTTTAATGCGCCAAGACGGACTGATGAAAGCTCAAGCAGGTCTTACCAGTATTGAAGAAGTCGGGCGGGTCGTGCAACTCGAACTAGGGGAAGCCCTCGACGATGCCTGAATTCAACTACAAAGCGGTGACTGTAAACGGTCGCTTAATGGAAGGTCACCGCGAGGCTGAAAACGTCAAACGCCTGACGGTCTTACTCGCACAAGATGGACTGGAGTTGGTTGATTCCCAGCTTCGCGATAAAAGTGCCGCAAAGCGCCATTTGAGGCTTAAGATGAAAACTGCCGAGCTCGCCAATTTAATTTTTCAGATTGGGATACAGTTGCGCGCAGGCGTACCGATTGTCGAGGCGCTCAAATCCCGCGAGGGCGAAGACGCCTCGGGAGCGCAGACCATTGTTCGCCAGCGCTTGAGTGAGGTAGTGGAGCAGGGCACCCCACTCAGTCAGGGCTTGGAAGAGTTCCCTCGTGTCTTCCCTGGCTATATACGTAACATTGTGCAGGTGGCTGAGCGCAGCGGGTCCTTAGACGAAAATTTCATCGAACTGCGCGATTACCTCGAGTGGATGGATCAAAACTGGAAAGCGTTTAAGCAGGCGATGTTGTATCCCGCCTTTGTGCTTGGGGCGCTGACTATTTTTATCTTCATTGCCCTACGATTTGTCTTCCCAACGGTCACTGAGCTGCTTTTTGAACTCGATATCCCATTGCCACTCATTACCCGTATGATGATCGCCGCCAGTGATTTTGTGGTGGACTACTGGGGCGTAATTTTAGCGGTGCTGTTTTTAACGCCACCGGGTCTGCGGCTTTTGTTTAAATTCTCCAAGCGGGCATCGCTGCTACGCGACCACTTTCTGCTCAAGCTTCCCTTTCTTGGCGATGTGATCCTGACCCTCGCCGTTGCACGATTCCTGCGCAGTTTGATTCTGACACAGAAAGCGGGAATTGTGATCACTGACTCGCTCGCAATGGGGCGTGAAGTGGTCGGCAATCTCGTGATCGAACGTAGTGTGATACGCATCGAGACGGCGGTCTCGAACGGCTCAACCATGAGCAGCACGATGGCCAAAGATTCGACTTTTCCAGCACTCGTGCGAACAATGGTCGGTGTCGGTGAGCGAAGTGGTTCGCTTGACACCTCCTTGCAAGCGGTAGTTGACTACTATGATGACCTGGTGCCGCGTAAGATTAAAACCTTCTTTGCAATACTCGAACCAGGGCTCATTGTATTAACTGTTTGCCTCGCGGGGCTAGTCGCCGCTGCAGTCTTCCTGCCGCTTGTTAACATGCTCAGCCCCGGCGCTTACTAGAAGAACCATGGATCCACAAAATAGACCACCCACGATACCCCGCGCTGGCTTTACCCTACTCGAATTGATCGGGGTGATGGCGGTGATCGCGATTTTAGCCGCGGCGGTGCTACCCGGTGCCATCGACCTTATCCGCACGCAACGCGCAGTCAAAGAGAGCGCTGAATTGCCCAAAATTGCCGAGGCCCTAAAGCGTGGCATGCTGCGTGAACAGGTATTTCCCATCTACGAAAATGATGCTGACGAATTGACGGCAGGCAACGATGCCTACTGGTGGAATCTCGCGGCTCGCCATGGTGGTGGCAGTGCCAATGAGGTGCGCTATCCGTTAGGCATTCGTCCCCGATCTGAAGTTACGCGTAAGCTGTATTTCGCCGAAGCTAGCTGGTCCGAAAAGAGCTTTTCGGAAGTCACTGATGACGGATTGGATTGGCTCAATAATTTCCAAGATCCTTCTGAATTACGATTTTTACTCATTTCAACCACTAACCCGGACTTGCTCTTGCCTGATACCCTAAACGAGCAACGTTTCAATAGATTCTGGGACGACTGGGCGGTTGGCAGTGACGGTGATCCCGCATTAGGCAGATGGTCTCGTTACGGCTTAAGTAGTAGCGAATGGCAAGGGCGCGCGGCTGAACTCAACGTGCAGCGCATTGATTTGCGCGACTGGCTCTGTACGGTGGTGATCGAGAATCGCCGGGCGATTGCAGAAGCGAGTGGGGCTGACCTTAGTTCGGCACTCACTACGGCGCTAGGCTTCTGGGATCGGCGCTCCGTTTCAGTATCCAGTGGCAACCTTCAGGATGCTGAATTTATCATACAAGCACGGGACACCACTGAAGACCTTAATAGGAACAACAATCTAGATGCAGGGGAAGACGCGAACGGGAATGGATTTTTAGATAGCGGCGAAGACCTGAACGGCAATGGTGTATGGGATCGTGACGAAGACCTCAATGGTAATGGAAGTTTGGATCCCGGAGAAGACCTCAATGGTAATGGAAATTTGGATCCCGGAGAAGACCTCAATGGCAATAACTTCTTTGATCGAACCGCACAAATTTACACCTATGTGGAGGCCGTCGTACAAACTCGAAGAGGTCGCCGAATTGATGTCACTCAAGATGCGACGGTGACCATCAGTGGGCGGCGCTCTTTCCTGTCTCCGCCAGAGCAATCGATCACAGCCACCCTGACTCTCACCAATCGCGCTCCGCTTGCATTGCTCAACCCAGATGTGCCTTCTGCCCCCATCGTACTTACAGCATGGACTAACGCGGATCCTTATATTCAAAATCGCTATTTTCTAAAAACGCAGGAATTGTTGCTAGGTGAGCCGTGGACCTCCGCGGAAGTCGGTATTTTCTCCATTACCGAACCTTTCAACACTTTACGATTTGACGGACTGCAGTGGCACTATTAGCCATACCTTAGTATGGCAAACACGACACTCATATGGGACCACCACACGGTTCGGATTTGGCGCACTTCGCGTTCTGGCGCAAGCTTGATTCAGGAAGGCGAAGCGCAGGACATCACTGCTCTGCTGGCACTTCTGGATCGCGCGGAAGAGACTTTTCAGTTCGGTCGTCTACTGGTGTATCTTGACATCCCTGCACTCGACCACCATCTCGAGCGCGTGCCGAAAATGGCGCCTAAACTTCAGCAGCAACTTCTGGCACAGCGTAAGCTTAAGCTCTACGGTGACGAGAAGCGTAGCTTGGCGTCGATCGAAATGGGCCTGCAGGGTGAAGCTACCCATCAATTTTATTTCATCAGCAGTCTGCCGCATGAAATCGCCTCTGCCATTAGCGGGTGGGCATTGCGCAACGCTGTGTTGCTTGACGGAGTGTTTAGTTTGCCATATGCACTCACTTGTCTCGACGATACTTTGGTCGCTACTGACGCACAGGGAGTGATCCATTATCGCGGGCTTGGCGATGCCGGCTACTTAATCGCCCGTGATTCCGCCGGCAAATTACTGTTTTTCAGTCGTTTGACGGCACAGGATTTGGACACCGAACAGATGGACAATAGCGCACGACGCTTGGGACTATTTGTCGAACAAGAATTCGGGGTAAACCCCCAGTTTCAAGGGCATGACGCAACTGAGAGTTCCGACGACGCGGCCACCATGTCCCTACTCAGCAAGCTCAAGCTAGGCGCATCCCTCGATTTAGTCCCACGTGGGTTGAGGACCCGACAGCGGATCATGCAATTCAGACACCGAGCCTTTGCCTGCCTCTGCATCACTCTAATCTTAGGAGTTTATCTAACCATACCGCAGATTAATAAAAAACAGGAGCTCGAATTAAACCTTAGCGAACTCAATGCCTCGATTCAGCTAGAGACTTTGGAGATTAATCAAGTTCGGCGTAGTATCCTCGAAAATCGACAGTATGAGAACGTCATCCAGTTCAGCCGAGGCCGTGAAACGCTCGATGATGATGCGCCCGTGCCCGCCCCACTGTTTATTATGTTGCATGCGTTTTCCAATGCGTTGCCTGAATCTGTAGAGCTGGATACTTACAGTGGCTCGATTGATACCACCGAAGGGGTCACCATGATTGAAATGGTGGGTCGACCACTCACCGCGGATCTTGATCTACCAGCGGAAATCAAAGTGATGTTTGGACGTCTTAAAAAACAAGGATGGCAATTGAGCGAGCCAGCAGTCACTTTTGAGCAAAGCAATAGCCGTTCACGCTTCGGTGATGCGCGAGGACGTCTGCGTAAATTTACGATCAATTTCACAGTAAAAGCATCCACGCAACCAGGAGGCATCAGCTGATCATGCGTAAACGTCTATGCCATTTCTATAATATCTTAGCATCCTATCCGGTGATTGTGCTACTGCTAGCTGGTTTAGTTGGCCTCTTATATCTTGCGCGTCAGCTTTACCCCCTCGAGATGCAGCGGCAAGCAAAGCACTTGCAGAGAATGGAACTCAAACAAGAGCTTCAAGCCTTACAGCAAGAGCTGACAGGCGTTGAACAAAGCGATCTGCGCATGCGTTATATGCTGTTTAACGAAGAATTCCTCAAATCAGGTGATGCACAGCCTGAAGCATTAAAAAGCCAATTTACACAAGCATTTGAAGTCCATGGCTGGAACTTGCAGACAGCAGAGGTGGCCGAGCTCGAAATTCCGACCGATCAGGGTAGGGCGTCAGATTCAAATCAAGCACGAATTCAGGGGATCATGCTTGATTTGAGTGCCAGTGCTACGAATTCGCCACAAGACGATGGGGAGCCTTTTTTGCCTTTATATTCGCTGACTCAGTCCTTGAATTACCTATGGAGCCGGCCGCCCCTTAAAGAGTATCAACAAATTGAACTCGTTCGGACTCATGACGGCTACACATTGACGGCTCGGCTATTTTTGCCTCTCAAGGATAGCGATCATGGCGACTCCAATGAACTCAGCCTGAATCCTCTGTAATGCGTAAGTATCTAAACAATCCCCGTATTATTATACCGCTCGCACTCTTAGTTATACTGTGGGTCTGTCACAGCTATGGCTTGCTTGGGCAGTTGTTGCCCGATTTTTCAAATCAGCCTCAATCTCTTGCCGCGACTCAAGTAGTTGTCGAAAAAGAAGTGGTTGCATTAACTCCGAGTGGTCGCGTGATGCAGGGCTTAGTCCGTGACCAGTGGTTGCTGCGCAATTGGAGAAAGTCCAGCGCGATCAGAAATGAACCATTTGTTGCGAACTTTAGCTTTGCGAAGAACGAATTGCCAGAAGAGAGCCCAGAACCTATACCTGAAGTGGTCGAAGAAGTGGTGGTCATAGATCCGGTTACCCTGGATCAATATATTGTTGAACACCTAGGCCTGGATGAGACGGGATTTTTTGTACGTTTCGGTTCTATCAATAAACGCCAGGGGGACTTGCTACACACGACCGATGGTCGGGAATTAGTCCTTGGTACGATTGCCTTAGCTGAAGAACGGCGGACCGAGGCAGAACATGCCGAAACCATAGTAGCGCACCTCAGCGGAATGCAATTGCAGGCCGTTATGAAAAATTTGCCAAAAGAAGTAATTATGGCAAGGCTCTCTTCGACGACCGATCTCGCATTAGCAACTGAGTACTTGTTTGCTGAGGTTACTGAGCTTGAGGGCACTTTCAGGGAAGGTGATGCTGTGGATGCGGATTCGGTCAATAATTTCGACCAAAGTCAAAATAGCGCCTCTGCAGTCATCTTGGGTGGTCAAAAGGAGCGCCAGATTTATCGACTGGGCGATTTTGTTCAAAAAAATCCAGCTTTAGGCCTGGCTGAAGTTCATGACGACTATGTGCAACTAGTAGATCGCTACGGGCAATTCTATCGGCTGACTCTAAAAGAGTAAACGCCCCTCAAATTAGGGCTTGATGCAAGATTACCTAAAATTTCCAGAAAACTGATCGCTTGACAGAAGCATGGGAATTAGGCTTTTTCCCAATTCTTGTTTTTTGCATGTTTATGCTATGCATTTTTATTGTTCGTGCGTTTACAGTCATTACTTTTGTTGCGGGACACGAACTCATACAAAAGACACTCAATTTTAAGCCAGAGTAGCTCAGTGGTAGAGCAGAGGACTCATAAGCCTTTGGTCGGCAGTTCAAATCTGCCCTTTGGCACCATTTATAGAGATGCCTTCGGTCAAATCGGAGGCGTCTTTTTTGTGCACAAGAAATCCCGCAGTTCACGCTGCGGGATTTTTGAAAATTGAATTTGATTCGGTTTACCCGTTGATTTGCTCGTCGAGGAATTTGATCAGCTCGTCCTCGGTGACGCGGCGTTGTTCACAAGTGTCGCGGTCGCGAAGGGTGACGGTGCCATCTTTTTCGATGGTGTCGAAGTCGATGGTGATTCCGAAGGGTGTTCCGATTTCGTCTTGGCGACGGTAGCGGCGACCAATTGCGCCAGAGGCGTCATAGAAAACGTTCCAACGGCGTTGCAGTTTCTCATAAAGCTTCTTGGCGGCTTCGACTAGTTCGGGCTTGTTTTTGAGCAGTGGAAAGATGGCTGCTTTGACCGGTGCGATCTTTGGGCTGAATTTGAGCAAGACGCGCTTTTCGACTTTGCCCTTGTCGTTGGGGACTTCGTCTTCGGTGTAAGCAGCGCTGAGCACAGCGAGTAGCGTGCGGTCGACACCGAGGGATGGTTCGATAACGTGAGGCACATACTTCTCTTTGGTTGTTTCGTCGAAGATGGTCATCGACTTGCCAGAATGTTCTTGGTGCTGCTTGAGGTCGTAGTCAGAACGGCAAGCAATGCCCCATAGCTCTTGCTCGCCGTGCGGGAACTGGAACATGAGGTCGGTGGTGGCTTGCGAGTAGAAGGCCAGTTTGTCCTCGGGGTGGATGTCCTCGCTGATACCTTCACGGGGCAGACCGATGGAAACGAGCCAGTCTGTGCATGTATCGATCCACTCGCGGTGGAGGGTCTTCCAGTCGGCGTGGGGTGAAATGAAGTATTCAATCTCCATTTGCTCAAACTCACGAGAACGGAAAATGAAATTGCGTGGTGTGATCTCGTTGCGGAAAGCTTTGCCTATTTGCGCGATGCCGAAGGGGATTTTCACGCGGCCTGTATCGACGATATTTTTGTAATTAGCAAAAATGCCTTGTGCAGTCTCGGGACGCAAGTAGGCAGTTGCGGAGTCGTCGGCGAGTGGGCCCACCTTAGTTTCAAACATTAGTTTGAACTCGCGTGGCTCGGTTAGGCTGCCGGGTTTGCCAGTCGCGGGCGAGGGGATTAATTCGTATTGTTCGGGTTTGGCTTCGGTATATTCTTTCAGCTCGATTGTCCCGAGTTCGCCCTGCTTAGCCATTTTGCGCTTCATTTCAGCAGCGGCTTTTTCGGCCACCTCTTGCTGGTCGATGCACTCGATGACGGATACGTAGCCGATGATTTCGCCATCCACTCTCACGGGGGCGAAGAAAAGTTGATCGGCACGGTAGCGGAGTTTGGACTCCTTGCAATCGACCAGGGGGTCGGAGAAGCCATCCACGTGGCCAGATGCCTTCCAGATCTTCGGGTGCATTATTATGGTGGAGTCGAGGCCTTCCATGTCGTCGCGGCACTGCACGAAGTCCCGCCACCAAGCTTGCTTAATATTGTTACGCAACTCGACTCCGAGGGGACCGTAGTCATAGAAGCCGTTATAGCCGCCGTAGATTTCGGAAGATTGGAAAATAAAACCGCGGCGTTTGCACAGGCCGACGATGTCTTCCATTAAAGTATCACTGGGTGCTGGAGCTTTCATAAAGCGCAAAACGATGAAGTTTGCTGGTATGGGGTCAATGTTTGATTGGGTTTGAGTTACTTCTACAGGAAGGACTCAAACGCAAGAAAAGTGTTTACACCTCCCGATTAGCTCGTGAAGTCGTTGCGACTGCACTTACTGCCACCTTCGTCAGCCAAACGTCATTGCCATCTCGCTTGAAGCCTACAAGGTATCAATCCTAAATGTCAGAGAATCCTAAAGCACCCGAGCAACTTAAATGGCATCAGCGAGCCTTACTAGCGGCACTTGCTTTGTTTATGGGGCTTTGGGGGCGTACGCTCCGATACCATTGGGATACCAATGCGCAGAGTATGATGGACGGCGATACGCCGCCAGCGGTTGTTATCTTTTGGCACAATCGCCTTCTTGCGGGCACTATTTTTTACCTACGTTATTTTAGGGAGCGACGTTTGGCGACTTTGATTAGCGCAAGCAAAGATGGTGCCTGGCTAGCCGGCTTTGTTGAAAAGTTAGGTGTTCGGCCAGTGCGAGGTTCTCGCTTCAATCGAGGGGCACAAGCTTTGCGTGATATGATCGCTGCGAGTAGCGAAGGTTTCGATATCGGCGTGAGCCCTGACGGCTCACGTGGGCCGCTTTACGATATGAAGCCAGGCGCATTGAAGGTCGCTCTCAAAACAGGTGCGCCAATCATCTTGCTCTCACTCAATCATACGGGTGCTTGGCGACTTAAGACTTGGGATCGTTTTTATATACCTCACCCATTCTCTAAAGTTGAGGCGCGAATGGATGTGGTCTCCCTAGATGAGGTCTCAGGGTTAGAGGTCGAAGAGGCGACTGCTGTTCTCAAGGCGCGTATGGATGCGATCACAATCGATTTATTTTGATGGATTTAGCACGTAATCTGCTTATCACCTGTATCCCCTCTTACTAGACCAACTTCCAGAAACGTATGAGCACCACACCG
>Ga0302114_10001256_pt1 | contig 16783 bp, 11 predicted proteins | sample AG5_Surface_MG_FD_203107 | JGI IMG/M metagenome (GOLD analysis project Ga0302114, IMG submission 203107) | Marine microbial communities from Western Arctic Ocean, Canada - AG5_Surface | ecosystem: Environmental > Aquatic > Marine > Oceanic | place: Canada: Western Arctic Ocean | collected...
CGATGAAAATTTCTGACGTGCTCAAAAAACTGGACTGTTTATACCTGCTGGATGCGTTCGAAGAACGAGACGTGAGAACTGTTTTGGATTTGGAAAATGTGATGATGGATAAGTTAAGGATGTCTTCTTCGGAAGTAAAAGAAGAAGACGACAGAGAAGAAGACAAAGACAACGAAGAAGAATATATGAAAAAAGAAGTCATTGAATTCATTTCGGACGAGTTCTGCTTCGGAGAGAAGAAATACGCGGAAAAGATACTCGAGGAAACGAAGAAAGAATTGATGACGAGAAAACGGAACTTTAACGAGGAAAAGAAAGAAAGGAATACGAGAACGATGACGTCCGGTCGTATCTATTCAAAGACATTCCTCGCAAAAACGACAAGTTTATACGACATGCACATGGGCGCGGAGAATATGGGCCCGTTTTTGTACCAGTTGTGTAGGTTTACGAAACCAGAAAACGTGTTAGAGATTGGCGCGGGGTACACGTCCGTGTATTTGATGCAAGCGTTGCGAGATAACAAAAAGGAGATCGAGGTGTACGAGCGCATGCGGGAGGAACAATCGTGCGTCGTGAGAAACGAAAACCCGAACGGTAAGGACACGCCGTGGTCGAACGAGGCATATTTTAGCAGAAAGAGTGAAAAAAGGAAAAGCAGAGAGACGTACGAGCCGCAGTTACACGTCGTGGACAACATGGCGCACGCTCATACGACGGCGCACTTGGTCAAAGAGTGCTCGGAAGAGTTGAACGACGACGATGAAGAAAACAACTTTTTAGTCGTACACGAAGCCGACGCTTTCAATCCAGACTTATCCGCCACGTTAGCCCCGGGTGTTCAGTTTGATTTCTTATGGATAGATTTAGGCGCGGCGAATAGAATAGAGACGTTTTTGAAGAACTTTTGGTTCCGCGTGAAACCGGGCGGGTACGTCGCGGTGCACTCGACGCTGACGAATAGTTTATCCCGAGAGTGGTTGGAAAAAATGCGCGCGTTGGCTCGAAACGGAGGTAAAAATGCAGACGGAACCACATCTGAATACGGCGTGTTCGAAACCATGTCATTTTTAGAACCGCACAAACTGTTTCAGAACTCGTTCACCATTTTCCAACGAAGAGACGCGCATCCGATCGATTCGAGCGAGTACGCAGAACCAGTATTGACTAAGTTTCCGTAACGCTTCTTTGTATTTTTATATAATTAGTAAAATACTACGGTATTAAAATATTTCAATTATCTTTTCACAACATCGGGCAGCCTGGCGTTTCTTCTTACAGCGCGCGCTTTTGCATACATTTTTGTATTTGTTGTTGTTGTTTTCCTCTTCATTTGTTTGTTGTACTCTTCTGTGCCCGTTGTGAAATATTTTGCAGCAATACATGTTTCTTTCGCTTTTTCTCTCTTCTCTTTGCTCTTTCTTTTGACGATGACTCTTACTCTCCCATACATACGATGATAATAAATAACCCTTCTCTCTCTCTCTCTCACTCTCTCTCTTTTCGTGACTCAAACTCAAAAGTATTAATAATGACTATGGAACCTCGACGACTTTCATCAACGGATCGCCGTGTAATCGATGGACGCCGACGACTAAATCTCCAGTTTTTACAATCCTCATGTGATCTCTGGCGTACAAAATCGCATTCGATAATACCTCTTGCGGTGACGCCGTCTCGCCTCTCCATTCCATCTTCTCCATGATCGGAACGACGCCGCGGGAAAGCAACAAACGCCGAGCGCTGTTGCCGTGATCGTGGTTCGGTCGATTAATCGCCACGGCCACGATTGGACAGTTTGGTCGGTATTTCGCGATTAATCGCGAGGTGTTCCCGGATTTCGATAACGTGATGATGACTTTCGCGCCGATTTCATCCGCAGTTTGCGCGCTCGCCGCGGCGACGGATTCCAACGAAGGCACGTGCCACGAGAATCGCAGAAAAGGTTTCGAGGACGTGTGCATGCCGAAACCCAACGGTTGCGGTGAACGACTCCCATCAGCCGCCCCGTTCGCCTCGAACGCTTCCGCTTCGCCACAAATATCTGCCATGGCAGATACCGCGTCCAACGGGTACTTCCCCGCCGCAGTTTCCCCGGACAACATGACGCAATCGGTGCCGTCGATGACGGCGTTGGCGACGTCCGTCGCTTCCGCTCTCGTCGGTCTCGGCGCGCCCGTCATGGACTCTAACATTTGCGTCGCGGTAATGACTGGTTTCCCGGCTTCGTTACACCTTCGAATCATTCTTTTTTGCGCCAAGAAAATTTGCTCCATGCGAATCTCCATCCCCAAATCCCCTCGAGCGACCATCACGCCGTCCGATTTGTTCACGATGTCCTCAAAATTATCTAAACCTTCCATGTTTTCCACTTTCGCGATGATTCCGATTTTCCTCCCCGGCGTTTCCCCAACCACGTCACGTATGACGTCGATGTCCGATCCTTTTCTAACGAAGGAAGCGGCGATGAAATCTACGTTATTCTTCACCCCCCAATTCAAAATGTCGTCTTTATCTTTTTCCGTTATCGTCGGTAAGTTTACGTTCACTCTCGGTAAATTCATGTTTTTCCGTTCGCCAAGCATGGCTGAGTTTTCGCACCTGCACACAACCTCTCCTTTTCGAACGTCCGTGTCGAGAACTTTCAAAGTAATCGACCCGTCCGCGCACAAAATCTTACTCCCTCGTTTCACGTCCTTGGCGAGATCCGGGTAACTCACCGCTATCTTCTTCGCGTTTCCTTTCACCTCGTAATCGGTGGTTAAAGTTAACTCCTCCCCTTGATGCAACTGCACCGGTTCTCCGTTTTCTAACATCCCCGTCCTTATCTCCGGTCCTTTCGTGTCCAAAAAAACCGCGCACATCAACCCGGTATTCTCCGTCGCTTTCTTCAAATTGTCCAACGTTTCCTGATGGTACTCGTGCGTGCCGTGCGAAAAGTTAAATCTGGCGACCGACATCCCAGTTTGTAACAAATTCTCCAACTGCTCCACCGTCCTCGACGATGGGCCTAACGTGCATATAATTTTCGTCTTAAAATCCAAGGTTGTTCGACAATTGTCCAACACGTGTTTCTTCGCCACTAAGGAGCCGTCACGGTTCGATCGCAGTGAGGAGTTGTCCTCTAGGGGACCATTTTGCGCATCGTACGAGCCGGAAATATCGCACGAGAATCCACCTTTGTAAGAGATTTCATCCTCCTCTTCGTCCTCCTCGTCGAACGTTCTGTTTTCTTCTCGATCTGGTCTTCGAATCGCGCGTGGTAAAGAAGCAGTCGCGCGTTGTTTCTGTTGATTCTGATATTTAATTTGTGCGCTCTGAGCCCCGTTTTTAGGGGTATAAAAACGTCGCCTGTGTCTCGATGATGTGCTGCTCGCGGCGCGCGCAAAAACGCGACGTTGATGGTCGACGCAAAGAGACGACGACGAAAACGACATAGTATCACTCAAACACTCGCACTAAAAACACTCCTCTCGCGCGATGAGAAGATGTAATCGATCGCAGCGCTCGTTTGTGATCGTCTTCTCAGAGAAGGAGAAGGAGTATGGTGTAGTGCATTCTGTTCTTTTGATGTGTGAGTGGGATCACGGTTAGGGTTTTAACTTTCGAAAAAAACGCTTCGATTTTTTTTTTCTTTTTTTTTTTTTCTCTCTGCTTTTTCTCTGTTGTGTGGGAAAAAGGATGTGAAATGCGTTAGAAATTATTCGCGTAGCTCTGAACGAAAGAGAAGAGAGAGTTTATACACACAGTGCAGAGGAGAGAAAGAGCGTACGTTTCACATCATGGGTGGAGGAGAAGGGGAGTTTGTTTCTTTGTCTTCTTCCTCGAAAGGCGGAGATGATGAGTTTGCGTTTCCAGAGCGAGATTCGGACGAGGAAAATTACGAGGAAAAAGAAGAAGGCGAGAAGACGCGTGTGATGAAGACGAGAGTTTCAAAGGAAGACGAAGAAGAAGAGGAAGAAAAGAGTGAAGAGGACGATTCAGAGGACGATTCTTCGGTTTCAGAGGAGGAATTGGAAGAGTACGAGAAGTTGGACGACACCTTGAACACCGATTCAAAAGGTGCTGGTGGTCAAAGTGGTGATTTTGTGAGATCATCTTCATCCGATGGACCGAACGAAGAACACGACAAAGAGTACTACCCAAACGCCGGTCCGAAAACAAAAGACGAACACGAACGTCAAACAAAACTCCGCTTGATGATTATTCGCCAACGCGATAAGGAGTTTAAACTTGATCAAAAGTTTAAATCGAAATCCATTGTCAAATTGAACAACGAAGCGGTGGAAGCGTTGAAAAAAGGCGACGACATCGAAGCGATTGCAAAGTACGCGAAAGTGTTTCGAAAAGCGCACGAGAATAACTTAACGCACGAGTTAATGCACGTGTGTCACTCAAATCGTGCGGTGGCGTATTTGAACTTGGGTTTGTTCGAAGAGGCGTTGTGGGACGCGAATAAATCGCAAGATTTAGCGAACGAGAGATACTATCGAACGCAATCCGCCGGCGGTCAAGTCTTGAACGTGTTCGTCAAAGGGTACGCTAGAAAAGGGTTCGCGTTGATGGGTTTGCGCATGCACCGATTAGCAAAATCAGTCTTCGAAACCGGGCTCGAATTTTCCCCTAAAGACGAGGAGTTGAAAAGAGGTTTGGAAGAAGCCGTCGTCGCCGTCTTGGCGGATTTGCACAACGGGAAAGGCTTCGTCAAAAATCGAGAGACGTTCCAGTGCTTACCAGCGCCAGAAAAGAAACATCAACAAGAACGACTGACGAATTTACCGTACGCGAGTCCGTTACACCGCGTGCATCCGAAAGATATGCTCCCGACGCAGCTTTTAACGCCGTTCCAAGCGGAAAATGATTACCATTTGAAAGATACGTATAATTACATGACGGTTCAAGCCGATATCGCGATACCGAAGAGACATTTCAAATACTTGGAAGATACGGTGAGACGCAAACAATACTCTAAAGCGATCGAGATTGCGATCAAAAAACTCCAAAATGAAAATAAAGACGTTCGAGCGTTACATCTCGGATGTGGTGCCGGGTTGATGACCATGCACTTACTCGACAAAGGCGCGCACCACGTCACTGCGTGCGAGAGATGGTTGTACCAAGCCATGGCGTGTAAAGAAAACTTGTTGAACAACGGATTCTGCGACGATCAAGTGAAAGTGATTTATAAAAGGCCCACGGATTTATCTTTACTCGCGGACGTTCCGGTGTATTGCAACTTGTTTTTGAACGATATCATCGACGACGGATTACTCTCCTCCGGTTTAATCCCGTCCACGAAGCACTGTTTGCAAAATTTACTCTTGCCGGACTGTATCGTCTTACCGTCGTCCGCGACCGTGTTCGCGCAAGCGATTGAGATTAAATCAAAAAATATTTGCGGGTTAGACGTTTCCGCGATGGATTTATACCGTTCGCACCCGACGTACTCCGCCGGTGTCCCGATTGATCCGGACTCCTACAGAGCGCTTTCGAAACCGAAGGAAATTTGGCACTTTGATCTCGGAAATCCGCCCGAGGCGAGCGATCAAAAGTTTGTCGATTTCGAGTTTACGAAAGACGGGACGTTTAACGCCGTTTTGTTCTGGTACGAACTACACTTGATCGAGGACGTGAAAATATCGACCAGAGGCATTACGAATGAGGAGGAGTTTGCCGACGACGCCGATGATGATGATGATGAGAACATCGTCGTATCGAGTTTAACGCCTTCACTTTTCTACCTCGACGGCGAGATCAAATCGTACGCGAACCACGTCGTTCCGATCAAATGTTCGCACAACACGGTCGCCATGCAATTTACCGTCGAAGACGCGGATTACATGCACATGATGAAGAAAGATGCAAGTTTTCCAAAGTATCAGTTTTCGATTTTAGCGGACGAACGCCGAGCCAAGGCGTACGACGCGGCGATTCAACGACAGATAAAATTCTTAAAAAATCGCGAAGGATACGCGAACGTTCTCGATATTGGTTCCGGATCTGGTTTATTAACGATGATGGCTGCTCGTGCAAACGCGGACACGGTGATCTCCTGCGAAATGCTTCCATCCCTCGCCACGTGCACTCGCCGAAACGTGGCCCAAAATAACCTCTCGCGAAACGTCAACGTGATTTGCAAAGACGCCGCTTTACTCGAACGCGGCATTCACGGTCCGCACGAAGGGTGCAACATGATCGTCGTCGACTTGTTCGATTGCGGCTTAACCGGCGAACACGTGTTGTACATGATCGAAGAAGCGCGACGTAAAGTCGCGAACGTCGGATCCGTCGTCGTGCCCGCCGCGGCGACGATATACGCCATGGGCGTCGAGGCGTACACGACTGAAATCGACGGGTTCGACATGTCCGCGCAAAACAAATACCGCTGGGATTCGAAATACGAACCGGTTGAAATGGAAAACGTGAAACACCGAAGATTGACGAAACCGAAAAAAGTGTTCGAATTCTTCTTCGATAACTCGATGAAACAGAAAGGTCGCGAAACCGTGATCAAGTTAGAAACCGTCGCCAGCGGCTACTTGAACGCCGTCGTCTTTTGGTTCGATTTGCACATGGACGAAGAAGAAACGATCACGACTGCACCAAAAGGAATTGGAAAAGGTGGAAGAGTCCAAGACGAGGCAAAGTTAATGCGAGATTTAGACGGGAAGAAGACGAAGAAAGTGATGGAGGAGAGTTTACGAAGAGTACGCGAGAAGCTCGCGAGAAATCCAAGGGCGAAGGAGTACGAAGGAGTTTCTTCTTCAATCGCCGACGCCGACGCCGACGTCGATGGAGCTCATAATAAAGCAGAGGAGAAAAACACGGAAGAAATTGGTGGTGCACTCGCGACACAAACATCCTATACCACCGACGACGACAGCGACAGCGACGACGACGACGACGGAGGAAATAACCATTACTGGGGCCAAGCGATGCAATACCTCGAACGCGCCGTACAAATAAAAGGCGGTAAAAAAATAGCCGTTTTGGCGAAACGAGAAGCCGATGTGATACGTTTCTCTTTAAAAGAAGGCGTCGGCTCGTGGGTCGGGAAACCACCGTGGAAAATCGAATGGGGCGGTGGTGCCTCGGTCGAATCCCCACACTTCCAAAGAGTGCATTACTGTCAACTCCTCGTGAACGACTTTTTAATGCGATTGCGTTCGAAGCGGTTCGCGCCGATTGAGAAAGACATGCGGATGATTTTAGCGCACTGCGGGAGTTTGTTTTTGGACCCAGAAGCGTTGACGGACGTGTATCACAGACTCGTCGCGTTGGAGTTGTTGCACGGCGCGCCGGAGTTTTCACCCGGGGCGAGCATGGAGGCGTTGACGAAGCCGACGTTTCGTTTGCACTAATGGATGATGTTTCGTCGGTAGCGTTCAGAGAGAAGAAGAAGACGACGAAGATTTTTTAAGTACCTACTACTACATTTACGGACACATGATGATACTGGTACTCACGTATTATACACGCTACTATGCTGCTACAACTACTACTTAAGAACCAAACGTTGCTTATTGTGCCAATCAATCACGTCCGCGTACTTCAAACTCCCTCCGAAACAATCCAAGGCGGACCCGATGGTCACGTCCACTCGATTCTGTCCGTACGTTTTCACGAGCTCTAAATCCTCGATCGATCTCGCGCCTCCGGCGTAAGTGACTGGAATTTGGCAATATTTCCCCAACAACTCCACTAAATCTAAATCCAAACCCATTTTTTTCCCTTCCACGTCCACGCCGTGGACGAGAAACTCGTCGCACTTCTCGCTTAAACGTTCTAAAGTCCTCTCGTCGACGCACACGTCGGTCCATTTTTGCCATCGATCGGTGACGACTTTATACTTGTTCCCGTCTCTCTCGTCTCTACGACAGCTCAAATCTAACACCAACCGTTCCTTCCCAATTACTCTTATTAATTTCTCCAATCTCTCCTCGTCTAACTGTCCGTCGTGAAACACGTAACTCGTCACGATCACGTGACTCGCACCGTTCTCGAGATACTCCAACGCCGTCTCCGCGGTGACGCCGCCGCCAATCTGTAACCCGCCGGGAAACGCTCTCGTCGCTTCTAAAGCCGCTTCTTTCGTCTCCAAATCTTTGCTCAACAATATAGCGTGTCCGCCGTAGATGTTATCCCGTTTGTACATTTCCGCGAATTCGGTCGATTTCACGTCGGTTTCAAAGTTCGTCTCAGGTTTCTCCTTGTCGACGGAGCTTTCGTCTCGTAAGCTCGAGCCGACGATTTGTTTCACCTTTCCGAGGTGGATGTCGATGCACGGGCGGAAAGATACGATATTATTATTATTCGTATTATTACTCTCGCTTTTATCGTCACTCATTTGGGTTTTCGTCGTCGCGCTTTGTGCACAAAGAAGAATCGTACTCCTGTTCCGCTTAACTGTATTCCTTCCCCGTTCCGCGATGAGAAAATGATGATTTCGAAATCGGAAACAAGGACAGCACTGCGACATTTTCTTCGATGTAAACGACGCAAATTTCGACGATGCTTTTGATTTCGACTTCGATGCGCTCGCTGTGAAGCGTTTGCACGTCGTTTGCGTCGAAATCGTCATCGTAATCTTTGTTTTGAGATATGAATTTTGCGCGTAAAAATGGAGCAATGTGCTTCATTTCATTCGCTTTGTTTAGCATCATAAAGAGGAATAAGATGGAACCAAATGGTCGTCAAAACGATCGAGAACGAAGAAATCAAGATCTGTTCCTCCACTGCCCGGAAAAATTCTACCTCTGCTCGGCGTTTTCTGACCACCCGCCTCCAAACGCCAAAGGCATCACCGAAGATTCCAGACTTTTACTCTACGCGTTGCACGAACAAGCGACCCGATCTGGAGGAGTGAGAGAGAAGGAGGAACTACTCAAACCCACGTTTTGGCAAAGAATATACGACCCGGAAAGCGTTTTACGATACGAGGCGTGGAAAATGGTCTCAAACATGCCCGCAATCGTCGCCATGGAGAAGTATTGCGAAGAGGTTGAAAACTTCAACCAAAACTGGTGGCAGTTGATGACTGAAAACTGCACGTACGAAGAGAAGGCGAAGATGTTATCGATGGCGGACGAATCCTCGGAGGAGTATTATTTACAGGTTGGGATGCGGTTGCTCGTACCTCCGACGGGGACGGGGACGACGACGTCGTCGTCGTCTTCGGAGAGGGAGGGAATACGGACGTTCGGATCGGTGATATTTAGCGGCGGCGAGAGGAGTAGTAGTAGTCCGCGGAAAGGAAGAGGAGGGAAGAGTAGGTTCGCGTTGGAGAGTAAGATGCCGGAAAAGAACGAGTGGAGGACGATTGTCGCGCAACCGATGAAGAAAACAACAACGGTGGCGAACGAGAACGAGAGTAGTAATAATAATAGCAGCAGAGAAAAGAAGTTAGAAACGACCACGCGCCAACGATTCCCGCAGAAAAGATTCGGACACATAGCGCATAAAGTAGGCGAAGAGTTGATTATTTCGCACGGAAATAAAGACGGACGATTGTTGAGCGATTGTTGGGCGTTGGATTTGATGGAGTTAAGGTGGAAGAGGAAAGAGTTGAAGTGGCCGGGGTCGCCGTGCGCGGACGCGGCTTCGATTGCCACCGCGGATGGAGAGATTTACTTGTTTCGAGGCATCGGCACGAAGAGCGACGAAGACGCGCTGTTGGTGACGACGAATACGAATAGTGATAGCAACAACAGTAACAACAGTACTAATATCTTCGAGAAGAAGATGATGATGACGGTTTCCAAGTTGGATTTATCGGACATCGGAGGAAAGCTGAACGAGTTAAAATGGCAACACGTCGCGGCGGTTGGATCTGGCGGATCTTCCGATTTACCGTGCGCGAGAACGGGACACACGGCGACGTTGTTTGAAACTGACGACGTGGTGTACGTCTTCGGAGGCATGTCCGTTGGAGACGCGAAGAAGAACGTGAAATCTGTTCCTTTGAACGATTTGTGGGAGTTTTCGTTGATTACGAAAACGTGGCGACAGATACTCACTACTACTACTACTAAAACGGAAGGAGAGGAGAGCGAAAAATCGTCTCGTTCAAAATCATACGTTCCTTGCGCACCACCTACGGCGAGAGGATCTCACGTCGCGGGAAGATGCGGCCGTTTCCTTCTCATATTCGGCGGCGCAGCCGGGAACGTCTTGAGCGATACGGACGTGCACTGTTTCGATACGCGCGCGTACCAATGGATAGAAGTCGCCTCTGAAATCTCCGACGACGACGATAAAAAGCTCATTAAAATAGCCCCACGAGCTGGTCACTGCGCGACTATGTCCGAAGACGGCACCAAAATGTTCATCTGCGGCGGCGGCGATAATCAATCCGCGTTGCTCGAAACGCTTTCGCTGGATTGCTCCGAGCTCTTCTCCGAGTTCTCCGAGAAGAAGAAGAAGAAGAAGAAGAACGACGACGATAATAACGACGACAATAACGACAACAGCAACAATAACTCTTCCTCTTCTCCGCCAAAACTCTCCTGGTCTCTCCTCGTCGAATCCTCCTCGTTAACCGGTAAAGAAGGCATGACGTTAACCACGATCCCGTGTCAATCCGGAGAATACTTGCTCGCCTTTGGCGGGTTGACCGGTACTTCAGATTGCGAGGTGTCTTGTTTACGCACTGTGTGAGCGAGAGATAGTTCTTAAAGCAGCTTTTCGGCAGTAGTATTCGCAGCGGTAGCTTTTTTTCGGCGGCGAAAGGAGCATGCGATGTTTTTGTTCGTTGTGATAAATTTCGTCTCCTCTTTCATTTTGTAATCTTTTGCAAAAAATTCTTCAAGCAAAAAACCCACCACAAATTTGTCCTCACATTTTAGCGCATTTCTTTAGAAAGAAGCAGACGACGAGACCAAGATAAACTCTCTCGAATCTAATAATCATTCAATTTGTGCGCTGTACCGTGAACGCAGATTTGAATTCTCGATTGGTTTTGAGCACATATCTTTCGCAAGAGCGCGCGTATCACGAGAAATCATTTCATCAATTCGCGCGTGAAAGTTGACCTTCTAACGAGAACAACAGAGAAAAAATCGTAACGAGAATCATCATCATCGAAGATGTCGAGCGCGACGCAACGGCAACACGCCGTCGGTTCGCCGACGGCAAAATCAGATAAGAGCCAAAATTCCAGCTCGGATAGCGCGAGCGTGGCGAGAAGGTAAATTCTTTTTCGCATGTGAAACGTTTCGTCCCGTTTCCGAGAGAGAAAGCGCGGAGCAAATTCTCTTCTTCTTTCCCGTAAAGTGGTTGCGTTTCTCGGTTTTTTGTTATCTTTTTTTGCTTTGGTTACCCCTTTTGGATGGATGTCAAAAGTATAGAAGAAAACCTTTAAAAACGCCAGACGACTAAACTATGATGAAACTCTTACTAAACTATTACATATAAAAACAGATTACAAACGGAGCTGATGTCCCTCATGACCTCCTCGGACAGCGGCATCTCCGCGTTCCCAGATGGGGACAACATCTTCAGCTGGGTCGGGACGATCGAAGGCGCCAAAGGGACGGTGTACGAAAACATGAAGTACTCCTTAACGTTATCGTTCGCGAACGAGTACCCGTTTAAAGCGCCGGTGGTGAAATTTTCCACCCCGTGTTTCCATCCGAACGTCGATCAGTTCGGGAACATTTGCTTGGATATTTTGAAAGAGCAGTGGTCGCCGGCGTATAACGTGAGGACGATTTTGTTGTCCATTCAGAGTTTGTTGGGAGAGCCGAATAACGATTCGCCGCTGAATACGCACGCGGCGGGGTTGTGGTCGAATCAAGAAGAGTATCGAAAGTTGTTGCAGAAGAAGTATAAGGAGGACGGGGCAAAGAATTAGAGAGAGAACGCGCGAGAGGACACGGATACTTACGGGAAAAGGGGTAAAATCGAAAGAATTTTCATCGGCTTTCCGTAGTTAGTAAAGAGGGTGAGGAGAGAGCGAGGGGCTGAGTGTACCGCGCATTAGAATTAAACTTGTAACATTAGATAAACGGTTAATCATAGTATATAAATAATAATCAATCATCATCTTTTTCGTCGTCTGCGAGCGCTAATAATAATGTCTTCTTCTTCTATCGCGGCTAAATTGAGCTAAATTTTCTAAACGCGTAGTACGTGTAGTAATAACGTTATTACTTTGTCTTCTTGGACTTCTTCTTGGACGAGGACTTTTTCTTTTCGACGACTTTGTCCTCGTCTCTCGTTTTACTCTTGTTCTTTTCTTTCTTCTTTTCTTTCTTCTTCTTCATCTTCTTCTCCTCCTTCCTCTTTTTCTTCTCAAAATCTTCTTTTTCTTCGTCCTCGTCAAAACTCCTCTTGGTCCCCGTAAACTCCTTCCCAAGCTTGGCCTTATCGCCTAAACCGCGTCTCGACCCTTTCGCCGAGGCCATTTGGTGCGCCTGGTTGAATATATCCTCCTGCTTATCCTCCGTGAACCCATTATTATTATTCTCTTTGTGATTATCCTCGTTGATATCGACGTCTCGATCTAACTCTCGTTTACTCCCGACTAAACCGCCCCAGGAAAATCCGGCGTTGCGCCACCACGAAAATTTTTCCGTCGTTTCCGACGGTTTTCCTTCGTACGCCTCGCCTTTCTTCTTCTCTTCAAAATTCTTTCGTCTCTTCTTCTTCGTGTTCTCTTCTTGTTCTTTTTGTTCTTCTTCTTCGTCGTCTTTCTCCTCCACTTTTCTAATTTCCCTAATCTCTAAATTCGTGTTCATGATCGTCTCTTCTCGGCTAAAACCGCGTTTCTTCAACAAAGCGTTCATCTGCGCTTCTTCGAAACCGGCGATGCGTTTCAACTTTCCTTTCCTCCCTCGAAACGAACTCTGTTCTCTCGCGATTTCCCTCGCGACTTCGAGCTCTTTCTGGCACCCGTTGTATTTCACGCCGTCGTCGCCTTTTTCTTTAAGTTCTTCTTCTTTTGTCGTCATCACATTATTACCAGAGGTTATTTCGCGAATGTTTCGTTCGAACTCATCTTCGCTCTCCGACGACGACGACGATGATGATGTGTTCCCTTTTCCCTTCCTCTCGTCGTCGTCTTTTCCTCCTTTACCTCCTCCTTTGACGACTGCCAGCGCGAATTTCTCCGCCGCGGATTTAAAGTGTCCTTCCCACCACTTCTCCTCCCAGTTATACCTCTCCTTTTTCTCTTTCCCGACACCTTCTCTATCGTTTTTTGCATCCACGGAAATGGCTTCTTTCAAGCCTTTCGATGGGTTCACGCCTAACGCGTCTCCGTTTTTCCACCCCATCTTTTCGAGCATCAGATTTCCAAATCCGGAGTACGCTTTCTTGCCTGGATTTTGGTCGTACGTTGGCATCTTCATCTTAAAACTTTGAGTAGTAAATATACTCCTTTATTAGACGATGTGATGATACGTTCTCGTCCTCGTGGTAAGAGTTGTTGTTCTTCTCGTGATGCAAATTTATCTATTAAGCCGCCAGAAATTCCCAAACAACTTGTCGTGATCTCTCTTTCCACTTTTTCTGTGTATATGTGTATAAAATACACACGCACGGTCCTTTGTTACGCGATACTATAAGCTCAATTCGTCGTGATAAGAGTTGTTCTTCTCTGAAGCAAGAAGAATATCTCGCTATTATCTATTGCTTTCACAGACACATTTTTGACGAAATTTTGCACCCAAAACTGATGGTTCCGAGAGAAAAAGAAATCCGGACAATTAAGTTCCCCTTTTCCTATTCCTCCACACTTTATTAGTTTCTCGTTTCCCCCCCATAAATAATATCACTCGTAGTTCTGTTGCTTCAGAGTTTTACGAGCGAAAAAGAAGTGCTCGCTCACTCGTCGGGAGTTTCGAGAACACAGAGAGTTATACCTTGCGCGTCGCGGGGCAAACGAGAAGGATCGTGAGAGTTGCATCCAGTACATTAGAGTGGAACGATTGACGCACGAGTCACAAAAAATCAGATTGAATCATCATGGGAAAAACGCGCTTCTTTGTCCAAGTAGTGGTGCTTTTTATGTGCGTTTTGATCCTCCAACGACCGCTCCCAGTGGTACACTCGAGAAGTATTCCATCTACGGTGATGATGACGACGCAAAATGATCATCTCGACGTGGATTTTTCAGAAGCGGTGAGATTGGCAACAAAGTATTCGTCAACGAACTGGCAATCGGATTCAGAACATTACGCAAAGTTCTTACCGGTCAATCTCGTCTTCCCTGGCACGCACGATAGCGGCTCGTATTTCTTAACCTCGAAATTCCAACCGGATTCCAGCGGCAGAGGCATACCGGAATGGCTACAAAGTATATCGAAAATCATCAAAACAGTTGGGATTCCGATCGACAAACTCGTCGCTCGATGGGCGAAAACGCAAAAACAGACGATATTCGAACAACTGAGAACGGGGGCGAGGTATTTGGATTTGAGGTGCGGATGGCAACCGGATACGAAAACGTGGAAAATACACCACTCGTTAGTCGGGGTGGACGTGGTGACCGTTTTAGAAGATATCAAGAGTTTCATGAACGCGTTTAAGACGGAGGTGGTGATTGTGGAGATGTCGCACTTTTACGGCGACCCGGACGAAGACGCCGTGGAACAGTTGGCGAGTGAAGTTTTAGGCGCTTTGGGGGAACTCATCGTGCCGTATTACCCTTTAGAAGAGGAAAACTTTTGGACGCGACCGTTGGAAGAGTCGGTGAAGAAAAACCAGCGCGTGTTAATCGCGTTTGAGAACTTTAACGCGTACAACACGACGGAAAAACATTCGCCCTTTTTATGGCCGTGGGTGTTGGAAAACGGCTACGCGGATACCGACGACGTCGCGAAGATGAAAGAGTACAACTACGACGTCGTTCGCACGTTTAACAATCAAACGGATTTTTTAAATAGTGCTGCTGCTGAAAAAGAAGAAGACAAAGAAGAGCGACAACGACAAGACGAATTGCGTTTAACGAAACTGTCTTGGATTCTCACCGCCAAGGCGAAAACGGTTGAAAACTCCATCTGGCCGCTGATTAAAAATCGCCATCCGAAAACAATCATCGATTTGACGTTGAAATACGCCGATCGATTCGTGTTTGAAGAGTTCGTCGACCTCGTGAGTAAAGACTTGAACTGCCGTTTTCCTCAGGTATTTTCCCTGGACGCCTGGTTCGCCGATAGTAGTTTTAGCAGTAGTAGCAGTAAAAGCAATAACGGAAAAACGAACAGAGACGACGACGAAGTAGGAGAAGAAGAAGACAAAAACAGAAAAGGCGTTCTGTGGAAGCTCGCGAAAGAGGTCAGCGCGAGACAAAACTCGCCCGCCTTCGCAAAGGAGAAATGCAAAGCGAACGCAAAAGCCGACGACGGGAAGAGACTTTACTCGCAACAATAATACTACTCATAACAACAAAGACGTAAAGACGAGAAAGAAAGAAATCGGCAAACTGAGAGAGAGGTCGGCGCTGTCGCCGCCAGAACCACAAGCGCAGCAAAAAGAACATTGTAATAACAGAGAGAGAGATATCAAATCGCATTTAGGGTATCGATTAAAAACCCTAAATACTTGTTTGTTCGGCCCGCGGGTTGATTTTCATCACCACAAACGAACGCGTTTACGCGCACGATATATCACTAAACGCGGGCGCATTCGAATCAAAAGAGTGTCGCACTGCTGCTGATTCACACGACGCATACAAAAATCATGGCGTTTTCAGCATCGAGAGGCGAGAGAGATCCGCTTTTACTCTCCGTCGAATCATCATCGAGTAACATTCGCGAAGAGAAATCCGCCCTCGAAAGTTTCCGAAAGAAACGCGAGTCCTCCTTAAGAAACAAAGAGAAGTTTACAGAAACAGAAAAGGAAGAAGAAAAAGTTCAAAGACCGAAGAATGGCTCGAATAAAACGATTCACGATGTTTTCGCACACTCCGCGGTGTTCATCTTAGTCTTATTCTCTGCCTTTTTTGCCTTTGTGTGCGTGGGATTTGTCCACAGAAGCCACTTCATTCGAGCGAAGGAAAACGCGTTAGTCAGAGCGATGAACGCGGACATGTTGGAGGAAACATTGATGAAAAATACGAACGAACTCGTACCTTTAAGTGTCTTTTTGAAAACGTCTGGTTCTGATTCTTTGAAGGAGGAGGATGAAGATGAAGATGGTAGGCGTAAAGACGCTTTATTTGCGGAGAAATCTGGAAAGAGGAGGAAAAAAGAGGAGAAAGTGGAGACGACGAAATACAGCAACGGGAAGTCGTTCGCGCGAACGATTTTAACGAAAGAGGAAGTGAAACCGTTCGAGAAGTGGTTGGCGAAAGACGGGGAGATTGAGTTGGATAAGTTAGTGGAGGCGCTCAGGGCGGATAAAGAGACGCTGTACGAGAAAAATCAAGAAGAAGAAGGGACGTTAGGGAGACGAGAAAAAGAAGACGACGAAGATTTTGAAGATGCGAGCAGTAGCAGTAGTAGTAGTACGAGAAGTAGGAACAACAAGAATAGTAATAATAATAAGTGGAAACACTCGAGCGCGACGTTTGCGGCGTCGATAAATGGCGACGATCTCGTCGAGAGCGCACAAGTGCCAAACTCGAAACATAAATTTTCCTTGTGTTTAGACGATATGGAAAATTGGGACGTGCGATTAGGCGCCGGCGCGTGGATGGACGCGTTGATTCAAACCAAACCGGAAGGGAAGAATAGCGCCGGGGAGTGTTTCACGAACGTTGTGTACGATTCCGGTCCCGAGTGCGCCAAAGCGGACGTCAGAGTGTTTCAATCCGGATCGGTTTTGTTAAAAGGCGCGTACG
>Ga0302114_10001257_pt1 | contig 16779 bp, 9 predicted proteins | sample AG5_Surface_MG_FD_203107 | JGI IMG/M metagenome (GOLD analysis project Ga0302114, IMG submission 203107) | Marine microbial communities from Western Arctic Ocean, Canada - AG5_Surface | ecosystem: Environmental > Aquatic > Marine > Oceanic | place: Canada: Western Arctic Ocean | collected...
AGGAGATGGGGCAGGGTCGCGAGTGAGACTTCGGGTGCCATGTATCGGGGAAACTCGCGCGGTCGCCAGGGAGGGTCGGGAGCCCGAGGGATCGGATTCGAGGGGTTTAGGCTCACTCTGTCTGGGGCCGACGACTGCCGATCGGGCGTCGACGACTGGCGCTTGAGGGTGCCTTTACTGCGATTCTTTACTCGCGACCGACGTCAAGGCCGCGGTGCACTCGTGCCAATGAACCGCTCCCTACCCTTTTCTCCTCGACACACTCGCCAGCGCGTCCACGGAGTACGCCTCTCCGCCTGCCAGTCACCGCCCGTTATATCGCTTCGCCTCCCGCTCGGCACCTCTGCTTTGATGGATGCCGTGTGGATGAGAGGCGGAAAACACTTTTCGGTGCCCTCTGAAGGAAATCAGACCGTCATTCTTGAGTTAATTAGACACGTGCTGGACACCCGCGTGTGTGACTCCGAACTCTCAGTCGTCAATCACGCGATGCGACTTGACATAACGCGTCGATTGCAATCGGACGGTCCCAGACACACAGAGCACGCCTGCGCTGAGCGCGATCGACCAAACTTTCGATGTCCGCCGTGAACTTTGCCCTCGGTGCGCTTGCCGGAGCTGCGGCGACCGCTGTCGCCGCCGACGCGTACCCCTCCATGATGCCGACGCTTGGACTGAATCGGCCCCAGATCGAGTTGAAGTACTTCGACATCGCGGGGGCTGCGGAGAAGGTGCGGTTCACGCTGCTGATGGGCGGCGTTGCCTTCAAGGACACCCGTGTTTCCTTCAAGGAATGGGCTGAGCTCAAGCCGACCACCAAGTACGGCCAGCTGCCGGAGATGTACCTCAACGGCGAGACGAAGCCCTACGCGCAATCGGGAGCCATGCTTCGGTTCGCCGGAGCAATCACCGGCTTGGTGCCCAAGGATCCCATCAAGGCGTTGAGTGTTGACGAGGCGATCGGTCTCGATGAGGACTTGAGGCGTGAAATGCGCCCCAGCATCGTCATTTCCTACGACCAAACCATCAAACCGAAAGAGAAGGCGCGGAAGATCAAGGAGTTGCGCGAGAAGCTCGTCGCCGACCAAATCCCGAAGTTCCTGTCGCACTTCGAACAGATGCTGGGGAACAGCGACTATCTGTGCGGCTCCTCGCCGACCATCGCGGATGCGCAGTTCCTCGTTACGTGCAGGTGGCTGGGCAGCGGCGTCCTCGACCACATCCCCGCCGACATCATGACGAAGTACCCGAAGATCACCGCGTTTCGGGAGCGGATGGAAACCAGGCCGGAGATTGCGGCGTACCTTAACAAGCCCAAGTGAGGGGCTGGAGCGATGGGACGACGCGCCCGCCGTGCATGTGGTGGCGTGTCGCATTAGAATACTCACGAGAGAAGACGTGGGATACGTAGAGAACACAATTGTAAATCGTTCGAGCATTATTAGAGTACGAGCACTTCTTCATCAATCTTCCTCTCTGATGAGAAGTCGCGTCACGTAAATCGTCGGCGGTGAAATCAGTGACACGTCACACAGCGGCGGCGCGATGGGGAACGACGAAGGCGAGGACGGCGAGTGGGCAACCGGCCAGCAGATCGCTGCGTCGCTACCCAGCCTGGACGGCGTCGATCCTGACCACCCAGTGGTGACCTGCGGGCTACTGGTCGACGTCGTGGCGAGGGTTGGGGTTCTCGCGATGCCCTCAGAGACGTCGGTGGGGCTGAACCTGGAAGGAGCGCCGACGATGACCCGGCGTGTCGAGGGCGATGAGGATCTCCTCATCGAGTACTCTTCATCAGCTGCGTCGATATTGCGCGGGTACCTCACCGCTCACCCTGAGATCGCGCGAGGCGTGTGCGGTTCCGCGCACAAGGCACCGGACGGCGAATTCCGATGCGGGAAGTTCATCCGCGGGGTGTCCGCCGAGGCGGCGGCCGCGGCGATGGCTTGGAGGAAGAGCGAGCTACCCGCGGAGCTGGTCGAGCTCGATAGTGCCGCGGCACCTCCTAAAGCCAACCCTTGGAACAAAGCAAAGTCAGCTCACCGGGGTGCTGAGCAGACCGAGCGAGACGCGTCCAAGAGGGACAAAAAGCAGAAGAAGGAGAAGAAGGAGCCCGAGAAGAAGGTGCCGGTGGTCCTAATCCCCGCGGAGGCTCCCGCTGTGCCCGCGTGGGGAGGTGCGGCGTCCGCTAAACCCCCTTCCACAGCGAGCATGTCGCAGATCCTCGAGGAGCAGTCCACGAGACCGGTGGTGAGGCAGCCGCAGAAGCTAGACGCGGCGAGTGGGACCCCGGGAATCATTCGCCTGCCCAAGGGCGGGGTCGCACCGAAGAACAAATCCGGCGGTGGCGGTGGGTGGGCAGATCGTCTCCGAGGCCGGCCATCGGGTGGTGGAGGGACCACCGCGTGGGACATGCAGTCGCAGGATGTGGGTAGTCTTGGAATGATCCAGCGCCCCGCGCCCCCCAAGATTCCGAAGATCACCCCCGAGCGACTCACAGCCGAGGCTCGCAAGTCAAAGGTGGACCAATTCGGCAAGGTGCGGTGTCTGGTGTGCAACAGGGCGTTTTTGGCGCACAAACCCCTGGAGCAGCACCTCGCCGCGTCCCACTTCGGTCTGAACTCGATGGAGGCAAAGGCACTGGAGGCCAAGCTGGTCGCCGCGGGCGTGCACATCCCGGGCGACGGGTCGGAGAAGACCAAGCCCGACAGGATGGCGGTCCAATTCGGTGAGATCCTGGATCAGCCGAGGTCTAGACCGGGTGATGCGTCGATTGCTAACCTGGCTCATTCCCTCGCCGCGTACATCCGCGAGACCCCGAAGAAGAAAGAGAAGCGCGCCGCGGCGATTGGCGCGACTGGAAGGATGAAGCACGGAGGTCAGATGGTGGTGAACCCCAACCAGGCGTCGAGCAGCGGTCTCGTCCATCGACGCGGCAAAGAGAGGGCGGACGGTAGGAAGAAAAAGGGGATGACCAAACTGAAGAAGATCATCCTCAGCGACCGTGCGGTGCGGCTGGAGAGGGAGGAGACGGCAAAGAAGGAGTTGGAGACGAACGCAAAAGAAACGGGTGAGAAGGAGGCGGAGGAAGAGAAGGGTGTCATGGAGTTGGAGGTTACCGTCGAGGTTGGCAGGGTTTACGTCAACCTACTCGTGCCGGAGGGAGACGAGGGCGTCGTTGGCGTTGATCTCGTGTACCTTGAGGACGACGAGGATGACGACGAGGATGACGAGTACGAGGCGGTTGACGAAGCTGAAGCCGTGCCCGAGCCTGAGCCTGAGGCCGTGCCCGAGCCCGAGCCTGAGGCCGTGCCCGAGCTCAAGGCAGATCCCGCACCCGAGCTGAAGGCAGAGTCCGTGCCCGAGCTCAAGGCAGATCCCGCACCCGAGCCCAAGGCAGATCCTGCACCCGAGCCCGAGCCCGAGGCGAATAAACCCGGGGGCGTATGGGCAGCTCTGAACCCCGTCAACTGGTTCAAGCAGCCCGAGGAGACGAAAAAGAAGGACTCCGGCAATAAGAAGGACAGGCCAAAGCAGGCCACGGTGGTCTGCGACGTGTGCGGCAAGAGTGTCTCCGGAGACGGAGCGTGGCAGATGCACATCGAGGGCGCCTACCACAAGAAGGCGCTCTTGAGGAAGGAGAGGGAAGCGGCCGGCGAGGTCGTACAACCGCCCAATCCGCCTGGCACGGGCAAAAGGGCGCAGAAAAAGCTCAAGGCTTCCCCCCCCGGCGTTGAGGGCAGCACGAACGACACGTCCAAGAAGAACATGAACACCTTCATGGGAACCGACGTGAAGATCAGGTACGCCGAGCAGGTGGTCACCCCAGAGGTGAACAAGTCGGTGGTGGAATGCATCGGTGAGCTCAAGAGGTTCCAGGACCGTCTCTACTTCAAGGACCCGATCAAAGCCAAGATGCGTCGCCGCCTGGTGTTCGGCCTGCGGGAGGTGCACAAGTACGTGACGTTGCAGCGGGCCAAGGCACTCGTCATCGCGCCCAACATCGAGGAGACCGAGCAAGAGGGAGGCTTGGACGACGTGCTCGGCAAAATCATCGAGGAGGCCAAGGCGAACGGCACGCCCCTCATCTTCGCGCTCACTCGAGGTCGGCTCGGGCAGATTGTCGGCAAGCGCATGAGGATCTCCGCGCTCGCGGTGCTGGATGAGAGCGGCGCGGAGCAGCAGTTCAAGGCGATGCTCGATGATGCGAAGGAAGGTCGCAAACTGTTCGCGAACAAGAAGCGGCTGGAAGAGGAGGCTGCAGCGAAGGCGAAACTGAACCCGACCGCCGCCGTATTCGTGCCTCGGTCAATCACTAGCTAGCTACAGTGTTCTATGAATGCTACCTCTAGAGACTACTAATCAAGCTATCGTCTGAGAGAGTCCTTTAGTTCCCGGAGAACCTCTCTGATGCTCGCCTCAGCCGCCTCCCCGTCGAAGAGTTCCGCAGCGGTCGGGTGCATCTCCGAGCACACAGCGAAAATGTGCCCATCTCCAGCGTCGTACAACGAGGTTACCCCGGTCACTGTCCTCAGGTGCATCGCGGGTACGGACTGCCCTGCGGTGAGCGACGCACGCTTCAGAATACAAATATTTTCCACTGTCTTCATGTCGGCGTGCACATCCCCGTCCGATTCGTACCTGTGGGGGCCAGTTCGTGAGTCAACGCTGAGATTCCGGGGCGCGAAGCTGAGGGATTGAAGGACTCACTGGACCTCCCCAATGTCACTGATGAGCAGGCACTTGGCGGGCCCGCGATAAGACTCGCCGACTATTCCGACGATACGCTCGAGATGGGCGCCGGCCGCGTCGGGAAGTTTGGTCCGGGGTGGACCGAAGCAGCCCATAGTGCCGCCGCGTGTGCGAACTGTTGAAGCCTCGCCTGCTCGCCAGCTGCTCCGAGTGCCCGAAATTTTTCACCATCTCGTCGGGTCCAAGCGGGTGATTTCTCGAACTTGCCGTCACTGTTCACCCGCGCAGTCGTATCGCCGCCTCCATGACATGACGACAATCTGGCGCCCACACTGGTTGAACGAGCATATCGAACCCGTCAAGGAGGAAGTGCCCGACGACGATGTCCCCGATGTCAAGGTGGAGCCTGTCGCTGACGACGATGGGATAAATGGGGAAGACGGAACGACGCCTTCCGAGGGAAAGGGTGCGAAGCGGAAGAGAGCCCCTCCGACAAAGGGGCCATGCGAGCACGGGGTTAAGTATCGCTCGTGGTGCACTGTGTGTCGTGCTTGTCCACACGGTCGTCAGCGCTCTAAATGCAAGGAGTGCGGTGGTGCATCAATCTGCGAGCACGGTCGTGTGCGCTCTAAATGCAAGGAGTGCGGTGGTGCATCAATCTGCGAGCACGGTCGTCAGCGTCATCAGTGCAAGGAGTGCGGTGGGGGCTCAATCTGCGAGCACGGTCGTCGGCGCTCTAGATGCAACGAGTGCGGTGGTGGATCAATCTGCGAGCACGGTCGTATACGCTATGAGTGCAAGGAGTGCGGCGGGGCATCAATCTGCGAGCACGGTCGTCGGCGCGATAGATGCAAGGAGTGCAAGAAGTAGCGAACGTATCATCAATCAAATCACAACGTCACAGTCCGTCCTCGTTCCGTCCCCGTGCAACAACGATGAAGGATGAATGATCTCTCACCCGCTGTTCGGATGAACCCGCGTACGTAGTGTACGTATTTCAAGATGATATCTATGGCCTCAGAACTTTTTGTGCCTCTTGTTGGGTCCACCACCGCCGCCGCCGCCGCCGCCGCCGCCGCCGTGGGGCCTCTTCCCCCCACCCCCGCCTCCACCGCCACCGCCTCTCGAGCTGTTCCAGTGTTGCCTCTTGCCGGGTCCGCCACCGCCGCCGCCGCGACCGCCTCTGTTCCTTCCGCCGCCGCCGCCGCCGCCGCCGCCGTAAGAGCGGAACGAACCACCGCGGCCGCCCCTGTTGTTGTGCGTCGCCTGCCTCGCAGCCTTGAGCCTTCGCTGTTCCGCGAGCTTGGCCTCGTGCCTGCGCCGCGCTTCCATCTTCTTCTTCTCTTGCGCGCTCAGCTCGGCCGCCACCTTGACGTCCTCCCACTTCGAGATGTGAGAAAGAGTGTCGACCAGATCGCGAACGACGGTCTCCCCTTCGAGATCTCCGGCCCAAGGTGGCGCCGGGGTCGGATCGTTGCTTCGAGGGTTATACTGCTTCTTCCCCTTGATCTCTCCGCTGTTGTTCACCAGTCGACGGACCAGCGCCTGGATACGTTCGCGGAGCTTGAGGATCAGATCGCACGCGCCGCGGGGCACGTGCAGGCGGTAGAAGTCGTCCAGGGCGAGGATGTCATCGTTCCCGTCTCCTCCAGTCTCGTAGAGCTGCTGCCCATCCTTACCCGCGCCGTTTTCGCGCTGGAGCTCACCTCCCGCCAGGAGCATCATGGCGAGCGGGGGCACCGGGGTGGAGTCTCGCACGTAAACCTTCGTCGTCTTGACGCGCTCGTGGAACGCGACGTAGCAAGAGCGCCACTGGGAGCCGTCCAGTGAAGAGTTCACGGAGCTCGGGTGGACAGACGCCGGATCGGGCTCGGAAAGTGTTCGATCCGCCGGCCTGACGTGGAGCTTCACGGCGGATGAACTGGCGGCACCCTTCTTCGTGGGCGGCGCGTAGAGGTACGCGAGTTGAGGGTAGAGACCCGCGCAGAGGAGAGCGGCGAGGAGACCCGTGGGCACCGCGCCGCGGCCCGCCTCGAACGCACCTTCCTCGCGTCCGTTTTGTTCATCCATCTGAGACGAGACGGCGAGCGCGGTGGGAGTCTGACCCAGGACGAGCCGCACCCCGTCTGTCCCGTCGTTCTTTCGCCCGACCCACTCGGTATGGTTCGCGCGCAAGCCCCTGGGTACCACGCCGAGGGTGGACAGGTTCTCCAACAGCTGTCGCTTGTTGTTCGCCACCTGCTGCAGGGTCTTGATGGACAGGAACCTCTCCCGGGCAAAGCCAAACCTAGCCTCTCCCCGGATGGAGTCAAACTCGTTGTACGCGGCGAGCGCGCCGAGGACGTCGCTTTGGGGCGGGGTCCCGAACCTCTTCTTGCTCGCGTCCGCGTTCTCTCTAGCCTCCGCGGGCATCAGAAAAGGTGACCTAGATCCGAGCAGGGACGCGAGAGTGAGTGCCTCGTCAGCCAGACCCAGCGCGCAACCGTAGACGACCAGTTTGCCCAACCTCGCATCCGTGGGAAGCTGCGCGAGGAGTTTGCCCAGCGGGGTGAGATGCTCGTCAGCGGCTGCGAGCGCGCCGATACATCGAAGATCCTCTACCGCGTTGTGCACCGCCGCGGTTTGAGGCGGTTCGGGGAGCCTGGAGCAAACAGCCTCGGCGTTACCTTCGAGGTTGAGAGCCTTGACCCGCATCACCAGCTGCTGCAGACCCACGCGTCGCACCTCCGGGTCCGTGTACCTGTTCATTCGTTCGAGCGAGTCAGAGGTGAAGAGGTGGAAGGCGATGCCGGGCCGGACGCGTCCAGCGCGACCGCGCCGCTGCTTCGCCGCCGCGGCCGATACCGCGACGTCATCCAGGGAGCTCATCAGCCTCTCCGCGTCGTACCTCTCCTCCTTGACGCGTCCGGTGTCGATGACGCAGACCACGTCGTCGATGGTGATTGAAGTCTCGGCGACGTTGGTGGACAGGACAACCTTCATCACGCCCCTCGGGGGACGTTCGAACACCTTCCGTTGGTCATCGGGAGGAAGAGATCCGTGCAAGGGTAGGATCCAGTTGGGGTCGAGCACAAAGTTACCACCGGCGGTCCGCCCGGCGACGTTCACCAGAGTCTCGCGAAGGTCGTCAATCTCCTTCGTGCCCGGGAGGAAGACCAGAATGGCGGCGGTGTCCATGTCGCCCCTCGCCTCAGCCTTGTCCCCCATGCCCGCATCCCACCTGTCATCCCTAGAACCCGGCAGATTTTGGAGCGCCCTGTCCACATCTCCGCCAGCCTGACCGACGAACCACTGCACCAGCTCGACGATGAGCTGTTTGTTGACCACGTCGGTGTCGAGCTGCGCCAGCGCCCGGCACGCAGATCTCGCGCGGGTCTGGTTTTTCGACGAGCGGGACAGCCTGGAGAACCACTCGTTCTCGGACGGAGGACGAAGGGAGTCGTCTCTGGACGCAGCCTTGCCCGCCTTGCGCTGGTGCGCGAACGAGCCGTGACACCACTCAGCCTGACGGTCCACCCAGTGCTTCGTCACCGCGATGGCATCCTCCAGGTGGAGGGTCGCCACCGGAAAGGCTCGGCCCGGGAAGGACACCCTCGGAGCATCGTCAAAGTACCTCGCGAGTACGTCACCGTCCATCGTCGCGCTCATGAGTCCGAGCTTGACGGTGGTCTCGGGCCGTTCGGGTGAGTCTTTCTTGTCGGCGGACTTTCCAGAGTCGCTGTCCGAGTCGGATCCGTCGTCGCCGCCGTCGGGACCGAGGCGGCTCTTCTTGCTCTTCTTCGACTTCTTGCTCTTCTTGGATCGCTCAGCAGACTTCGTGTCGTCATCCCCGTCGCCCCTGTGAAGCATCTCCTTGAGCGCCATCAGCAAGAAATCTCCCTCAACCGTCCTCTCGTGCACCTCGTCAACCAAGACGTGCGTCACCCCCTTGAGCGTGGGGTCGCGCTCCAGCCGTCTCAGCAACACGCCGGTGGTGCAGAACAGCAGACGCGTGTTGTCCGATATCCTCGACTCCCCCCGGATGGCGTATCCGACAGCGCCCTGGCCCACGCGCTCGCCCCTCTCCGCGGCGACGCGGTCGGCGACGCCAATCGCCGAGATGCGCCTGGGCTGGGTGCAGATGATATTCACCGGCTCACCAGTCTCGGCGGCGCGCTCCAGCAGGTACTGCGCCACCTGCGTCGTCTTACCGCTTCCGGTCTCACCCTCCACGATGGTCACCGGGTTATTTTCGAACGCGTCGATGAGCGCCTGGCGGTATTTGAACACCGGGAGCGACCGACGCACCGCGCCGTGCGGTCCCCCGTCTCTGGGCAGGGGAGGCGCCCACATGACCTTCGCGGGCGCAGCCTTGAGGTCATCCCCCGCTTGTGCGGGCGCATCGAGGTAGCTCAGGTCGGGCACGGAGGAGATCTTCTGGATCTCAGCCTGATCGAGAAGTCCCGGCGGGAGCTCGGCGTCGCAGGCGTGTCGCATCGCATCGACGGCCGCCCGCGCGACGGTGACGCGACGGAGCGGCGGGTGCCACGGCGAGCCATCCTTGGTGGCGCCGGCCACCTTGGCCGGAGCCTTCGCGGAAGGACTTTTGGGGCCCTTGGGCTGCTTGCCGAGCTTCCCCGCGCTGTCGTTCGGCCGCCAGACGTCGTCGCTGCCGGGGTACTTGCGCTTGTCGCCGCCGCCGCCGCCCTGGAATCCGCCGGGCTTTGGGCCCCAGTATCCATCGCCGCGCCCGCTTCCCATGCCCCCCATCGCACCGGAAGCCCTGCCAGCCTGTGCCAGAGCGCCGTAACCCCCTCCTCCCCCGGGGTAGGTCGGGGGTGGGGGTGGGAGCTGCGAGGCCCGCGGGGGAGCGCCGGGAAAGGCGCCTCCTTGCATCAGCGGATTGGGCGCCGACGCCATGTTCGCGACGTTGCTTGTCCATGAGCCAGGCTGGCCCGTGCCCCCGGCTGACTGAGGGCGCCCGTTACTGAACGCACCCATGGTGTCGTGATCGATCTCACCTCGACGCGTGCGACTTTGGAATGGGTCTGCGCCGGTGTGAGTGCGATCTGGAGGTGCGCCGAAGGCTCTTTTCCACATTTCCGCGTGAAAATGTCGAACGTTGAGAGAAGATGTTGGGCACAGAGGCAGACATTGAGGCGCGCGGGGCAGCCCGAGAGGCGAGAAGCGACGGGTCATGAGGCGATACAGGAGCGCGGGAGAGGAGGTCATGGATGCTGCGGGCGCCTGGAGACAGCCCACGCGCCCAAGGGGTCGGTACACGCGTTCGGGTACAAGTCGCGAGGACTTCATCGTGAACGAGGAGAGGAAGAGCCGATCGTGCGCCGTGTTCGCACTCGCCGGGGGATTGGCCTTAATCATCGCGGGAGCGGTGATCATGAGACGTGCGGACTACGGACACGTCAAGACGGACCTGGTGGAAGAGTACAACAAAGGTGAGAGGCGTGAGACCCGGAAGGGAGGGAGCGGGTTCCACGCTCGGCACCCACGCGTCCGTTTTTTCCCGCGCCAACAACGATCCGATCTGACGACGTCGCGACACCTCCTCCCCTCCATCCATTCATCACAGCTGTCGACGCCTGGACCACCGAGCACAGTGACGTTTTCAACGGGACGACGTTCGAGTTCAAGTTTGGGGACACCGCGGTCCCCGCCGTGTTCACCGAGACGGCCCCAACCGTGGACAACGCCTGGGGAAAGAGTCACCGGTACGACCCGGTGGCTTTCGAAACGGCGTCTCTGCTGGAGACGGTGGCGATTCCAGACATGCAGGCCAAAGGAATGTTACCCGACCGGCTTCCAACGCTGGGAGAGATCAAGGCTAACGTCAGGGTACCTACCAGCGCCCCAGCGGGCACGGGCGGGGAGGACGGAGACGGTGACGGGTCAAAAAGCGACGCGGGTCGGGATGAGGTCGACGACCCCGCCAACCACGCGCCGTACAACGCCACGGCCGTGCTCGAATACCTGATGACCCCCAAGGAGTTTTCCATCGTTGTCAAACGAGAGGGAGGGGAGGATGAGTTCGTGCCCGTGGGGTCGTATCCCCTCATCACCAGACGCGTGAACGGCGCAAACGGGTGGAAGGTGTGCAAGTTTCAGAGGGCGGGATACTACCACAGGGGATCGTGCACCACGTACGAGGTCACCTGGAACCTGTGCGCCAAGGTGCGACTGACGGACGGGTCGTGGGGTCTGGACGATACGTACGGCGGCCACGGTTGCAGTCCGAGGGGGAACTGGGACGTCCCGGAGCGGAAACGGATCAGAGCGCCGTCGCAGGGCAACCCGCCGAAGCTTTCCTCGGTGCGGCTTCTCGGCGCGGGCCACGCGGTGTTGCACGACGGTCACGACCCCCTCTTCGCCGCCATGAACCTGACGGGGGGGAGTCTGTTCTTCGCGGAGAAAGCGGCGGAGTCCAGCGCGATGGCGACGGTGATGCTCATCGTTGGAATCGCCATGTTGGTCCCGGCGGCTATCCTCGGGTATCCATTCGTGAGACGTTCGCTTCCCTTCGGTGGAGCGCGCGGCGGGTCCAGGAGATACAGGCAGGGCAGGGGTATCGAGCGAGACCACTTCGACGAGGTTCTCTGAGGAGAGCGAAGGGTTCGAAGACCCCGAGAAAGTAGCATAGCGGATTGTTCATGGCAAACAACTCTTCATGACAAGCAAACTAAACAACTCACGCCTTGGTATCTCCCGCGACGCCCACCCTCGCCTCTGATGACACGCCATTCTCAGCCCTTGATTCAGCCTCCTCCACAACACCCCCCGCACGTTTCGCCGCGTTCGCCGCGTCAATCTCCTTCGGGTCCTTACCCGCCCAGATCGAGGCGATGTACGCGTCGATGAAGAGCTGCGACACGTGCCCCACGATGCAGGGTATGGCAATCAACCCGTGCCCGCCCCACCTCGTCTCGTCGAGGTACGCGATGATGGTGACCGCCACCGGTAGCGTCTTTTGCGACGTCATCAGCAGCACCGCCCGCCTCTCAGCCTCCGGCAGTCTCAACACCGGGGTGGTCATCACCCAGTTCATGGCCAGGAAGAACATGTGCAGCGTCACGCCGGCGACGACGATGACAAAGATGTTGAGCGCGCTCTCGCGAACCAGCTTCCCCCTGGATTTGCTTATGCTCATCCAGACGATGGCGATGAGGCACGAGTTGTTGGTGAGCCCGAGCTCGGTCTTGTACCTGGTCGTGAGTTTTGGCGCCTGCTCCACGAACTCCCGGGTCCCCTTGCCCACCGCCATCGGGATGATGATGGAGATGACGAGCTTCAGCAGGAGCTTGGCCGCGGCAGCCGCCATGTCGGTGTCCGCTCCACCGGAGTCGCCCCCTGGAGCGCTAAGGAGCACCGCGTTTAAGATGAAAGGAACGGTGAACACACCGAGGACATTCGTGGTGACGGTCAGCATGAGCGCCATCACGCCATTACCCAGGGCGGACGTCACCAGCGTCACCCCCGAAGTCAACGTCGTCGGCACGCAGGCGAAGAGCGCGAGGCCGTACCGGAACTCCACGGGCTCGAACGGGATCTGCACCAGGGCGAAACCCAACATGGGCGTGACGAAAAGGATAGTGATGATGCCGTACGCGAGCGCCGCGCGCTGGCCGAGCGCTTTCTTGATATCCGCCGTCTTGAGCGTCAGGCCGGAGATGAAGAAGATAACCACGATGCAGCACGTCTGCGCGATGGGGAAGTCACCGCTCATCGGGGTACCGAGCTCTCGGCCGGGGAGCGGCCACGAGAGCGCCAGGGTGATGACGAAGATGAACCCCAGCACGAGATAGTTCTTGATTATCCATGGCTTCCACCTCTTCCAGTGGTCGCCGCACGTCTGCTGCGGCTGCGCGTCGTCGGCCGACATTTCGGAGTGAGGCCGGCGGCGTTCTCTTCCCCGTGCAAATGGATGACTCGGCATGACTCACCACTGCCGAGAAGAAGGGGAAAGAGTTGGGCGCTTCGGCGCTCCCAAACGCACGAGCGCACGCGGTGCTGCGAACCCGACGGACCCGGCGAACCCTTCGCGCGGGTCAGAGTCGGAGGGATGAGTGAGATCTCGAAAGAACCCGAGGCGGTCGCGGAGCGAGTCGCTCTCGTCGCGTCCACGGCGGAGCTCCTCGGGGAGGAGAATTTGGCGGGAGAGGCTGACTTTCGGGGCGAAGATGACGGGGGGTCTTGGGAGCTGCTCATAAGCCTGCAGCGCACCGTGAACCGATTCAGCAGGCGACTTCTGCGGCTGAGGGCTCCCGCGGCGGCGTATTTGCGCGCCAAGCTCGCAACCTCGGAGGGCACGGATGAGGTGTTGGCCAAAGTGCAGGAGAGGGTGGAGTCCGAGGATTTTCTCGAAAAGTTGCGGGAGTCGAGGGCAGCGATGGGGAACGATGGCCTTCCGGGAGAGGTGGAGGCGCCGCCTTCCGGGGATGGACGCTTCCACCAAAGCTTCGATGTTAACGACCCGACGTTCTGGGAGCCCGAAGCGGAGAGTCACGACCCGGCCTCGTCCACTTCGCACCTGGCCGGCGCGGGCCCCGACAAGGACGAATGGGAGTTTGTGGAGAGCGAGGACGTGATCGAGTCCATCGCGGCGTTCATCGCGGGGTACGTGGCGACGCACCCACGCGCCGTGCAGGTTTCACCCGAGCAACTGCAGCGCGCCCTCGGCAAGTCGTTCGGGGAGCTCAGGCTGGACGGTAAGGGAAAGGCGAGACGGGTTTGGGACTGGGGCGTGGGGGTGTACCGCGGCGCTTCCTGGACATATGGCACACTCACGGCGTTCACCAACCCGTGGATCGCGCAGATGATCGTGGCCGCGATGTACACGGCGGGACGGATCACTTGCGGCGTAGGCACGACGGCGATAGCGGCGGTCGCGGGAGCGGTGTAGGGTGAGACACGGTGTGAGACTGTACAGTAGCGGGTGAGACGACGGCGGCGCAGGAAACACGACGCGTATGTAAGACTACGAATAACTGACATAGGAAACGAGAAGTCCACTCAATCGTTGGGATCATCCCTGACGAGGATGAAGAGATCGCCGGATTGCGACCTCGAGATCCTCAACTCTCCATCCACGAACGTCGTATCCATCCACGCCAGGGACCCGGCGCCGGTTGCCTCCATCTCTAGATCTCGCGCCACGCGGCCGGGCGACGTAGGCGGTGCGTCAACTTTGAACCCGGCGACGCGATAGTCCTTGGGTCGGACACTAGCCCTCGAGTCCGTCTGAGCGTTGAGATCGGACGTGCTGGCGTTTGTGAACTTGATGAACGGCAAGGGCTCGAAGCTCTCCTCGTTCTTCACCTGGAGCGTGAAGATGTCCACCGTTTGAAAAATTGCGCCTTTCGGTCTCATGAAACCCGGCTTCCCCTTCCCCAACACGTTCAGCGCGGTGGTGTACTGCAGCGCCCACCGACCGTTCATGAGCGGCGACTTGAGCGGTGAACGCGTCGGATTCTTAGCCTCCATCGCTCTGGCGAGTTGCTCGATTTTCTTGACCCGCTCCTTGTCCGCGCGGAGACCGCGTTCGGTGTCTGCGAGGGCCAAAAGGAGCGCAGCCTTGACGTCGGCGAGGCCCGCGGCTCCTCCGCCCGCGCCGCCGACATTGATCTCGGGCTTGTACTGGTAGTTGACCTGGATCTTCGAGTTGAATATGGCGGCGCCCAAATTTTCACCCATGCCCTTGAGCCCTCCCATCAGCCCCCAAGGAGACGCCGCGGGATCCGATCCGTCGTCAACCTTCGACAACGACAAGTCGGCGTTCCTCACCACCGCGGCACTCTCAGCCTCGTCACGCTTAGCCGTGGCGGCACCTGCGCCCCTCATGATCGCGGGCGGGACTAGATCAAGCCCCCCGTCGTCGTCGTCTGGACACGTCACCGTGAACGCACAACCCCCATCACCGAGCTGGACGTCGGCGCCGGGGGTGAGCTCGTATTGGAGCCCCGGGCGGACCTGCCTACCGCCGACAAACGTCCCCGCCGATGACCCCAAGTCTTCGATGTACACCGCGCCTCCAACCCTGAGCAGAGCTGCGTGAGAGCTATCAACGCCTTGGACGCCGGTCAGGATAACATCCGCGTCCCCCTTCTTACGACCGGTTCCCAGTTTGACGGGGACCCCGGGCTCGAGCTCGACGGCGGGCCCGGACCATCCCACCGGCGTGAACACGACCCGCTCCTCCGACGCAAACTTCTTCGCGACAGACGCGACGGCCGTCGGTGTCTCGATCGTCTCTTCCATGTTGAGATCTTCGTCGTCCGAAAGGTACGTCGGTTGAATTACCTCGACAGTGTCGTCCCGGTCAGCGTCGAACCCGTCATCCACGTCGAAAGTCGCGAGCACCTCTCCGACAACTTCCTCGTCGCGCTTCTCGTTCTTGCCTCCGAACCCCTTGAACACGTCCCCGACTCCCGCGATGGCGGCCCGTGCGTTTTTGACCGTGGTGGCCCCCTTGTTCATAGCCTCCCCCACCGCCCTGGCGTTCTTCTCAGCCTCCGCGGCGGTTTCCTGTATCCCCGCGAACCTGTCCGCGAGCGTATCCCCGACAGCCTCGACGACCTCGTACCTCGCCAGGTGTGGATCCCCCAGCGTGACGACGTCCCCAACGCTCAGCTTGAACATCTGCCCCCGCGGAACTGGACGCCCGTCAACCTCCGTCCCGTTCGAGGATCCCATGTCGGTGACGTAAACCTCCCCGTCCTCTCCAGCCTCGAACTTGGCGTGCTGCCCGGAGACGGTGCCGATGCCCAAAGCCACGTCGGCGGGCGACTCTCGACCGACTACCACGGCGTTGCCAGGGCGCGACGGCAGGCGAATCTGGGTCTTTGCCAGTGAGCCCGGCACGCGTGTCCCCTTTGGCAGGTGATCCTTCGTGCCATCACCGCACGGCACCAGCCTGAGCGCCTGAGCTCGAATAACAGGAAAGTTCCGGTTCCGAGTTGCGGTGTTGGTCGATGCCACCCTGACGGCGCGGTCGACCCGAATCCATCGCGTCAGCCGAGCGGAGAGGCCCATAGATCGCCCCATCGGGCATCTGAGCGCCTCGATAGGCATTTCGTCTGCCCTTCAGAGCCACGCGGGCGGGACTCGCGGGCGACAATGGCAGGTAAATCCGACGTGGACCGGGCGAGGTAGAACCATCATTCTCGAGAAGTCGAGATTCCTGTCTGGTCGCTCACATGGGTGTTAAAACGGTGAAGACGGGGTGAAGGCCGAGGTGACGGCCATCTACCCAGAGCACGGGTTCAGCTGGTCGAATAGGCGGACGGCGTATCTGTTGACCCTGCACTGCGTGCTGTCAGGGTTCCTGTCGCACGAACACGGTCTCAGGGCGCGCCCCGGCCTGAAAGGTCGCGATCAGAAAAGTGACTCTGGCGGGCCGAATAAAACTGCAGGGAGCGCGCGATGGCGAACGCCATGGACTGGCTCGGCGTCGGCTCCGCGTGTTCTCCGGCGCAGGACGCCGACGATGATGACGATGATCCTCGGCGACGACCCCGGGGCAGGGACGCTTCACCCGAAACCCCCCACTCGGCCATTCGGCGGGGGGCGCTTCGAGGCCTGCACGAGCACCACGACGGGATGAGCTCCGAGGAGGAGAGCGACGGGCCGAACCGTGCCCGGTCCGGGAGGGACGGCAAGAGCGAGTACGCGTCTTCGGAGGAGTATTCCGACTATACACGGGGTTTATCGTACAGCGAGTCCGAGGGGGAAGGCGCGAGGTTCAACGGGCAAGGGGCGGCGTCGAAGTGGCGGTCCGCCGGTCAGACTCTCGGGGCGGTCGCGACTCTGAAATCTTCGTTGAAGAGCCCATCCGCGGTTAAACGAGAGCAGAAGAAGGCAACCTTCGCGCTCATGAAAGACGAGCAGAGACACGTGCTCGACGACCCGAACATGAAGGAGCGTCTCGCGGGCAGCAACGCGGGAAGCTGGTCGGGGGCGGGAGCGGGCAACGAGGCTGCGGCCAAGGGCTCGCCCGACGGACGAGTTTGCGGCGTCGACGTCGTCATCTTACCATCCGCGTGGTACATCGTGTACTGGGACGTGTTCATGATGGCGCTGCTCTTCGCGATCATATTC
>Ga0302114_10001258_pt1 | contig 16779 bp, 14 predicted proteins | sample AG5_Surface_MG_FD_203107 | JGI IMG/M metagenome (GOLD analysis project Ga0302114, IMG submission 203107) | Marine microbial communities from Western Arctic Ocean, Canada - AG5_Surface | ecosystem: Environmental > Aquatic > Marine > Oceanic | place: Canada: Western Arctic Ocean | collected...
TTCACACCCCCACAATCACAATCACAATCACAATCACAATCACAATCCCAATCCCAATCCAAACCCCAATCAAACCTTCACGAAACCCCAACACCACCACCAATAATAAAAACAACCACAATAGACTCTGACAAATCCCTCTTCTCGTCGATTTCTTCGATAATATTGACCCCACCTCCCCCCTTCCTCTCCTCTTCCACCTCCTCCACCGGCACCCCCTCCCACCAACTCCTCTCGAAGCGCCTTCGGCCGAGCGTTGTCGAGGTTGAACTGGAGACGACACGGGGAAGGGGCGTTGGGGGAGTGAAGGTGCTGGGCAGGCCGGCGATCATGGTCGACGACGGGAAGTACGGCAGGAATAGATTTTTGTTTTCTGTTGGGGTTGTTGTGCAGGATTGCTCTGACTCGGACTGTTCCGACACCGACACCGACGCCGGCTCTCCCGGCTCCGGCTCCTCTGACTCGAACTCGGACACCGACTCGGACACCGACACAAACTTCGACTCCTCCTCTTCGGACTGGAAACGCGTCGTCGAGAGCTTGGGCCGCCTTCTCGAGAACATGGAGGTCGAATCATCCTTCCTCTCCTCCACCTCCCACAACCAAAGCGAGCAAAGCGAGCAAAGCGAGCAAAGCGAGGAGGATCCGTCGTCGGAAGAGCAGCGGGTTCTCAACGACGAAACGTCAAAGAACGGTGCTCTTTTGCTCAAAATTTTGCGCACCACTTACACGAACATGAACCAGCCGAACGGCTCAGTGAACATGAGAGTCGACGAGGCGAACACGTTGAATTTGCAGCTGAACCCTCCCACTCCCAACTCATTGCGACTCCGCAACATAAGAAGGAAAAATAACAGGAGCAGAAAAAACAGCAGGAGCCGGAAAAACAGCAAAAGCAGGCCCAAAGCCCTAACGACAACGACTACAAAGTCCCTCCTCGAAATGGACCCCTACAAACCGCTGGAAACTCGAATCACCGACTCACATATCCCCCACCTTCTGTGCCCCCCCCTCGCCATCATACAGCACGAGTGGGACCTCACTATTAACTGGGTCACACCCCACATCGACTCGATCCGCTCCGTTTCCCAGCTCGCGAAAGCCAGCGAGGTGGACTTAGAAGTTGTCAGGTGCGTTGTGGGTGTGCTGGAGTGGTACGGCTTCGTTGGGGTTCTGGAGGACGTGTACGAGAGTCCGAATAGGTACGAGTGTTGTGTTGGGGAGGAGGGGGAGAATGCGAAGAGAGTGATTGACGAGGAAGGAGTGCAGTTTTGCTTTTACATGAAGGAGAAGGCGTTGAGGCAGCAGCCTGTGGTGGCGGAGGCGACGGCAATGGCGACCAGACGAAAGGTTGAATTCAACGAAAATGGTTCGGCCCCGACCGGCACTCCAAATCCAAATCCGAATCCGAAACTTCAGATTCTCCCCCCCAAAATCCTAAAAGTGACCAAGATCGGCACCTCCTTGCTCCCGCGGTCAGCTTCGGATCCGCCCCCTCCCATCCGGCAGCAGCAGCAGCAGCAGCAGCAGCAGCAGCAGCAGCAGCAGCAGCAACCTCCTCCTCTCAACGTAAAAAAACTCGCCTCAGCACTCTCAAGCCTTTTCCTGAACGTCAACTCAACCAGCACAATCTCCTCTGTGGTGGAAAACTGGCACGCGACCAACTCCTCTCCGTCACCGGAGCTAGGGGAGCTTAGAATTGACGGGAGGAAATTCGTTGCGTATGGGCTCCTTAACGGGCTGATTCGGCGCGTGCACTCGTTTCCCATTGTGGCCCCTGATTTGAGGTTTGGGGAAGGAGGAGGAGGAGGGGAAGGGGGAGGGGAGGAGGACGAAGACACCAGCAGTAGAAGGGGGAAGAGCATTGGGATTAGGGAGGAAGTTATCAAGAACATGAACGGTATGACAAAAGATGATGATTTGGTGCGCAAATTCGGGAAGAAATTTTCGGAACTGAAGGAGCTAGTGGAAAAAAGAGGAACAATCGTTGTAATCGATGTTTTCAAATAAATAGATGTAGAATATTTAGATTGTGGAATTAATCATTTTTAATTCATCGTTAGGGTTCGGAGGGCGTTTGCTGCGTCGTCATTAATCTTGAATTGGTGGTTAAGATACGAATTGAATTCATTTTGGTTCTTGTTTTCCCTGGCGGTGGAGATTTGCACCCGGGTTTTGAGGGCCTGCACCGTGTTTTTGTTGTTGCTGTTGCTAATATTGTTGCTATTGTTCTCCGCCCCCTCCTCGTCATCAAATTCGGTCTCGGCCTGCATTTTCTGGTTTCTCTCGTAGAGAGTGGAAAACGCGCTCTGACTCCTCAAAGCGAGTTGGTCGAGCGAAGAGGCCGCCCTCTCACACGCGCGTTCCAACGATTCGAGATTATCTGGCTTGTTCTCAATTTGCAGCAGCTCCCCCCCCGCTCTTCCTCCTCCTCCTCCTCCTCCTCCTCCTCCTCCTCCTCCCCCACCTCGCTGCACATTCAACCGCATCCTCATCTCGATCCCCTTCGTTTTGCTCAATGTTCGCCGTACGTCGGCAACTTGAGATCCTACCGCAATTTGCTGCTCGTGCAAGTCGATTCTGCACTGATGCAGGTCGGTTATTTGCTTTGAGACCATGCGGTCCCTCTTGTTCATTTCCCTCTCCTTAGTCTTCAGCAACTTTGCCTTGCCGTCTAATTCCCCCCTGATCGCCTCCAGCTCGCCTTCCCTCTCTTTTACCCGCGCGGCCTCAATTTTGACGTTCGTGTTGACCACCTGGAGCTGCTTCATTGCACCCTCGATCTCCTCGGAGCGCGTCTCCAAGGCTTTTTCCGCGTTCTCCAGCTCCTTCAAATTGGGCGAGAAGAGGGACTTTTGCACAGTAAACTCTGCTCTATCATCGGAGAGTTTTCTCCGCAGGTTCTCGAGCGAGGACCTGTCGGAGGAAATATTAATCAAGTCAGCTTCCAATTTCGACTCCACCTTGGAAACGTTCGTTTTGAACTGTTTCTTGTCGCTGGCGAACTCTTCCAAATTGGCGAGCAGCTTCTTCTCGCGAATGGACACTGCGGCGTATGCCTCTTGCTTCAGAGCCTCGCTCTCCAGTTTAATTGATTCTTTGAGCTTATTGTTAAGCACGTTGAAGTTGCTCTCCTGCTGCCGCAACACACCATCCCGCTTTTCTAATTCTTTCTCCCACCGCTCTAGTCGCGCCTCCTCGTGCTTGATAAGATCTGCGTGCCTCGCCGGCAGCGTGCTTCGCAGCTGAGCCGAGCGAAGCGAGGCGAGGCGCATTTTTAATGGAACAGGGGGGAGGGATTGAGCCAAACGAATTAGGTGGGTTAGCTTAGTAGTGGATGTAGACATTATGTCTGTAGCCATTTCGCGCACTTCATCGCGACTATGCTCGTTTTTTCCAAAAGGCTCGCTCGCTTCGTTCGCTCGCTCACCTCCTCCATGTTGTTCATGATCGTTTTCAAGTTTTTCTCAGCGCTCTGCGCCGAGCGAAGCGAGGCGCATTTTTAATGAAGCAAGAGCAAAACGATTGAAGCGAGTCAAAAGTTTTGAGTGGAATAATGTAAGTTTAGTAGTGGATGTAGCCATTATGTCTGTAGTCATTTCGCGGGATTCATCGCGAGTATACTCGTCTTCATCAAGGCTCGCTCGATCGCTTCGCTTCGCTCGCTCGCTCACTCACCTCCTTCTCCAAAATCGCCACCCCCTCCCCCGTTTTTGCTAGTTCCTGCGCACCCTGCAGCTCGGCAATTCGGGTGATCTGCTCCTCCTTCGTCTGCTCCAAAGTCTGAATGTTGGTTGCGCTGGATTTGTTCGCCACCAGTGCCTGTTCGTACAAATTTTTGTACTTTGCCGTTTCCTGATTTTTCAGCTCCAGCAGCGCCTTTGCCTCCTCGCACTGGGTCATATTGATGGCCGCTCCTTGCTTGAGCTCGCTCATCTCTTTGAAATGCTTGGCCCTCCGCATCTCCGCCCGTCTAATTTTTGCCCTGGCCTTCTCCTTTCGCTTCAATGTTGTCGAATCTTGTTGCACGCGGTGCAAGATCATGGCTTTCTCCAAGGCCACAATGCTCGAAATCAGATTCTTTTTATTTCCGCTTGCCGTGAGCGACGTGACCTGCGTCTTCAATTTCACTATGTGCTCCGGGAGAGGTGTGCCATCGCCATCGCTTTCAAAGATTTCAGATTTGTAGGTGTATGGTGAGGATTGGGATTGGGATGCATTCGTTGGCAGTGGCGTGTAGTTTTCGTCGCTTGTACTGCTGTCGATATCTGTTTTTGCTGGTTTGCTCGACTTCCACGAAACAGATTTTCTATCTTGAGATTCCTCAGTCAAGGAAAATGCGGGTTGAACGGATCGTGTCGAGGAGGGATTTTGTTGTTGGGTTGTTTGGGTTTGGGTTTGGGGGTTGTTACGAGTATTATTCGTGTTTACGTTGAGGTTGTTTATATTGTTGTTGTTGTTGTTGTTGTTGTTGTTGTTGTTGTTGTTGTTGTTGTTGGTGTTGATGTTTGATGATGTATCTTCATCAGAAAGAGATTCATCCAAGTCAAAGTCACTTCCATAATCGTTAGAACTTTCATCAGCGCTCATGGGGATGATGCGTAGTTGTGCGACTATTAATTCGCTGCGCGTGCGCGGGAAGAATATATCAACAACTAGTTTTTTTTTTTAGTTCACGAACATGTCACGATTGTAAAATAACAGCAAAAAATTAACACAAGAACCACTATGGCCACCACAATTGATGGGATTCTGGATCTTATTGTCCAGGATCGACGAATGCACAAAGTGAAGAAGATGCAAGGTTCTCCCGCAGGCGAGAAAAAGGTGAGTTTGTTGTTGTTGTTGTTGTTGACTTCATTCTCACCTCACTCTCACAAGCACTCTCACGAGCACTCTCACGACCACTCTCACCTTTCTAAACCCACTCCTCTCCCCCGCTCATCCACACCCACACACCCAACCACCTCAGGCTCTCAAACAAGTTTGGGAAGCCTACAACGCCTGGATTCTTGACACGATGGGAAAGAAGAAGGGAGCGGATGCTCCCACCTTTGGGCAATTTTCTTGGGAATTCTATGCGACCCCAAATTCCTCTGATTCCCCCGACTCCTACCAAATGAAGTGCAAACCAACCTTCATTCTCTCTGACGCTTTCAAGCGCCAGTTCCAACTCCCAGTAAAAAAAGCTAGACACTCGCCGACTCTTGCAACAGCAGAGACAATCAACTTTCACAAGCTTGCCCTTCGATACTCCACTTCTCTCACCAAGGACGTTCTTTTCACCGCATTTCGGGACATCTGCAGAAAGATTGGCGAGCTGGTCGGGAATGGCAAAGAGGTAAAACTAAATTTTGGGGTTGGGACATTGTACAGCAAGGAAAGGAAGCATGAGTTTTTGTTCGATGCAAAAGCGTTGAAGATTGAAAATGACTCCTCCACACCCGTCTACAACATGCAGAACCCCTCAACCATTCCATCCGTTCCCGCACCCTACGAGCCAGAGGAGGTCCCCGAAAACAACTCCTCCACCTCTGGTGGCAACTACGATCCTTACAGCTTTACCAACAACAATTTTGATAACGAGGGTGGTGGTGGTGAACCAAAAAACAATTCCAATTCCAATTCCAATTCCAATTCCAATCCCAATTTCAATTCCAATTCCAATTCGAATTCAGTTGACGACGAAGACTTCGACCCCGCCCAGTTCGGGGCGAACGACGTGCAGGAGAAGGCATTTCAGCGTTACATCGAACGGCTGGAGTTCGACGCTGTGGAGGAGAACGAGCTGAACCAGAACGTGCAGCAGCTCATCATTGACCGAAACGCTGCTGAGGATTTGAAAAAACTGAAGAAGAAGGAGAAGGCCAAAAACTTGCAGACGATGATACTAACCGAAATTTCCAGGAAGGACGAGGTGAAGAAGAAGGAGGTGGTGGTCAGGAGGGAGCCGGGAAGGACCAGCGCTTACCCGCTCATGGAGAACAGCGAGGAGGGATTGAACGCGGCGGTTGAGGAGAACACGAGGGGGGATCAGCAGGAGGACGAAGGAGCGGCCAACGGAAGCGGGGGCATCGAAAACCCGTTCAGCGTGCCGGTCACGAGGAAGTTCTTGGGCATTCCGGGCGTGCCAAAGAAGGGCCTGGGATTCAGGCTGAGCGAGAGCGAACTGCTGGGAAGCTTAACGCAACAAATGAAGGCGAAGGAGGAGCGGACGAAAGTCGAGAAAACGATGAAGCTAGAGGAGGAGAAGAGGTACCTGGATCACATCAACATGGAAATTGACTTTCAAGCTTACACGAAGCAGCTGGAAATTTTGAGCAAGAAGAAGGAGCTGATGCAGGCCTGGGAGAGGGAAGCGTTTTTGAAGCAAATGCAAAAACTAAGGATTAAGGGTGACATTGAAGGGTTGAGGAGCCACAAGAGCAGCAGCGGCAAGCTGCCGCCGTTGGAAATTGAGAAGGGAGAAAGCACCAACAGGAGTAAAATGAGCTCGATGGGCATGGAGGTGGATCCGCGGGGCTGAACAGTAGAGGAGAGGGGGGATGAACAAATATTGTATGAGTAAGATTTCTGATCTAACAAGCTAAATAACGAGGTTATAACAACAAAGTCGGTCGGAAGGATGACCTCCCCCAACCCATATTACTTTCGCGTGTGTGCACTCAAACAACCAAATACATCAAAACATCCTGTTAATCGTGTTTAACCTATTTTAATTTCCGACTCATCGCCCGACTTGCCCCCTTGGCCCTCTTTAGGCCCAAATCTGCCAACTCGACTTTTCTTTCCCAGTTCTTTAAATCCTGTTCCATCTCGTAGAACTCGGCCTTCTGCTTGATGTAGTCTAAGATCTGCGGCATTCCCCCGCTGTCGTTGCTGGCGCTATTCAATTTCTTCTTCGTCGCCCTTTCCTTGTTAAGCTCCTTGTGAACTACGCTGCTGTCCGAGTTCAGCTTTTCAAGCTGTTCGCTCCGAACCTTGATCTCCTTCGCTAGCCAGTCGCTCTCGCTCATTAGCTTGTTCAGGCTGTTCTTCAAGGTATTCAGAGCCTGCACGGTCGAGCCGGTGGTCAGCTTGAGCCTCAAGAGCTCCTCGTTGCGCTCCTCAATTTTCAGAACGTACTGCTTGTTTTCAATTTGCAGCTGGTGAAAGTCAATATAGTGGAGCACGTCCCCCATTTCCTCCTTCTGGCGAAGACTAAGGTGAGCGAACGAGCGAAAGAGCGATGTTAGTGACGGTGTTTTGTTTGGGGGATCGGATTGGGAAGGGGGTCTTGCACTCACCTACTTTCGACCTTGCCCTTTTGGGTTTTTAAAGTTGCATTCTTAAGCCGGAGCTTCTCTATCATTGCATCTCGCTGGCGCAGCTTGTCCTCCAGGTACCGAACAACCTTTTCAGCCATGGTCTTTCCGGTTCGCATGTTCTCGGCGCCAACAACAATGTCGCGCTTGAATTCGTAGGCGTCCTTCTTCAGCTCCGCAATACGAATATCGGTCTCTTCAAGGACTGCTCGAAGGGTGTCGATGAGCTTCTCAGAGGCAATCTTGGACTCATTTCGCTCTTGCGAAATGTCTTCGAGCTCAGATTGGACAACGTCGAGCTTCTGCTCAATCGTGAGGGTCTGCTGGACATTCCGGCGACCTCGCTTTTTCTTGTCCTCGACCAGGTTAGCGTCGTTCTCATTTCGGTTCAGGTAACGCTGGAACAGCTGGTTCTCAAGCAGGAGGGCGTCAACATCACGCTGAACCTCTTCCATTGCCTCTTCAAGCTCCTCAGTGTCGTCCATGTCGAGCATTTGCATGATTTTTTGGAGTTGAAGTTGGAGTTGGAGTTGGTTGGAGTTAGACGGTGGGGGGGTCGAGATGTGAGGGGCGGACTTGGTTCTGGGGCTTTATTCTGTTGGAAATGGGTTTGGTGTTGAACTTGTAACGTTAGGAAAAGAGGTTAAGAAAGGAGTTTTTTCTTTTTTGTTCGTTAAAAAAGGTTTTCACCTAAAAGTTAATTTGTTCATGAGCGAGTTGACCGCACGGTGAGCCTAATCTCACACATTTACCCCATGTTCTCTCTCCACCTTCCTACTATTTTAGCTCGTATCTCTCGTTATTCACCATCTGTCGATGGTGAATTCTCAATCAAAATGTCTCTCACCCCACACAAAACACTCAAACTCTTCACAGCGATGCCTCCGCCCCAACAGCTGCCCTAGCTGGCAAGCAAACTACACCTACGAAAACGAAGAGTGAAGGAAACGTGACTAAACGTCTGCAATCTGAGCTAATGTCTTTGATGATGGCGAACGATTGCGATTGCACTGCTTTTCCGGAGGGCGACAATCTTTTCGACTGGGTTGGAACGATCAAGGGTACGAATGATACGGTTTACGAGGGTTTGACGTACCGGCTATCGATCAACTTCCCGCCCGACTACCCCTACTCGGCTCCGACTTTTAAGTTTGTGACCCCAATGTTTCACCCGAACGTTGACCAGCACGGTAACATTTGCCTCGACATTCTCAAGGAGAAGTGGAGCGCTGCTTACAGCGTGAAAACGATTTTGCTTTCGTTGCAATCATTGTTGGACGAGCCCAATAACGAAAGTCCGCTGAACATCCAGGCGGCGAATTTATGGTTGAATCAGTCCCAGTACAAGAAAGTTTTGCTGGCGAAGTGGGAGGAGTCGAAAAAGGCCAACCCGAATGCATATGTATAAAACATCATGGATTTGAATTTAGATAATGCCGACCCTTATGTTTATTTTGTTTTTAGCTGATTAAATCAGATCGATGCTCAGAATCCGCATCTCTGTGATGGGCTTGTCCAGCTCTCCAACAGGCTGATTTTCAATCATTGTGCAGATCTCCATTCCCCCCGTCACCCTCGCAAAGACACTGTGCTTGTTGTCAAGCCACGGGGTGGGGACCGTGGTGATGAAGAATTGACTTCCATTCGTGTTGGGGCCTGCGCCGAGCGAAGAAGGTGCGAGGAGCATTGAGTGGGTTAGCTTAGTAGTGGATGTCGTTCGTTCGTTCGTTCGTTCGTTCGTTCGTTCGTTCGTTCGTTCGATCGCACTCACTCACTCACTCACTCACTCACTCACTCACTCACTCACTCACTCACTCACTCACTCACTCACTCACTCACTCACTCACTCACTCACTCACTCACTCACCTGCATTCGCCATGCTCACAGTGAACGGCCGGTCGTGTTTCAACGCCCGGTGGAACTCGTCCTCGAACTCTCCACCCCAGATGCTCTCGCCACCGGTTCCGTTGCCGTCTGGATCTCCGGTTTGGAGCATGAACCCCTTAATGACGCGGTGAAAGATCACGTTGTCGTAGTAGCCGTTTTTGGCGTGGGTGACGAAGTTCTCGACCGTTCGCGGGCACTCCGCCCCGAAGAACTTGAAGTGAATGTCGCCCATCGTGGTGCGGAGAATGGCCTCAGAGGCTAACTTGCTGTTGGCATTTGCTTGGTCCTGAACGGAGTTATTGAAGGCCACGTCGTCAGCATCAGGGGGCTCGTTCAAAACGTCACGCTCCCCAGCACTCGGGTCGACGCTACTGAACATGAAGAATCTCTTCTTCTTGTAACTGAGCGCGACCAACAAAGGGTTGAAGGCGTTGTCGTTTTTCTTTCCGGCCATGCCTTCGCTGCCCTTGTTCCCCCCAGCTCCCTCGCTCCTAAGCAATTGCATCTGCTTGTCAACCTGCGCGTTCAAGTCGCACAGCACGACGCTCGAGAACCGTTGCTGGGAGGCGTCGTCCTGCCCGATGACCTTCACACACCTCCCCTTCACGACGTCAATGACCTTAATTCCCATCAAGCACGGGTACAGTAAGTACCTGCTCGTGCTGTCAAAGGTCATGCCCACCCGCTGAAATCCGCTCCCGCTGTCGAACGATCCCCCAACCAATCCGCTATCGCCGATCTCCCTTTCAATCGCCGCCCTCTTTCCATACTCGATCGAATCAATCTTCAGCTCCCCCGAATTCATCTGCTTGTCGTACACCTTGACCGCCTCGCTGTACTTCACCAAGCACTTCCCGGTGTTGAAGTCAAACAGCCGCACCTTCTTGTCCTCGCAGTACATGGCGAACAGTTTGCCGTCCGGACTTACACAACTAGCAACAGCGAAGGTCTTCTGCGGCGAGCGAAGAAGGTGCGAAGGGGTTGTTAGTAGTAGTAGTGGTGGCTCGCATCTATTTCTCGTCTGTACACTAGTTGTGCTCGCTCACCTTCTTCGCCAGCTCGTACAGGTCGGTGTCCATCTTGGAGGAGAACGAAACGGTCGGCGAGGACACGGGCGTCTCACCGATTGTTTCGCCGCCGACGGAATTGCTGCAGTTCACGTATTCTATTATGCCAGATTTATCAGAAGTCAAACAAACATTCTTCAAGTGATTATACGCAATGGTCACGACAGGCGCGCCGTGGAGCGTTACGATCCTCACCGGTTCGGAGGAGAGGGTCTGAGCATCGTAGATGAGAACGGAATTGTCAGACGGCTTGGAAACAGCAAGGGATTGTTGGTCCGAGAGGACGAAAGCTGCAGCAGGGCCAAGGTCGTCCTTATACGGGGTTCGGATCATGCCTGAAACATCAAATATTGACACGTTGTAGAATTTGATCACCCCATCGCCGCCAACGGAGGCAACGGACTCGCCGCCTGATGTAATGGCAAGGGCTCGAATGGAGGAAGTGTGGGAGCGGTACGATTTAACAAACTCAATGGCTCGAGGATCCGCCGGGTTGGAAGTTGCATTGCCAGTCCTTTTCCAAAACTTGACCATCGCATCAGACGAAGCGGTAATGATGTAGCCGAAACGGGCAGCCTGAACAACGTGGGTCACGACCTCTCTGTGGGCGTAGGACACTTCATAATGGGTTGAGAGAGGGAGATGGTTTGTGTTTGTGTTTGTGTTTGTGGTGGAGGATGTGCCGGTTGGGGTTGGGGTCGTTTCATCATCACGACTGCGCTTGCCCATATTGAAGGGGAAATAAACGTTTGTATATATTTGGAAGGCTTGAATCTAGTTTATGGTACGTGCCTGGTTGTGTCGAGCCAAAAACTTTGCACCTCAAACCCCCACATCTTTCAAGAGATCACAACCAACACAATCCCGACAACAAATGCTCACATCTCCCATCAAGCACCTCATTGCTCCACCCTCATTAACATCCCCAATTTGCAATATCATCTACCCTCAATCAATCCGAATAGAACCAACCCCTCCAAACAAAAACCCCAACACCTACCTTTATGTGCTTCCTGTCCTCTTTCTCGAATACCTGGCCCTGTCGGTGACCCGCGCTATTTTGCCCTCACTCATGGTGAAGACGTTTGGCAAGTCGGTGTACTTCGTCACAGGCATATCAGAGGCAGTGAAGGGAATATTGGCGTTCTTCGCTTGTCCTTACATTGGCAAAATCTCCGATATAATAGGGCGGAAAACTTGCCTCTTTGCGACTGTTCTATTCACACTGCTGCCCGTTTCTTCCCTCTCCCTCACCTTTTTCCTCTTCAATTTCGACGCGGACGATCGGATAAAGCTGTTTGTTGTCCTCCTGTCCCTATCTGGAATTTTCGCATCTACATTTACCGTCACGTTTGCCTACATATCAGACTGCGTGCCGAGGGAAAGCCGGGTCGGCGCCTACGGTCTTGCCCTAGCCACATTTGGCTTCAGCTTCACGATCGGTCCGATGCTTGGGGGCTACTTGAGCTCCGAGAACGAAATAGATGATATTGAGTTGGCGATGAACAACATCACTAACGTCAATGAGGGCGAAGTTTCAGACGACGTTTTCATTTCAGCGGGCGAGGAGCGGGTGTTCATGCTTTCATTGTTGTTGGTAGTGTTAGATCTTCTCTACATTCAGCTGGTCTTGCCGGAGAGCTTATCAAAAACGGAAAAACAATCTCGTTCGGATTTGTTTTCGAATTTCAACCCAATGGAGAGCATTCTATTGCTGAAGAACGACCCGTTTCTCAAGCAGATCGGGGTGATTGTATTTCTCTATTACACTTCCCTCTGGGCGATTATCTCAACCCTGTCGATATACGTTACCACGCGGTTCGACTTCGGCCCCCGGCGGCTCGGCGAACTTATTTCAGCATTTGGTTTCTGCAGGTGAGTGAGCGAGATGGTGTGTGTGTTTTGGACCGTCCATACACAATCGCTCTGTACGAAAAGACGCGGTGGCTAGTCCAAATTTGACTAACATTGTTCCACCTCTGTCTCACAGCATGTTCGCCGAGGGCGTGTTGGTCCGGATAGTGGTGCCAGTTTTTGGCGAGCGAATGGTGCTCAGGGTGGGGTTGCTTGCTTTTACCTGCCAATGCTTGGTATTTGCAATCGTTTGGGAAGGCTGGCAGATCTTTTTATGCCTCGGATTTACAATTCTGGCGAACTTGGTGTATCCGAGCATAACGAGCTTGGTTTCCGGCGCCGTCGAGAGCAACAAGGTTGGAGAGGCCCTCGGGAGTATCAACGGAATCAAGGCATTAACCGAGGGGATTGGCCCGCTCACGTTCAGCTTGCTGATGTCCTTGTTCGAAGACACGCCGTTCCCGGGTGCACCGTATGTTGTAGCAGCAATGCTGAGTCACGTTGCGTATTATTACGCGACGAAGCTTATGGATGAGGACGACATGTACATTTCTGAGAAATTTGAAATGAGATCGAATTTGGTTTCGAATTTGAATTCGCGTGATGACGATGACGAAGACGACGACGAGGATGACTGCATTGATGAAAAAACTTCTTTAATGTGACTAAATTTCTAGGGTGAACTAAGATTAGATCAATTTTCTGCTGCCAAGCGAAGATGTTTCCACATCTCATCCCTCCCTAGCTTCGTCTCTGCACTCGTCAATACGAGCGGAGATCTATCGATAACACAGTTTTCCCGCATCGCGTGCCGCACCGCATCGACGACGGAGGCCTTGGCCTTTCCGAGCTCGCCAGTGCGCTTTTCATTTTTGTCAGCCTGGCCGAGCGAAGCGAGATTGTGCGCATTTTTAACGAAGAAGCAAGAGCAAAACGAATGGAGCGAGTCAAAAGAATTGAGTGGAACAATGTTAGTTTAGTAGTGGATGTAGCCATTATGTCTGTAGCAATTTCGCGGGTGTTGATTCATCGCGAGTATGCTCGTCTTCATCAAGGCTCGCTCGCTTCGCACGCTCACCTTTGTTAAAACTATGACGTACTTGACGCTGGGCGGGAGGAGCTCCTGACAGAGCTTCATTATCCGCTCGTCCTCTGACACGAGACCGTGGCGGCTATCGATCAGGTGGAAAACGACCTTGAGGGTTTTTCGAGATGTGAAAAACTGCGCAGAGCGAAGCGAGGCGAATTTTTAATGAAACACGAGTGCAGCGAGCGAGCAAAAATAGTTGAGTAGGTTAGTTCAGTAGTGGATGTAGCCGTCTGTGTAGCGATGTCGCGGGATTTAATTGTTCGAGTGTTCCTCAAAGGCTCGCCAATGAGAACTAAAAAAAACTTTAAAAAAGGGGAATCCTCTGAATCTTGCAACGATTTGTCAAAGGCGGTCCAAAACACCCCAAGTGCACGCTCGCTTCGCTCGCTCACCTGCCGCATGAAGTTTTCCCAATCGAGGCGCTGCTTTTCGGGCACTTTGGCGTAGCCGAAGCCTGGAAGATCGACAATGTAGAAGGAGTCCGAGTCGGGGGCTTGGTTGGGGAACTGGTCCCCAAACTTGACCTCCTTCTTTTTATCCAGCTTGTCATTGACAGAAAAATAGTTGAACTGCTGAGTTTTCCCCGGCCTCTTTGACGTGTAGGCAAGGGCTTTTCTGTTCAACACCATGTTCACCAAGCTGCGCCGAGCGAAGCGAGGCACATGTTTTTGAAGCAGGGGGAGGGAGTGAGACAAACGAATACGTATTGTTCATGGTGGATAGGGCTCGTATTCTCGTCTTCATCAAGGCTCGCTCGCTTCGCTCGCTCACCTACTCTTCCCCACGTTACTTCTTCCGATGAAGCACGCCTCTCCCCGATCTGCTGGTGGGAGCGTGTCCATCGAAACCGCCCCGGTGACGAACACAACTCTGCGCACCAATGCATTGGCTACCTGCTCGTAGATTTCGTTCGAATTTACTTTGGGGAAGTGGGCCATGGTGGACAGAACGTCGTAGACGGGATTGTTGTTGGCATTGTTGTTCGTGTTGGCATTATTATTCGTGTTGTAGCACTTGGAGAACGTTTGGATTAGCTTCAGCCAAGGAATTGAATTGGAGGAGGTGGAGGAGGAGGCAAAATCCTTCATTTGCAACAAATAAAATTTGGCCTGGGGCAAATCGTTTGCCTCGATGTAGTGGGAAACGAAAGTTGGAAGGGTCGAGAGGGCGTGGAGGGGGTGGGTGGGGGAAAGGTCAGAGGAGAAAATCAAGTTTGCCTCGGCGAGGCGGTGGGAAATGATGAGGGATCTGACCAGGGCAGCAGACTCATCAGGGGAGGGGGGGGGGGATGCAGGGAGGAGCAGCAAGTTCCGACGCTTTTCTAAGAGGAGATATGTAGTGGTGGCGAAATCGGATTCGAGGGAGAGGGCAGTGCAGGAAAGAATCGAGAGGAGAGAAATGTTGCTGTTGCTGGATTGAAGAAGAACGTAAGAGATTAGCGACTTGAGAGCTGATTTGGCGACAGCCATTGTTTTTATAGAGGGGTGCAGGGAGGACGTTTTTTGGAGGATTTTGATGTCAGCGAGGATATCTCCGGGGGTTGGGGTTGGGATGGGGATTGGGGCGGTGTACTTCTGAGAAAGTAAGAACAGAACCTCTAGCTTCGCCTTTGCAACGGGAGGCGTTTTCTTGAGCTGCTTGAGCTCACGTTTCTCCTTCATTCTGAGTGATCGTTTACTGGGAGTGGATGTGGAAGGGGTGGGAGGTGTTGACTGGAGAGAGGAGGAGGAGGAGGAGAGAGAATAATAAGTCGATCTCGGTAAAATATATGCACTATTGGGTTTCGCAAACAGAACGCACAACACGAACACGAAAATCTGATTCATGAAAGGCTGGGGAGATTATTAAAACGAATCCTGCATACTGCTGTGCTTTCGAATTTTTACATTTTCTGCAATTTTCTGACTTTTTTTTAGGGCCCATGTGCCCATCGTGTCCATTTCACGGCAGAATTCCATTACTCATTCGAGACTCGTAATGGTTAGCACTTTGTACAGCTGGCGTAGAATAACAGACACCGCCCCTCCTGCCCCCACATCTTTAGGATCTTTCCCCTCTCCTCGATCTGGTGCAGCTTCAGTTGTGGTGAAGGATTTTCTCTTCCTGTTTGGCGGTTATGGGGGCCACTGCCGGTTGATGGATTTTTACTCGTACCACTTTCCCACGCAAACTTGGTCGGAAATCAGCCCAATAAATTCAATTGAAAATCGTCCCGGGGTTCGTGAGAACAACGGTGTGATTGTGTGTGATTCTGATGCAAATCAAATATTCATCTTTGGCGGTTACAATGGCCGCAATTGGCTCAACGACTTGTGGTCTTACGATATTGCAGCAAACGAGTGGACCTGTGTCCAGCAGCAGCAGAACAGCGCGGAGGAGGAGGACCCACACAACAATCTCCCACGTCCGTCGAGCCAAGTTCCCGCAGCGCGGTTTGGCTACTGCGCAGCCCTTCACAACAATAAGTTCATTCTCTTCGGTGGGTACGACGGGGTGAAGTGGTTGAACGATCTGTGGGAGTTTGATTTGAGGGAAAGGCGGTGGATGTTGATTGAGGAGTTGGGGGGGAAGGCGCCGCCGAACCAAAGGAGCTGTCCCAGCTACGTCAAGGACGTCGACAAGCTGTACGTATTCGGGGGCTACGATGGAGTCACGAGGATGAACGACTTTTTCGTGTGCGACTTGAATACGTACGAATGGTCTGAAATAAAGAACTTTGGCTCCATTCCCTCCCCTCGGTATTTTCACTCGTGCGCCCTCCACGATGGCAAGATATACGTGTTTGGGGGCTACTCAGGCACGGACCGGTTGAAGGATCTGTACTCGTTCGATCTTGAGACCAGCCACTGGGCCGTCCTAAACTGTACCAACGGTAGTAGCAACGGCGGCGACATACCGAGCGGCAGAAGCAGCCTGGTGAGCGAAGTTTGGGGCAACGGTTTGTATGTTTTTGGTGGGTACAGCGGAGAGAACGTTTTGAATGACATGTTCGAGTTCAAGCTCACAACGAGGGTTAGCGTGCCGCCGAGTGGTTTGGTGAGCGACATGCAAAGAATGCTACGGAATGACGACTTGTGCGACGTGGCGTTCTCCGTGGGGGAAGAGATCATCAGGGCGAACAAGGCAATTTTGTCCGCGAGGAGCGAATTCTTCATGGCCATGTTCTTTTCTGGAATGAGAGAGAGCCAAAAAGGTGTAGGGGGAGTGGAAAAACCAATCGTCATTGAAGGAATCAGCAGTGACGTTTTCAAGCGGATCTTGGAGTTCCTCTACACGGACACGGTGGGGGAGGGGGGCTACATTGAGCTGTTGATCGCTAGTGAGCGATTTTTCCTAGGGAGGTTGAAAAGCATTTGCGAACTGAACATTAGGAATATTATCAGTGTTGGAAACTGCGTGGAGATTTTCATGGCGGCACACCTGCACAACGCGTTGGATTTGAAGGAGGTTGCTCTGGCATTCATTGTCGGAAACTTGAATTCGGTCAAAATGACCGAAAATTTCAAGGAGCTTACGGAGGAGCCCAACTTGTTGCTGGAAATTGTGATGCGCGGGGCCGGGGGAGGGGGAGGGGGA
>Ga0302114_10001261_pt1 | contig 16771 bp, 9 predicted proteins | sample AG5_Surface_MG_FD_203107 | JGI IMG/M metagenome (GOLD analysis project Ga0302114, IMG submission 203107) | Marine microbial communities from Western Arctic Ocean, Canada - AG5_Surface | ecosystem: Environmental > Aquatic > Marine > Oceanic | place: Canada: Western Arctic Ocean | collected...
CTTCCTCTGAGTTCCTCTTCGACTGCGCCTTCCTCGGCGTCCGCTCGCGCACCGGGCCAATCACAGACGACCCAAACACTACTCCGCGAGAGTGCACGGACGTCCTCAAACTCGCCTTCGTCGACGACGAAGAAGAAAACAACAACAACAACAACTCCTACATCCAATTCACTCTGCGCGACGTCGCGCTCTGCCCGGATTGCTGGCTCGTCGGCGGTAAAGGCGGGGTCATCTTCTCCGTCCGGCACCGAGAGAATTTAAAACTTCTCCTCGCGAGAAGAGACGACGGGGAGTTCATCAACACCGTCAACGCGGATGAGGTTGCGTGCGAAGCCGCTTTTTAACGACTTTGACAAGAAAGAAGAAAAGCGACAGAAAAAGAAGAGGTTGTTGCAGCGGCGGCAGAGAGAGAGAGAGAGAAAGAGAGAGAGAAAACGGAGAGAGTAGTGGTGAGAAAACGTAGATCGCAGCAAACATCTTCAAAGTAGAGAGAGAGAGAGAGAGAGAGAGAGAGAGAGAGAGAGAGAGAGAGAGAGAGAGAGAGAGAGACATCACCATTGATCATCGAGTATTTTTAATGAGTACAGAGACACAAAATCACTCACAAATTCCTCATAAAAATCTCCCCTTTAAGCGCTTTAAATCCGTTCTTTTAAAGCGCAGAGAGAGAGTATATAGGAGAGCGCACAAAGAATGGGGTGCTGCGTCTCCAAACACGACGAAGGAAAGGAAGGAAAGGAGGAGGACAAGGACAAAGATCCGATCAAATCGACTTTGAATTCGTTAAAGAAGAAGAACATAAACATAAACAACACCAAAAGCGTAACAAATGCGAACAAAATTGTCCTCAACAAGAACAAGTCCACCTCGTCGCCCTCGTCGTCGCGGTTAGAACTCATCCGCGCGTGGAGCGGAGAACAGGCGACGACTTCGAGCGGCAACAGCAACAACAACAGCGCAACAAAAAAGACGACGAATAAGGACGAGAACGACGAAGATGATGAGAGGCAGATGAATGATTTTTTAATCGCAAAAATGCTCTTCGAGGAGGACGAGTTGGAGGAAAAAAATCGAAAAATGGCAACGGAGAGCGATTTTTTACTCGCGCAATCTTTACGAGAAGAAGAAGCTATAGAAGAAGAAATAGGAGAGAACGAGTCGTACGAGATGCTTTTGGAGCGGTGGAAACGTAGGGTTGGTCAAGAGAGGATCGAGAGTTGGTCGAGGAAGTTGGACGGCGTGGTGAGAGAGCAGGTTTTGAATACGCCTTTGAGGAAGAGCCACGGAGACGATAGATCTAAAGTGAAGAGGCAAATGTCGGTGCCTATTACGCCGAAAAGGAACCAGGACGAGGATTTACGGATCGCGTTGCAGTTGAGCAGAGAGGATAGCGAAAAGGTGGAGAGAGATCACGACGTGTTGCTGGCGAGATTGGACGCGTTTGGGTTGAGAGAGAAAGTCGTTTCCGGGGACGGGAATTGTCAGTTTCGAGCGCTGAGCGACCAGTTGTTTCGGACGCCGGAGTATTACGAGGAAGTGCGGAAGAACGTTGTTGGACAGTTGAGAAAATACGCGTCGAGGTATGCCGCGTATGTCGTCGCGGCGAATGAGGAAGGCGGGAGTAAAAACACGCCTTCTTCGTCTTCGAGTCCGCAATCCTCGACGGAGGAAGCCAAATCGGCGTTTTTCATGATGCAAACCGCGTATTCGAACTATTGCGACGATATGGCCTCGGATGGTACCTGGGGTGATCACGTCACGTTACAAGCCGCCGCGGATTTGTACGGCGCGCAGATTACCGTAGTCACGTCGTATTTAGATAACGGCGTTTTGGAAATTACGCCGATTCGAACGTCGTCGTCGAACAAGAAAGGCGGCGACTCGTCTCCTCCGGACGATGGAAAGAACCCGTCCTGGTCCGAGAAGTTTGGCGAGAGGAATTTATGGCTGAGCTTTTGGGCGGAAGTGCATTACAACAGCGTCTATCCAAAGTTGGAGTTTCGCACGCCGGAAAGCGGGAAGAAAAGTGGTAGAAAGAATGGCACCGCTGGAGGATATTACGACGGGAATGAGAATGCCAACGTCGATACAGGCGCCAGCGGGAACAACGGCATAAACAATAACAATAATAATAATAATAACAGCAGCACGAGTAAAGGAACATCATCTCGAACGGCTATTCGTTCCCAAGCTTCGAAGCAAAACGACGCCGCCTTGCGCATCCAAACCTCCTTCCGAGGCGCGCAAGCGAGAAAGAAAGTAATCAACTCTCGACACTTGCTGCAACGCTCCATCGAAACTTTGAAGATACACGACGCGGCCTCGGTCATCCAACGCGCCTATCGCGTGCATCGTGCCGAACGCATCGAACAGGAAGAGTACGAAAAAGTCATGCAACGCATCACGAGCAACACGCCGGAGAAGTTTCGTTCGCCAGAGTTCTACTCGTCTCCTTTGCGCGATTTGCGAGGCTTCGGGCAGCGAGAACTTTTCAAATCGCCGAAAACGCCAGAGGAACGTAAGCGCGATTTTCTCCAAAACCAACGCGCGTTTGAGGAGAAGACCGCCGCGATTAAAATTCAAAAGATATTCCGAGGCGTGTTGGAGAGAAAGCGAATGCTCGACGCCCCGGACGATCCGGCGAAGAAGTTACAAGCGTTAGTTCGAACCGAAATGGCCTTGAACGCCTATCGAGAGTTGAAATCAAAACAAACCAACGCGGCGATGAAAATGCAAGCGTTGGCGAGAGGCGCGATTGCCAGAAAACGCTTGAAAGAAGTCAATGAAGCGGCTTTGAAAATTCAATCGATGGTGAAAATGCACAAGGCGAAAAAAGATTTGCGCGAGATGAAAGCGAAACGACTGGAATCGGCGAGGAAATTGCAAGCGCTCGTGCGAGGCGCGATTGCTAGAAAGCGGTTGAAAGAGGCCAACGACGCGGCGACGAAAATTCAAAGTTTAGTGAAGATGCAAAAAGCGAAGAAAGCGTTGCAAGAGTTGCACATCAAACGAAACGAGTCCGCGCTGAAGTTGCAAGCGATGGTGCGAGGCGTCTTCGCTCGCAAACGCTTAGCCGAGGCGCAGCAGGCTGCAATTAAGATTCAATCGATGGTCAAAATGCACAAAGCGAAGAAGGAGTTCCGAGATCTACAGGAGCGAAGGCGGCAATCGGCGTTAAAAATGCAAGCGTTTACCAGAGGCGTCATCGCTCGCAAGCGGTTCAACGAAACCAAATCGGCGGCGATTAAAATCCAATCTGTGATTAAAATGGCCAAAGAGAGAGAACAGTTTCAAAAGCAACGCCGAGCGACTTCAGTGATTCAAGCGCGAGTGCGAGCGACGCTCGAAGGTCGAAAAGAGCGCGAAAAGTTTCAAGAGAAGCGAAACGCCGTTCGAAAAATGCAATCGATTTATCGAGGTCAGTTGGTGCGCAAACGGCAAAACGAACTGAAGCGCAGAGCGGTGGCTATTCAATCCGCGTTTAGAGGGTACAAAACGCGAAAAAAGTACAACTTGCATTCGTATTACGTCGGATGGGAAACCGCGAATAAGACGACGTGGTCTGGGAACTCCTCCTCGGACGAGGAAGACGTCGAGTGGACGAGAGAGTATTACTTGAAATCGTACTCCTACAAGGACGCGTTCGAGGAGCATCACGAGAACATGGTCAAAGCTGGAATTTTACCGCCGAAGACGAGCGAACCGTTTTCACCTCGCACGAGTTTAGCGTTCAACAACGGGATGATGAGTAATCATCATCACGATCAAAACCATCACGATTTTAACCTCGAATCGCATCCAGCGCCGATGTCGCCTCCGAGAAGACGACGCAAGAAGAGAAACTGGTCGAGACGACTCATCGGTCGTCGTCGAAATGGCGGTTTTGATTCCGACAGCACCGACGAGGAGGACGATTCCGCCACGGAAAAAGAATATGGAGAACCGAACTCAGTTTTGATCAAAACGATTGCCAAAACGTCCGGCCACACGGTTCTCGTCCGCAAACCTATCGACCTCGAAGCGTCTTCGGCGATGAAGAAGAAACTCGCTTTCGAGTTTGATCAAATGGAAAGAGAGAGGAAAGAGAAAGAGTTCAAAGAGATGGAAAAAGAAAAGAAGCGGTTACAAAACGCTCGCAAATCAATACCGCGACGAATTAAAGACGCGCTGAAAAGCGCGTTCGTCGACAAACCCACGAAAGTGGCGCACAGAACTTTCGACGTCCTCACGAGCAAACACGCCATGGAGCTCCTGTTGAAATCCGCCATCGCGTTCTTCGCCTTTGACGGCGTCAAGACGGTACGATCGCAACATCGAGAACGCGTTCGAAGACACCGTTTTGGGCGCGACGACAAACCAGTTTTAGTGATCAAAACATCAAACAGGAGCTTTTTTGGCGCAGCGAAAACGAAGGCATCATAGTAGTACTTTCAATATCGTTCGTTCGTCAATAGTAGAGTGTATTAGTAGTGGTACCAGTAATAGTATTACAGCGTATTATAAAAGTAGAGTTTTACTACGGTACGCGGCTTGGAACTTCTCTCGTCGCCCCGGAACTTCGTACACGAAAACGTCTCGTATTATTATTCTAGTCGTCATCTCTTTCTTTCATTTCTTAATCTTCTTGTTGAATATTTGCTCGTCCCTCTTCCTCATCTCGTCCTGAGCGTCGGCTCCAGGTTTTAACCCAAACGTGGTCGCAACGAGGAACCCGCCACCAATGAGAATCGCCAATGCAAAAATCGCCCCTGTCGGCGCTTCCACGTCCCCGGGTTGCGCTCCTTCTGCAATTTCGTATAATTTCCTCGACTGTTCGGTAGATGTCAAGGTGACGCCGAGTAACGCGATGTCATCGATCAAGGAAATCAAAACCAATCCGAGCGCATTTTCGCTCAATCCTCCTGCGGATGTGATGACCCCCCCGGAAGAATGCATTTTGTATCGTCTTCTTTTTGAAGACGACAAAACGAAGAGCGACAAAAAAGACGCGTTGTTGTTGTTATTCTTAGCTAATAAACGACTGTTTCTGTGAAAGCTCCTTTTGCTGTTGATGCTGTCGTTGTTCGGAGAACGCATCGAAAGAGACGCGAGCGACATCATCATCGTCTCAAACCCCTTCGATTAATTAGGTTTTGTAACGAACTTTTTGTGATGAGATATTTTGGGGTTTAGGGTTTGTCTTTGATAAACCCTAAACAGTTTTAAAGGAGAAGATATTTTTGGTTTGACCTCCTCTCCTCCTCTTTATTTGTCCGGTGTTTGGGGGTGCGTGAGCTCTCTCGTGAAGAAAGAAAGCGCGTTCTCGGAATAATCAATGCAGTCGCGGAGGGAGTTTAAAGAAACACCTCGCTCTCATCGCTATTTCGCGAGTAGGTAAAATGAGAGAGATACATAAGAAGAAGGGTTTGTTGTTCTTCGTGTTTTTCTTTTTCTTCGCACTCTTTGTGACGCCTTCGTCGTGTTCAGATTCAGATTCTGTGACGACTCATCATCGTTATTCCCAACCGAATGAAAATGTTCATAGGCCAATAATGACGCGCGTAGAACGCGTGAAAATGTTAAGAGAGAGACGAATAAAAGGAGCAAAAAAGGATGACGGCGAAAGAAGAGGAGAAAGAAGACGTTCTTATTTAAAAACGCACAGGAAAAAATTACGCTCTGATGGAGAAGAAGAAAAATTTGTCGTTGGTGATGATGATGAGGATGATGAGGATGTGGCGGCGCAACGACAAAAAGAAATCGAAGAGTATATAAATAGGAACAAAGATTGCGAAAACGAAGATCATTTATTAGGGGCAAAGTTACCATCTTTGGAACAACAAACGAAACGTTATTGCGAAAAAGATCGCACGACTGAGATTGTATGTTTGCACAGAAAGATGCAGTATCCCGAAACGCACTGTATGGCTTCGAACGTGAAGATTGACGCGAGGATGTTTCGGCAATGGATATCTTCCGGGAAGGATGAGAGCAAGTATTATCCGAAGGAAATTGTCTCGAAAGGAATTTTAGGTGGGAATTGTGGGAGAGATCCAGCGTTTGTGAGTGCTCAATTTGGTAAGGGTGGCCAAGAAATTTTAATGAATGCGTTTAGAGACGATAGAAGTAGCGATTGCTCGTTACGAGGTGATACAAAGAAATTCCTTGGTACGGTGTTCATAATTGCTCATAGTTATGGCGGCGGAAACCCATGGCATGAATTGGAAGAAATATTACATATCTATGCTTCAATGCGAATACATGGTTTAGAAAAGACACTGAAAAGGAACGGTTTCGTAGTATTATTCGATGGTATTAATTTAGGAGATTGGAAAAAGACGCATCCAATTTACCATCCTCTCGTGGATTCTTGGTTTGGAGGACGGGAAGCAAAAACAATGAAAGAAGTATTAGGTGATTCGGATTGTGCGACATTTGAAAAAGTTGCATTTATTCCCCACGGAGGAACTTCACAATTATCGCGAGGTAGCGGCGATGCGGGAGCGAAGAATTGTCGGATTAGTCCAGTCGTACACGGATTTGCAAAGACTATTTTGAGCGCACATCCAGAGATTGAAAAAATACGAGCCGAGAAGATTATCTTTATTCTTAGAGGTAAAGGAACTTCCACGAGTAGGCCTGTGCATGGATATGCAGAGTTCATAAGTCAACTTCGTTTGAATATGCAACGGAATGTTCAAGTTGTAGATTTTGCTGAACTGAAAGACATATTCGAGCAAATGAAAGTCGCTCGCGGCGCAAAAGTGCTCATTGGCGAGCACGGTGCGGCGTTAACCCATGGTATTTGGATGCATCCAGGCACGACGTTAGTGGAAATAAGACAAAAATTTCGATGTCACTGTTACGAAAACGTCGCCGCTTGGACAGGATTAAAATACAATAGATTAGAATCCGTCGGTACCGCTCTCGCGACCTCTTTACAATCATACGCGAAAGGAAGAAGAAGGTAGAATTATAGAGTCCGCAGGTGAAAGTACGAGACTACGCCTATTTGCGTTCGCGAGGTTCTTTTGTAAAGCATATGTTCCAGAAGCACCTCATCTTCCCGAGTGTTGTATCAAGAAGGCTTTAGAATATAAACCGAACAATTCTTTGAAAAAAAGACTTGAAGAGATTATTGATTTTACGGGTGATGAGAATGATTATGTGGTCTTCAGCGACCTCGAGTGTTTGAAATATTTACACGAAAACGGATGTCCTTGGAACGAAGAGGTTTGTTGTTATGCTGCCTCAGGAGGTCACTTTGAGATTCTGATCTATTTACACGAAAATGGATGTCCTCGGGACAGAAATACTTGTTCTTCTGCTGCAAGAGGAGGTCGCTTTGAGATTCTGAACTATTTACACGCAAAAGGATGTCCTACCTCAGAGGCTGATGACGAAGACGACCAAGATTTGGAACATTCGATAAAACGTCAGCGTATGATAGACGAATTAGGAATACCTAACCAAAATCGTCATTACTTTTGACGCACATACCCGTATTTTTACAATTTTTTATTCACCTTACAAAAACAGAAAAACAACTCGAGACACAATGTACTCTGCTATGTCTAGTATTCCCTTGGGGGGCTCTCCCGGGAGGACACACACACAGGAGCTGTGGTATTCCCTGCGGGGCACAGATGCGAGATTGGAGTCTGTTTTAAGCACAGATGAGTGTCTTTGTGATGCATGTTGTGCGCGATTCTCAACCCCTAATTTTGTTGTTTTTGTTCTCGTATTTTGGACTTTTTGAAATTTTTTTGTACGGATTAGCACCATTTTGTACGGACGTGAGTGTCTTCGCCAATACCTTTTATATGTAACAAGCCATTCGGGGGGAAAAGTGCATTTTTTCGATGAAAAATGTATAGAACTACGAAAAGACAAGAAGAACTTAAGTAATTAGAGCAGTCACAAACACAACGCAAACGCAGAGAGAGTAATAATACACACACACACACACACATATATATATATATATATATTGAGCAGTAGCAGAGAAGTGTTTTTTTTTATTCTTCTCAGAGAGAGAGAGAGTAAAAGAGAGATGGCGACACCACCACCGGCAACGACACAAATGATGACACCGGGGAAATTTAGGAGAACATTTCTCCTCTCCAACATGGAATCCTTTCTCGTGCACACGATGCCGCTCGTGCGATGCGAAAAGGAAAACAATACCACTAAGAAGAAGAGTAAGAAGAAAGATTTTACGTTGAAAAGTTTGTGGGAGGCATTCCACGAGACGAGCGCGTTCGGGTGCGAAGTCCCTCTGGAAATGAATGCGAACAACAAGGAAAGGAGTGAGAAGGAGGAGGATGCGGAGGAAAACGAGGAACCGGAGGTGATTGCGCAGTATTACGCGAGTTACGTTTCAGCGTTTCAGATTTTCGAGAAGACGAAGAAGAAGACAAAGAAGACTTTAAAGAAGAAGAGACGAGAGGAGCGGAGAAAAAACGGTGTTGGTGAGAGTAGGAGCGATGATTATGATGATGATTTTAAGGAGGCATCCGCGCAATATTTTGAATCGTTAGCGCCGTATTCGAGACCGCCTTTGACGGACGTCATCGAAAGACTCGCCGAGGAGAATGAAAAAGTGCAAAGTTTGAAAGCGTCGGAGATTGATCGAGAGAAGTCGTGGTTTTGTTTCGCGTGGTATCCGATTTATAGGATACCGCAAGGAACGAGTCGGTCGGATATTCAGGGGTGTTTTTTAACCTATCACGGGTTGAATCATTTAGATATAGAGGATGAGGAGGACGAGGAGGAGGACGGAGACGAGAGCGGCGAAGATATAGAGGAAGAAGATGAAGAGGAGGAGGAAGAGGAGGAGGAAAAAGTGGACAAAGATGGTTCACAAGGTGATGAAGAAGTAGAACACGGAGAAAAAAACGGGAAAACAACAAGGATTCGAGGATTACCTCCACTCCCACCCGCCTCTTTGACGCTTGCCGGCGAAACCAGACTCCAAAGGCGCATCGAAGACGCCAAGAAGAGCGTCGCCGTCCTCGAAAAGGACGAACGTAGCAATACAACCACCACCACCAAAGGAATTGATGTAGAACACACAAACTTCATTCCGCTCAAACCGTTCGGTTTGTGCTGTTACAAAACCGACCCGGAAATCTGGGAAGAATCCGACGAAGCTGAAAACGCTCGAACCGCGGCCATGATTGACGGCGCGTACGCCTTCTTGAGGAGCTTGGAAGTTATTCATCCCGACTACGAATTCTTTTCGCACCACGGATGATGATTTTGATACGACAGAGAAGACGTTGCGCGCTTTTAGAGAGAAGAGAGGATTCTAGTCACACATAATAGCAACCACATAACAACGCGCGCATCACTAATAGACATAATACTCGTACCTCTACAACGCACAGTATGCGCTTTTGTCAAGTGGAATGCGTGCCCGCGCGGGGCCAAGTACTTCTTTTTAGCCGGTTTGTGTTTCTTTTCTTCTTTTTTCTCGAAAACGCCATTTTTTTGATCTGGGGAGAAAAAAAAGAAATACAATGGACGGTAAGAAGAAGAAACAACTCTCCGGCGCGCAGAAGAGGAAGAAGAAAAGGGAGAAAGAAGAGGCTGTGAAGGAAGCCGTGGCAGATATAGAGCGTTTAAAACTTGGGCCGACGAAGTTGTGGACGGGATTGGTGACGCATCATAAGGATGTTTTTGTATCGCATGTCTTGTCAAAATTGAATAGGACAGATCGATATTTCTTTTCGAAGGTGAGTAGAGAGAGTTGGGGTGTGCTTAAGTACGCCGGGGTAAACGTATCGGGATTAGGTGCGAGTGTTCACGAATGTTCATCCATTTCGACGCTGGAATTGATGTGGAATAACATGCCCTGGGGAAAGAAAGATAAGAGAGGAAGAGTGATGGATCAAGTCTGGTTTTGTCGTGAAGTTGCTGGAACGAACAAACTCGAGTTCCTCAAGTGGGCGAGAGAAGTGAAACAGTGCGAGTGGGATAAATGGACGATGAATGTGGCAGCACGTACAGGAAATCTCGAGATACTGAAGTACTGCATCTCTAACCATTGCCCGTGTGATGAAGAAGCTTCGTGTAAATATGCTGCTCTTGGAGGACACCTCGACTGTGTTCGATTTCTTTTCGACAAAGTGAAACCTTCGCGAGATACGGAACTGGAAGCGGCACTACAAGCAGCATGCGGTGGTCACGTGGACATCTTGAAATATCTTGTTGAAGAAAGAACGATATCTGGGGAGGTAAAGAGTACGTGCGTGTCCAACGCTGCAAGGTATGGCCGCCTCGATTGCATCAAATACTTAGTCGAAGAGGCGAAAGTGCCTCTTAACGACTGGGGATACGTCGCTTCTGCTCGTTACATCAAGCACCCCGACTGCGTAAACTACTTGCTCGAAAAAGGGTGCCAGGAACCAACGGACGAACAATACGCGCGAATCACCGCGTTCTGGGACAACCAAAAGAAGCAAAACCCATCATCACAGCATCACAACGACGCCTAAAGGAGGGAAAATCCTCCTCCCCGCGTCGTAAAAAAAGTCAACGCATATACGCACAAAACACAAAACCTCTCAAGCCGGAGAATCGATTACAGTCGTAATAAGGGCAAAAATACACTTTCATAGCACAAACTAAAGTAACTCCTCCATTATATATCTGCGTATCCGCACTTTTGCCGTCGTTCCATCATTGGGATACGATTAAACTTTCGCTCGGACATTTTTTCTCTCACAAAATTCAAATTCCTCACTCCAAAGGAGCAGAAGACTTTGAGCAATTCATACAAACATCATCTCGTCTCGAGTCATCATGTTCGCTTGAAAGCACACGACAAAACGACGCACACGCAGAGAGGGGACTTCTTGCGACCGGCGTTCCTCCTTCCTTCCCCTCTGTTTTAAACTCGTCGTCTACGATCGCTAAGAGAAAGAAACAAAATGCGCAGCGCTTTGCTCCTTCTCGTGTCCAATTTGACGAATGTTTACGACGTAAACGAAGAAGAACGAGAAGCCTCCCAGGAAACACAAAACCGCGACGATGATGATGGATTCCTCGACGTCGATGTAAAAGTGCGAGAAAAAATGAGCGCTGTGGTGCGCCTGTGCGAATCGAGCGCGAAGATGAAGACGACGCTGAAAGATGTCACGAAAGAAAAGGAGGAGGATTTTGTACCGGAGGACGGATGCGAGATGGCGGCGGTGTCGTGGTTTCCACCAGTTCTCGATGATGCTGCTACGAAAGAGGACGATGGAAATGCTTGTTTCGTGCCGTGGAGGAAAGCTACGAATGCATCATCCGATGATATGGGCGAACGGTTGCGACTGACGCGAAGTAAACGCTCGATGCTTTTAGCGAAGAAAACTGCGGAAGATTTGTTCATGGAAGAGGTACAAACGCCGACGAAAAAGAAGATGAAATCAGGAGGAGGGAAGAGTACGAGTAGTAAGAGTGAGCGCAAAAAGGGAATGGGAGTGTTGCAAAGAACCGCGGCGACGGAGGCGATGAAGCTCGTCGACCAGGTGGAAAGGAAGGCATTGAGCGCGATGGATATCGTGTGCGTGGTTCCAATCGTATTAGGGAAGGATGTAAATGCTGCTCTGTTTGATATGAACGACCCAGTGAAATGGCCGGAAAGCTTCATCCTCGCACACGGCGTCGTAAAAAGGGCGAAAGAAAGGCTCGGTGGCGAGAAGGTGCGAGTGAAAATCGTTCCCGTTTATATCGTCGCGGACGATGAAGACGAAGAAGACGAAAGAACGAAAACATCGGAAACGAGGACGGAGAGAGAGGCACTCATCAACGCGCGTTTAGAACACGTTTCGAACGCGTGGGGATTTACGAATGCTGTCGTTGTCGAGTCATTGAACGCCAACCCTGTCACCGTGAGCGACGCGTCGGTGATTTGGCGAGGAAAGCTTCTCATCGGCGGTGGATTGAAAACGAATGCGAAGAACAAGAAGAAGAATACCAGTAGTAAATATAAAACATACGATCGGTGCATAGCCGCGGTGGAGGTCTCGAGAGAGTGTTCTCAGTGCGCGATACCGTTTCTTCCGATGGAATCGAATATAATCGACGATGGTGAAGAAGCCGCCGTAATAAAGGAAGAACGCGACGGCGAAAAGAAATCGATTATTGAAAAAAAGGCACCACCGGTGAAGAAATCGACGACGGCGACGACAAAGAAGAACACGAATAATACTATTAGGAAAAACGTAGGAGAAAACGAAGTAGAAGACGAGGAGGAAACTGTGCTCAAAATTAACGACATCGTTCTCATGAGCGCCATCGACGCGGTTGATATCGACTCCTCGCAGGCGCCGACACACGTCTCGTTTCATCCTCCTCCTTCAGAACGTGGCGGCAACTCTGCTTCGAATTGGATGTCAGCCTACGCGTCGTTTTGTGCAAAGAAGCACGACGAAGGCGTTCCCGGCGAGTGTCCAGTTCTGCTTTGCTCTATCGCGACGGCGATGCCGATGGTTGTCGCTCGCGGCAAAAATGGTGCCGTCGGCACCAAAGGGAAAGAGAAGAAGGACGACGACTTCGACTTGGACGAAGACGACGACAATGTTCGCAAAAAAATGCGCGACAAAGGAGCCGCGTTAGCAAATCACGCGAACAACAAGTATTTCCCAGTGCAATCGCGAGATGAGCGCGTGTTTGTGTTAGTGCCGGTCTTCTCAAAGAAGAAAACGACAACATCGGTGACGTTCAGATTGGTCAAATTGGTTGACCCGCGAAGCGCTTTGGAACGAAGAGTTTTGTTTCCACGCAATTTTTTGAGTCACAGTCAAAACGCAAACGACGATGGTGATGAATACTGCTCTTCGCAACCTCCGCTTCTCGCGCTCCCAGGCCCGGACAACCGCCGTCTGTCCGCAGAAGAGGAACGCTTGGACGAGGCTTTAAAAACCGTGGCGAAAATGGTCGTCGCTCGAGGAGGAGGAGAAGGAGCAGGTAGGTCTAAATCGAAAGAAGTGGACGAAGTATCGAGCAAAGGCGACGAAGATACATTTGAGACTCTTTTTCGAATAGTCGACGACTATTTCGCGAAACGAGCGAGATGCCGCGGTGGCAAAGCCTCCGATGAAGACGAATCCATGCGAGAGTATTGCATCGCGTGGATGAGATTTCTCTATTTGACCAAGAAGGACGCGAGCGCGATTATCGTTACGTCATCAACGAATGTTCTATCCGACGCGCATCGTCATCAATTTTCGACGAAGGCGAATAACGACAAGAAGATGAACGATGCAGCCGAACACAACGAATTGAAACGCTTTTACGACGCGCTCGAAAAATCCTCCAAGGAAACCGCGGACGATATTCGCCACGACGTCTCGTTGGTCTCTGTCTTGCGTTCGGCGGCGATGGATTGCGAAAAGAAACTCGAGAGTTCGGAAACGGTCGCGAGATTGTTGCGTTCACGCATGCCTTCGAGGAATGACAAGAACATCTCGTCGATGAAAAGACAACGAGGAGGAAAAGGTGATGACGGTAAGAAGAGGAAGAAAACGGGAGAAGAGAACAAGAGCGCGGCCGCGATGAAGAAAAAGGCGAAGAAGAATACCACCACAACCACCTTGAAAACGGCGGTGAACGATAAACTCGCCAAGCTCCGCGGAAGCGGTGGTGGTGTCGTTGCCGGCAAACTTAAAGCTCCGACTATGATGCACAATCCGATGACGACAACGACCGCGAACGAACGTGGTTCAGCTCCTCTTTCAATGCGATACGGCAGAAACAAAGCGCCCTCGAATGGTTCCGCGTTAGTCGCCGCTGCGACGATGAGCACGGACGATGCGTCGTTGGAGGCTTGGAAATACGGCATGCACCGCACGGCGGCCAACGCGCAAGGGCCAACTTCCTTCAGCGGGTTGGGTCTCAATAATAACAATAACAACAACAACAACAACAACAACAATACCGCTTCGTTATCGCAACAGCGACCGAGCGAGTCCGGCGCGGGAAGTGGCGCCATCGGTGCTCGAGGCACAATTTTGTGTCCAAACTGTAACGCGGATTTGAAACTGACCGGAGGCATGAAGTTCTGCTCGTACTGCGGCGGGACTTTGCACTGATGAAAAGCTTTTAACATACTAAATAGACGAAAGAGCTTACATAGCGAAGATAGTCGAGAATAATTATAAATAATAGATGATTTAGTAGTTCGAGATAATACTTGATGATGATAGAAGTACAATGATGTTGTGTTTTTCTTTTGACAATGTTAGTACATAATGGAATACAACGGCAGAAATTATATACAGCAGTTTCATGCGTAATACATCTTCTCTCTCTTCTTCTTCTCTTTCCGAGAAGAATGTTCGTTGTTACGAAAAAGACGCTCTTTCCAAGAACCTTCTCCATAAATACGGCAAAGTCTCCGTAAACTTCCCGTACGGAAAATACTTCGCCACTCGTTCGCCTTCGTTCAGTAACGATAACGTCACCTCGTCGTCCATGCCCATCAGCTGCGCGAACTGCACGTCCTCCGAATGCCCCAACGCCGATTGAATGTTATCTTTGTTCCTCGTCGCCAACAAAATCTTCACCCCAGCGGGAGCGTTTTCGTTTTTCTTCTCCTTTATTTTGTTCAAAGCGAACGCCAATCCGTCCGCGTAGCTCTTATCCGTCTCTTCTTTCGTCTTGAACAAAACCCCGGGTTTCCCTTTATCTGCGTTTAAATAAGCGCCTCTGACCAATTTCGCGCCTAAAACAAAACCTTCTCTCTCCGCGGTCGCGATGTCTCGTTTCAACTGTTCCACGCTATCCTGGCGATACATTTGGTACGTTTTATACACCGCCGCGTTTCTACTCGCGCTCCCATCGTCGGATTTGGTGTTCATCGTCCGCATCAACTTCATGCTCACCGCGTCCACTTGCTCGTGCAAAAAATCTTCCTCGGCGTCCACGCACAACCCTCTCGCCCCAACTTCTCTGGCCATTTCCGCGATATCCATCGTCAAACGTTCGCACAAACTCTCGTTAAATCTCGCGCCTAACGCGGAGAGTTTTATCGCGTGCATCTCGTTCGGAAACTCGAGAAGCGTTTGCGTCGCCATTTTTTTCGTTTGTTCCGCTTTCCTCTCGTTTTCCGAGTGCTCCAATGCGGCAATCAGAAGTGATTGTAAACCTTGCTCTCGGTGCGCCTCGACGGTCGCTTTGAGTTCAAAATTCAAGGACGCAAATCTCAACAACGCACTATTGGTTATTTTTTGCACTAAAGCGGTGCTTTTTGTCTTCGTTTTGTTCGTCTCGTCGTCATCTTTCGACGAGAATGGGAAGACCGTTACGAGTGGTTTCCCGTAAACTCGAGAGGTCGAGAACGAAGCATTAGCTCCTCGCGACAACAAAGCTGCTTCCCTCCAGTACAAATTCGCACCGCGACGCATCAACGCAAGAGACGGAGAGGTAATTTGCGGCGCAGATCTCGGTTTTTATCTCTTTAATCTTCGTGTATTCGAAGCGTTTTTAATACGAACGTTTGGCTTTAAAATTTGAGGATAACGTTTCGGGGGAAACGAAGGAAGTTGAGAAAAATACCAAACCTGCACATTTTCCGCTAAAACGTACGAAACCCGCACAGTTTTCCTCTCGTTTTGCCACTTTCCACGCGCACATCCCTGGCGAGGACTCTGAAACCTTGATATTCCCTTCTTTATGTCGCGCGTCTCTCTTAAACCTGCGTCTGTTTCTCGCGCTTTTGTTCTTCTTCTTTTTTTTTCTCGTCGATTGAATGTCACATGTGCAGGAGGAGAAAGAAAAAAGTATATCTCTACAACCAATTCTCTTCTCATTGCGACTGAACAGTTACTCAATACACTCGCTTTACATTATGCACGCATACTCATCAAACGCATTTCATTCGTTGTTCTTGTCGTCGTAACAGAAGAGAGAACAGAAGAGTTGAACTACTATCCAACACAAATCACGCATAAAATTGCAGGAACAGAAAGGCGTTTTCGGGGGAAAAAGTGTATCTCTAAACCTCATAAATTACGCGCGCGGGAAGCGCAACAGAACACCACCACGAAAGAAACCCCGCGATATTTTACATCAAAAATGTCCATAATCTACCACGGCATAAAACGCGCGCCGAAAATGGGATATCTCGCGATGCAAAAGAAACTTTTGATACAGGAAATGGTTCGAAAATCATCCTCCGGAACGAGTTCGTTACGAACAGAGACGAACGCATTCAAGGAAACATTTTTCATCCCACGCGAACACTGGGCGACGGTAGAACCGGAAACGATGTCCAACGCGATCCCTGCAATTGCCTCGTGCATCGTCGACGGGCAGTTCGCTTTATCTGCGAAGAAAGAGTACAAAACCTTCCCGGATCCGATGGATAAAAACGAGGATTCGTTCCTCTTGGTACCGGAGATAACGAGAGAGGAGTTGGGACATTTTCTACAGTCGAGAGTCGCAAAGACGCCGAAATCAGGCGCACACAACGCGTTTAAATCCCCCGAAAGGTATTTGAAATACGGAGACGTGACTATGAAGCTAGCGGAAGCGTTGAGAGATGCATCGAACGTGACGTATTTTGCGAAATTGATACAACGCGTCGCTCCGAAATCGTACGCTCAAGCCGAGGCGGAAGTCGTGGTGACGAGGAAGTTTTTGGAGAATTTTACCGGGGATAACGTGAGGTTTTTATCGAGAGGGTTTTCCGTGCCTGGAGACCACACTGGTCAGACGAGTTTCGGGTACCGATGGCCGTACGGGAAGGTGTGCATTATCACGCCGTTTAACTTTCCGTTGGAAATTCCCGTGTTGCAATTGT
>Ga0302114_10001263_pt1 | contig 16755 bp, 26 predicted proteins | sample AG5_Surface_MG_FD_203107 | JGI IMG/M metagenome (GOLD analysis project Ga0302114, IMG submission 203107) | Marine microbial communities from Western Arctic Ocean, Canada - AG5_Surface | ecosystem: Environmental > Aquatic > Marine > Oceanic | place: Canada: Western Arctic Ocean | collected...
TATACGGCGGGACCCTATACGTTTGAGTGAGCCGGCGGGACGATTATTTTAAGATTAAATGAGGAAGGGGGACTGTTCTAGCTGAATTTTTGTTTTACATTGCTTTTTTCCGGGTTGCCCATCTGAAATTTGATTTAGAAAAAAAGATAATCGTTTGGTCGTGAGCGGATAATCTTGTTCTTTGTTGTTTCCCCCCCCTCCATTATCATAAATTCTACCCGTGTGTGTATTCTTAGATTTGGTTATGAGCAGCCACTTAAACCGCCACTTAAATTTCCTGCTACATCACCTTTTACTTCCACTACTACTCTCTGATAAGACTGCTGCATTCAGCCTCTCTAGCGTTACAAACACACACACACACGTATCCTCTCGTCCACATCCCATCCTCCTCTCCAATCCAACTCTCCTCCTCTCCAATCCAACTGACAATGATGAATACGAAAACGAAAACAACAATGACCTCATGTCACAGCTTTTGAACGAGGCTTCCTTACGTCTCGTCGAAAAACAAACCAAAGCAGCAACTGCGTTCGAATCGCGGCATGCAACACTCACCGCACCCTCGTCAATTGGTGGGTTCAAACCTAATGGCCCTTCCCCCTTTCTCTCTCCTGATGCGGTTGTTCAGCATGTACTGCTGGGTCTGGTTGGGTGCTATGGCGATATCGACGATGAGTGTCAAATGCCGGATTTCGATTTCCTACATGAGGCCTGGAGATTCGCCCAGCTTGACCCAAATTTTGATCATATAATGTCGCAAAGGCTCTCGTGGACCGATGGGGTCTCTCCAGTCTCCGAAAATCAATTCAAAACCGAGCTCCTTGGCAGCTCCCTCCTTCCTTTCCGTGATCTAACCACAACCACAAAATTTAAACTTCTCGGCATACCACTATTCGACGACGATGACAACTCGTGCTTGGTAAAAATAGCGTGTGATAAAGGGGGAAACAATAATGTTTATATGTTTCGAATGACAAGAGGTAGCGCGGGACTCCCAAAATACTCCCACTCGGACTGCTGGCTGATCACCGAGGTGATTGCAACATAACATGACATAAATTTAGTTTTAGGTGCAACAAAGTTGATTTTTTTATCCTTGTTCTATTTCGCCATGGGGTGTGTGCTAATGTATTTGACGGCATCTTCGATACTCAGAATCTTATCACTCTCAGTGTCGGGAATTTCAATAGCAAACTCGTCTTCAATAGCCATAACTACCTCGACAGTATCAAGAGAGTCGAGCCCAAGGTCTGCTGAAAATTGTGAGGCGGAGGTCACCTTCGAGGCATCTACCTTGTCAAAATTAGACACAACTGTGATCACTCGGCTGCTCACGACCCCCGCATCGAGGAACGCATCACCAGCAAAAGACCGCACAGCAAAGAAATTGGGCTTGACTGAGCGGACCAACTTTGGGGTTGCTGAAATTATTTGGCGGAACATTAAGAGCGTCTGTAGAATGCAGAATTGGAAATCTGGATTAGTAAATGGCTTGAGCTGTGTGGCTACAGTAAAAAAGTATGATATCAATACCTGGATGTTATTTACGAAGCTTAACAATGCTCCAAATATGCTATAGTATTTCGAGAAAACCTCATAGCACGGTACGAGCATTCTGGACGACTTTCACAAAATTCATGGACCTCACTCATTCATTCATCATGAAGCTCCGCCAGATTCTATTTTTTGCAATCTCCAAACGTGTTCTAGCTCACCCAAATCAAAACCTGAAGCTAACCCATCACCCTATATTATATTTCATTGCAGATAGATGTTTCCAACCACTCTTCTTACCATCACCGCGCTGATAGCTACAACATCCAATGCCTTTGTCCTCCGCCCGTCCTCCTCCGTCTCCCCAATTCACACAAAACTCAATGTGTGGGGAACGGAAATGAACGACTACCTAATTGCGCCCTCAATCCTTGCTGCTGACTTTGCCTCTCTTGGAGCCGAAGTTGACAACATGTTGGAAGCTGGAGCTGATGTGGTTCACTTCGACGTGATGGACAACCATTTCGTCCCGAACCTTACAATCGGGCCGATGGTCTGCAAGGCGCTTCGTGACCATGGAGGTGAGCGAGCGAAGCGAGCTAGCCTTGATGAAGACGAGTATTCTGCTACATCCACTACTAAACTATCCCGCTCAATTCACTTCGCACCTTCTTCGCTCGGCGCAGTCACTGCGCCGATTGACGTCCACCTAATGGTCCAGCCGGTTGACGCCATCATCGGCGAGTTCATCAAGGCGGGGGCCTCGTACATCACCTTCCACCCCGAGGCTTCCACGCACATTGACCGATCCCTTTCCATGATCAAGGAGGGTGGCTGCAAGGTGAGCGAGAGAAGCGAGCCTTGATGAAGACGAGCCAGCAAACGAAACGAGCAGCAAACGAAGCGTGCTAGTCGCAACTAGTGTAGGTGTTGCTGGCTCGCTTCGCTCGCAAGCCTTGATGAAGACGAGAATACTCGCGATGAATCCCGCGAAATGGCTACCGACAAAATTACAATAATGGCACAACTTCACATTTTAATCAAATATTTAAATGCGCCTCGCTTCGCTCGGCGCAGGCGGGGCTAGTTTTCTGCCCCTCAACGTCACTGAGCTACTGTGACTACGTGATGGATAAGCTGGACATCATCTTGCTGATGAGCGTCAACCCGGGGTTTGGGGGCCAAGCCTTCATCCCAGGCACGCTGGATAAGGCGAAGATTGCGAGGAAGATGATTGATGATGCTGGCATTGATTGCAGGCTGGAGATCGACGGGGGAGTGAATGTCGGCAACATTAGGGCGGTCGCCGAGAGTGGAGTGGACATGATGGTGGCAGGAAGTGCGATTCTGAAGGAGCCCAGAACTATGGAAGCCTACAAGGCGACCATCGATGCTATGAGGGCCGAGTTGGCTCAGGCAAAGAGGTAGTAAACTACACAACAAGAACAGTTAAGGAGAACAGTAGGTTTAGCTTTTTTATGAACCTTAGTCTTTCAGAACGAATGAGCGAACACTGATTATGCTGCTCCTCCTCCTCTTCGCCCCCCCCTCCTCCGCAACCACCTCCGCCGGCAGTATATCATCAGGGATCTTATCAATTTTAAACCAATCAGGCTTCTCGAGTCGCCACCTCTCTATGTTCACCCTCACCCAATCTTTCACCTCGTCCTCGCACTCGGCTATGAAGCTCCTTCTCTTGGAAAATGCCGTTCTGAACTTCGCACTGTCCAGCGTACTCGTCCTAAACAACTCACAAATGTACTGGGGCCCCGTTTTCCTGGTAAAGAACGTCCTCAGGAAGGTCCTGTCGATCGAGCAGAAGAACAGCCCGTTCAGCACCAACCAGACCCCGAAGCAGCTGATCAATAATTTCTGCAGCTGCTCCTTATTCCCTCCCTCGTACCACCCCAACGCTACGAAGGGAAAGATTTGCGCCCAGACCATCGTTGAGCTGTACGCGAGCCCCCCTAACTCGAGGGAGTGTCGAAGATGGATGCAGCCTGTGAAATCCGTAATCACCTTTACCAATGTTCGATCCAAAAGTGATAAAATAACACTCAACACTCCCTCTAGCCTTAACCACCAGTAGAAATCTCTCCTCGCAATCTTGTACAGTAGGTAAAATCCAACTTCTCCGACGAAGAACTTTAGCGCGAGGTTCAAATCAACCACAGCCAAAATTGCGTAACCCACGCTCCGGCTCAAATTGTGCAACGCGCTGATCATCGTCATGAGGAAGAACGTCCGCCCTCTCCTGCCATCCTTTATGTACCCGTAGAACAGTGGCTGAGTAGCACGGTGGGGCTCATCGGTGTCCATATCGTACGCGATCATGGCGCTCGTCAGCCCGGTCACGAAGGCGGAGATTCCGATTGAAATTATTGCCCCGCTGCGCCGAGCGAATAATGTTTTTTTAGTTGTTTTGCTTTATGAGGCTCGCTCGCTTCGCTCGCTCACCTGCTGCTCCCTAGGCTCGGGTTGAGCAGCAGCACGTAGCACTGCAACACGCACCCGGGGATGCTCTCCGCTGCCAACTCAATGCCTTTATTTACAATCATTTCTGTCAGAGAATCAGTCGCGGTCTCCGAGTCATCGTGCTTTCTATAAACGCGCCACGCATCGACAAACGGCCTCAGAAACAGCAGCGTGATAAGCCCCTCCTTCAGCACGGCCCTCCAACCCTTCTTCTTGTTCTGAGCCAGCACAGCAACAAGCTGCACGAACGTGTTGAAGGAAATCATTGCGATCATCGTGTTTGCGTTGCTGCGCCGAGCGAAGCGAGATTGTGCGCATTTTTAAGAAGCAAGACCAAAATGAGTTAAGAGTTTCAAAAGAATTGAGTGGGTTAGTCTAGTAGTGGATGTAGCCATTATGTATGTAGCCATTTCGCGGGACTCATCGCTCGAGTCTTCATCAAGGATCGCTCGTTTCGCTCGCTCACCTGTGAAGGCCAATCTCCTTGTACAGATGAATCATGAAAACGTCAGTAATAGTGTCAACGGTCGTGATCGTGATGACTACCTCCTTCATGGATGATATTGTTGTTGGTTGTAGCTTCTCTCTCGTCCCTCCTGCTGCCGCCTCGTTCAGCTGTTGGAGGGCGCATCCTGGGATGAATTCGTCGCCGACAGTTGCGATGAACTTTGGGGTGAACCACGCCGGTTGTGTTCGCTCCCACTCCGCCCACTTGGCGTGCATGTAAGTGATCACCTCGTCCTTGATCGATGTGGTGAAGCTGAGGTGGTTCCCGAAAATTGCATAGGTTTTGATGGCCGGATCTTCGCTCGACAAAAATAACTGAATCATGGCTTGCGCTCCTGTGAGCATCCCGTAGAAGGTGCTCCACTTTTCGCGCTTAATCAGACCGAAGAAAGCTATCACACTCAAGCCCCAAGAGCAAGCTTGTACTATCAGGGCTATGTTAATCTCGTGGAGGTTCTTTTTGTTCTCTATTGTTGTGCTCGCGGAGTAGAGAGACAGCGCGACGAAGGGCAGCACCTGGCTCACAATCGTTGAGAATGTGAAAAGAGAGCCGCCCATAAGCTTTGGCCCGCGAAGGTGAATCATACCTGTGAAATCCACCAGCACCTTCGTAACCACGTGGACGAGGAGAGCAACTATGTACTTGATAACACCCTCGAGGCCCGGCATCCACACCACAAAGTCATTCCTCAGCACCTTGTATCCAATGTAAAAAGCCATTTCCGCCCCCAAAAAAATAAAAGTTGTTGTTCCACTCACGGCGAGCAACAATGCCGTGCCGATTGTTCTGCTCAAGTTGTGGAATGCAGCGAGCAGCATCATCACCACAAAGGTACTGATTCGCTCCAAGTTCGAGTCCTTGACGTACCCGTAGAATTCGGGATTTTTCTTCCTGTTCTTCACGCTCACGTCAACGTCGTAGCTGAGCGTGGCGCTAGAGAATGCTGTCGTCATCGTGGATATCAGGATGGACACCAACTGGAAGGTAGTCTTCTTCGGGCTAGTTATGTAAACGTAGACCTGTAGAAGTGAGCCTGGAAATCCGATTTTGATTGTTGTGTGAGATTTTTTTGGATTTTTTTTTATTTTTTATTTTCACTTCTCACCTGGAACGCTCTCACAAGCTAGTTCTGCGCTCTTCCCAATGCCCATGTCCATGAGTGGATCGAATGTGTCGAGTGCATTTTCATAGCCCGTGGCGACTCTGTACGCATCCACTGCCGGTTTAAGCCCCGACAAAACTATCAACATTTCCCAAATCAGCGCCCTTTTACTTTTTTTACGTTCCTGCCCCCCCCGGTTTTAAGTATTGAGTGCAATAATGTTAGTTTAGTAGTGGCTGGTATTCTCGTCTTCCTCAAGGCGCTCGCTCACCTGAACATACGCAAGGACTAATTGAAAGGCAATCGATGTCCCAATCATGGCCATTAGTGAGTATGCCCCAGACGTATTTCCGATCCTGAGGTAGTCTCGGATCACTGTGATATCGGAGATGAGGTCCATTATCGACAGCGCAGCTCCGAGAACTACGCGTTTTACTAGTCCGAGCTTCGAGGACAACATTAGTTCCTTTGCAATTGCTATTATGATGGGCTCAAAGATGAGCTCCGTGAACAAGGGTTCCAGGATATGGTTGTCGAGCTTCCACGCGTTCACAGCCGTCTCAACCTCTTTGTTTCCTAGCAGAAACTTCCTGAACGACTTCCCCAGGGTTTCGGCCTCGGTGTCGGTCAAATCATGAAGGCGAGTCGCCTCATTTCCGGCGGAAACCTTCGCTGTGTTTTGTTGTTTCACAGTGGCAGCGTTTGTCAGGAGGTGGGAGAGGATGGTGCTGAGTCTCGGGCAGAGGGCTTTGAGAGGAGCAAGGAGGGTTTCGTGATCAGTAAACACTTGCTGCACATGATTTAAGTTGCTCTCCAGGTTGTTAGAGCGGGACTTGAGCAGTACTTCGGATATGATCATCCATTGACTTGCTGCAGTTGATTCGCTCATAAATTCCTCAAGGTGGTGGAGGTATATTTAGGAAAAATAAAATAGTTTGGCTTTTCCGGTGGCGTGTTTTTCAGTGCGTGTTATAAAAGGTTTTTCAAATTTTTTCTTCCCGCAATATAAAATATTGCGTAGAGCTTCAAATATAAAGTTATGTCATTCATTCTCCCCTCTCCCTCTGCCCATCACCATTCCCATCCCCTACCTAAAAAATCTCGGAAATCATGGTTGGCAACATTTATTTTTCGTTTTCCTTTTCTGACAATCCTCCTTTGTTTTCTTTCCTCCTTCTTTCTCCTCAATCTGATTTCTTCGCTCGGTCCCTTGAAGATAACGATGAGTCCTTCCACGTGGTATGATAAGTCGTCCTTGGTGACATTGAACCAGCTCGCGTTCAAGCAATCTATCGGCCGTTGGACAAGTCGAGTTTTGAGCACTGGCTCTCAAGTTGAAATTCAGTCTCAAATTTTGGACGAGTTCACAATAGTGTGGGCTGTAGATGAAGATGTTGGAGAGGAGGGGTTGATGGAGGGGGAGAGGTTGAAAATGATGTTCGAGTGAGTGTTTGTTGTTTCGAGAATTCTGATATTTCTGAATATTTTTTGCTGACATTTTCCTTCCCCCCACCCCCAACCTCACCCCACCCCACTTTCCCCCCACCCGCCCCACCCCACCCTGCAGCGTCGAACAGGCAATTTACTCCCAACCATCCTTCAAAACGTGGTGCCACATCTCTTTTCCGACAATTCCTACAATTGTGAAGGGTTCCAACATTTCCATATCGACCCCTACCTGCACCCCGTTCAGCTCGGTTCTCGATCCATCCCTCCCCCACTCGTTGATCTCCCCCTCCTTCCTCCCCATGCAGCCCTTGGAGCTTGGCGCCGTCCTGGCCACTCACTACTGCAACGGGACTGCCCGTACCGATCTGGCCCTCAGGCACTTATCTTCCTCCTTCGACTGCAGCCTCCCCCCCCACCTCCTCTCCGGTTCGATCAGCCACCTGAAGTCCTCCCTTCCCCTGGGTGGTCCCTCCTACAAGTCCTACGACCTGGAGCTGCTTGGCGACTCGTCGCGGCCCCAGTTTGACAACTTGAATGACGACCCGTACACTCAGGTCCGCGTCGTCGGGAACGGCTACCTCGTTCCTGAGTTCATGCCGTTGGTCAAGGACTTGAAGCGGCTGTCCCACGCGGAACTGGGCCTCAACCTTGAGTTCGGGGGGGTCAACTGGTGAGTGAGCCTTGTGGAAGCGGAAGCGAGAGACGAGAGACTAAGCTAACAAACAAATATTGCGCAGGTTTGGGGTGGTAAACTACTCCGTGGTCATGAGCTACATCTTCGAGGACATGAAGTTCGCGCTCGGGTCAATGGCGCTCATTCTGTTTTATCTCGTTGTGAGTCTGCAGGTGAGTGAGCGAGCGAAGCGAGCCAGCAACACCACACACTAGTTGCTGAGTTGCGACTAGCTCGCTCCACTCGCCGCTCGCCCGTGCGAAATTGCTGTACGTGGCTACATCCACTACTGAACTAACATTATTTCACTCAACTATTCGGCGCAGAGCTTCACCGTTGCGGTGGCCGGGTTCTTGATGATCTTGCTGAGCGTTCCGCTGGCCTTTGCGCTGGTCATGGCGCTGCTGGGGTACACGTATGTCAGCTTCTTGCAGTTCATGGGGGTCTTCATCATTTTGGGGATCGGGGCTGACGACATTTTCGTTTTCATTGAGGCGTGGCGGCAGAATAAGGGTGTTGGTGAGGGCGAGGTAAATTTGAAGGTGAGCACCAAATGATTTTTCATAGTGCAACCAAAACTAACACCATAACACTTAACACTTTCGCAGCGGTTTGTCGCCGCCCACAACCGCGCCTCCTCGGCAATGCTCACAACTTCCCTGACAACCTTCATCGCCTTCTTCGCCACCTCCTTCTCCCCCATCCCTACCATCTCCTCCTTCGGCTTCACAATGGCCTTGATGGTGCTCGCGAACTTCGCGCTCGTCGTTACGGCCTTTCCGGCGGTTGTGGTTGCGAGCGAACGGTACGGGGGAAGGAGGGGGTGTGGGGCAAAGATGCTCTGCCAGTTGAGTTTGTATGCTCCCGATGCGAAGAATACGACTAGGTGAGTGAGTGGTAGAGTGAAGAGTGGAGTGTGGAAATTTCGAATTGAAACTAACCCTCCCCTCCCCTCAGATTCGACAAGTACTCGGGCTCAGTCTCCCCCCTCTCCATTGCTTCCTTCACGCTGGACGTGCCCCCTTCTCCATCCTCAACATCGACATCGACATCGCTGGCAGCCCCCCGTCCCAGCTTCTCCGAGTCATTGTCCCTCTTCTTCTCCACAACTTACACGGACCTGATCGTATCCCCCTCCTCCCGCCGCCCTCTCCTCTCCTTCTTCCTCCTCCTCTTCCTCGTCAGCTCGTACCTTTCTTCTGGGCTGACAGTCACCGGCAACCTCCCCGTATACTTCTCCCCCTCCCACCCCCACAACACGTTCAGGAGGGCAGCGACAAGTGCCTTCGCCGGAGGGAGGAGTCTCCCAAAGGTTCAGCTCAACGTCTTCTTCGGACTGGACGGGGACAACCCTCTCGACAGGGAGGGGGTCGACCCTCAGGACAACTACGAGGGGAGGGTGAACTACAACGTAAAGGGGGGGGATGGGGGGGGGGGCTGGGACAGCTCGGGGCGGACTGGAACGCGTTTAACGGCATCCTGCAGTTCTGCAGAAGCGTCAGCGAGGACGAGGAGCTCGTTGCGCAGTCGGCGGTCGGCGGCAACGGCAGTGGCGGTGAGGTGTACTGCTTCGCTGAGGACTTCGTCACCTACCTCGCAGAAAGTGGGCTTGCTGGCGGGGAGCTGAGCGAGGGGGCGTTCGACGATCATTTCGGGACGGAGGGCCACGCGGCGTGGAGCAGGGAGCTGACAACGGCGAGGTTCGGCGAGCAGCAGCCATTCACGGGAGTTTACACCGAGAACGGAGCCACGGGGGTGACTGATTTTGCGTTCGTTAATGCGAATTCGAATGCGAGTTCGACGGTGACGGTGACGGAGGACGACGACACCGCGGTTGCGTTCGCGTTCGCGTTTGTGACGTTCAACACGACGCTGCCGCTGACGCAGACTGACTCGAGCCTGTTGGAGAACAGGGTGGTTATGGATAGGTGGCAGGAGCACGTGGACGAGTATAACAAGGGGGCGGGGGGAGCGTTCCAGGCGAGGCAGAACTGCGACGCTTGGTATTTTCTCGTGGGGGGGGAGGAGATCGTTAGGAGCACAGGGGCGGGGATTTTTATTACGCTGGTGTGCGTTTTGGCTGTGCTGGTTGTTGGGACGGGGAGTGCTGTGATGGCGCTGTTGGCGATCGGGACGATTTGCGGCATTATGGTTGTTTTGAGCGCTGTCATGTATTTGTTGGGGTGGAGGTGAGTGGAAGCGAGCGTTTGTTTAACATGCCTAACTGACCTAACTGACCTTACTGACATACATTCCATTTAATTCAATTCTATACACAGCGTCGATTATCTTGTCTCCATCTGCCTCGTGGTTGTCATTGGCCTGAGCGTCGACTACGTCGTTCACATCTGCCACGCGTACATGGGGGAGCTTGAAGAGCTTGAAGTGGGAGAGGACAGGGATAGAGAGAATGCTGGGGGGGAGCGGAAAGTTCGGGTGAGGAAGGCGCTGAAGGAGATGGGCGGGAGCGTTGTTAGTGGGGGGGCGACGACCTTCGGGGCGAGCCTGTTTCTGCTCCTTACGGACTTTTCGTTCTTCAACAAGTTCGGATTCTTTCTGTGCGCAACGATTTTGATTAGCGTTCTTTTCAGCTTGGGTTTATTTCCTTGTCTTCTGGTTGAGTTTGGACCGGTTGTTGTCAGTAAGAGTAAGAAAGAGAAAAGGGAGCGGTTGGAGAAATTAGAAGTGATTGGGGAGGGTGAGGGTGAGGGCGAAGATGAAGATGGCGATATTCATCTCTGAGTCGAAAAATCGAGCATGTAGATTTGGGGGGAACACAGCACAGCATGTAGATACGGGGGGGGTTATAGCAGCAGCAGCGCGAGCGAAAGCGAAATACATAAAGAAGTTTAAATTATGATGGGATTAAACCACTTTCAACAATGACTACCCAACAATTCTGATTATTTAATTTTAATTCGGGGGTGAAATTAAATTATCTAATTCAGTGCAAAATGCACCCCTCCAGCAACAAAGCCTCTCTCGCTTTCTCCAACTTTGCCATTCCAACCAATATGTAGTCAGTGTCAAACGTACTTTGTGCCAACAAGCTCACGTCCTTAGCCGCCAACGCGGTGGACAACGATGCCATCACTCCGACCAGGTAAAAGGGCATCGGGCCCTTGACCTTGTAGCATCTCCAGTCGGGGTCGAGTGTTGCCTTGAGTTCAGGCTTGTCCCAGCCAGTTGTGAACTCTTGGTTGCAGATGACGGAAATTTCGTCGCAGGTAGGTGCCACGAAGAGGGGGGATTTTATTCCTGTGCCGAGCGTGTGTGTTAGTTTTGTATGTATGTATATGTATATGTATATGTATATGTATATGATAGCAGGCTCGCTCGCTCACCTTTAACCAATATATTGGAGGCAATTATCATTCCTTCCGCGGAGTCGCAGGGGAATTTGGCCACCATGAAGGTCTCCGGGAGGAGAGTGAGCTCCACGTTCTTGCAGCAGGGGAGGCCAGATAGGTGCCTCGTGCTTGGGGTTGAGATTGTGCGAGGGAGTTGTTCGTTGGGGGGGATGTTTGCGTATTTTAGGGAGTCTGAGTTTGAGTTTGATTCTGTATCGTCATCGTCGGGAGAATCCTCATCGTCGTCAAACACCAACTCACACGTTTTAGTTCGCTTCCAGACCGAACACGTTGTGCCCTCGTGCGGCCAATGAGGAAGCTCTATTTTTAAAAGGCAGTGGAAGTCTGTGGCCAGCTGAATTTGGAAGTCAGGGCTCGAGCTCCTACCGAATGGGGCCTGGTGATCGTGCGCAACCGTGTCGCCGTATAGCTCGCCAATATGAATGATGTGTTCTCCAGTAAAGTTTTTCAGGGCGGAGAGGGCCATTGGGATGTCTGAGTCCTCCTGGAGGAATTGGTCGGGGAAGCAAAGGAGGAGGGTTTTGTTTTTGTTTTCAGGATTTTGGAGCACGGAAGGGCCGCCGGGGAGGGTGATGGAAGTTTTTGGGGAGGTAGTAAGCTTGCGCTTTTTGTTGTTAGTTAACAGCCCGCCATCGAGGGGCGCAATATCGTAGCAGTTGATGTCGATCATGGCAGCTTTGGAAAGATGGCCCAGATACGCATTGGCACCTGAGCCAATTTCAACTATGGGAGAGAAGTGCTTGAGAATCGTTAGTACGCGTTCGGTTGGGACCGCCCAGCCAAATTCGTTAACCAGAGACTCGCCAGCATCGCACATCTCGTTGAAGAGAACGCCACGCTCATCAGGAGAGGTGGAATCGTGAAAGATAGTTTTCAGCCTGTCTGGATCTAGGGAAGCTGTAGTTTGATTGAAAGCCTCGAGGAAGGGGTTGGGGGTGGGGGTGTCAGCTGTCATTTTGTGGACAAACCTTTCCTCAGCCTTGTCTCAGAGATGGCAAAATCTTAAACAGGACAAAAAAAAAATTGTAATTTTAAAGTTCTCGCAGGACGTGAGGATGTCGATGAGTTTTCTGGTCGTTATGCTATTCTCTTCGACAACAGCCCTGATTAAATCGTGTAATTACAGATTTAATGATGGGGGGAGATCTTTCAACGTGCACTACGATTCTATAAGCTCCTCCTCCTCCTCCACCACCACCTCCACCCTCGTCCTGAACGGCTTCGGCGTTGGTACCTTCCACCAGCACAAGCTCATGAACGAGCTCCACAAAATCGATTCGTTACAAACCATCAATGCATTGGATGTAATTGGTCAAGGAGACTCTTGGCCTGTAATCCAAAAAAAACAAGAACCATCTCAATTTGGCACGTCCATCAACGAGCGAAACTTAGAATATTCAGCAGCACTTTGGTTGCGCCAGATTGAATTTTTTATTCAGAACTTCATGCAAGAGCCCAAAATTGATATCGTGGGCAACAGCCTCGGGGGCTACCTCGCTATTCAGCTCGCAGCACGCTTGCCTTCTTCGAAAGTGCGTCGGATTTGTCTTCTCAACGCCACCCCACTGTGGGGAGCAAACCTGCCAGGATTCAATGGTATTCTGCCCGCAAATTTCTTGGCAAGGAACGTAGGCTTCCGGCTCTTCGATTTGATTCGGAAAACGGTGACGATCAAATCCTACCTCAACGCAGCGTACCACCAATTCAATGATGACGAGCTTGTTCAGCTGATTCAAAACGTCACGACAAATAACCAGGGTGGGCATGCCGCCTTCGCCTCAATTCTGTTTACTCCGAACGCGGGTCTTCCTTCCACTGACGAAGCCATTCGAATGATACCCCAAGACTCCGAAGTGTGTTTGGTTTTTGGGGCCAACGACCCTTGGTGCACGCCAGCAGTCGCGCGTGCTTTCGCTCGTCGTTTCCAAGCTAAAACAATGCTCCGATATTTCTCCTTAAAGAATTGTGGTCACTGTCCAAACAACGAGCAGCCAACCATAACGGCAGACATCATTTCCAACCCAACATCAGCAACTTCACAGCAACCAGAGACAGATTTCTCTCCTTCCAACCCCTTTGAAACTTTTCAAACTAATTTCTTGTTCAAATAGAAAAGCTTCCTACTCTACTTTAGAATTTTCATTTATGCCTTGTTAATGCAAGCCTACTCTCCTCCCAAATTCCCACCTCACTTATTTTTCTCCTCATCCCCAAACTCGTACTTCACCACCTTCGTAATGTCCACCCCCTCCGCCTCGTCGCTGTCCACCCCCAACAAGCCGACCGTGTCCTTCACTTTCTTCTCCATGGCATCGGCCAAGCTGTCGATGAAATCCATGCACTTGTTCTTCCGCTTGCTCCACTCGCTCCTCAAGTTGTTGATGCGGATCCTAGTTCTTCTGGGGCAGTTCTCCCTCTCGAGATCCTTGGCGCTCTTCTTCCCGCCCCCAAATTTGGGCGGACTCGCAACCTTGTTGATTGCGTCCCTACTCCGCTTGATCCTGTCGTCCATCCCCTTGATCACTTCTTCCTCGGCAGCAACCTGCTTGTCGAGATCGGCATTCAGGATTGAGCTCTGCGTGGTGGAAATTTCCTTCAGCAGGATTGATAGCTGCGCCGAGCGAAGCGAAGCGAGGCGAGGCGAAACGATAATGGAGCAGGGGTGAGGCGAGTGAAGCGAGCCAAACGAATTGAGTGGGCTAATGTTAGTTTAGTAGTGGATGTAGCCGTCTGTAGCCATTTCGCGCAATTCATCGTTCGAGACGGTCTATTAACACGCCATCTGCAGCTGCACAATGTTGAAAACATCAAAAAAAGGCAAATAAAGGCGAATCACTGTATCGGCCGTAACTCCAAAGCATAGCGTCTTCAGACGATGAGGATTGGACACGGTGGCGGGTTTGACCAGGCGCATCTTTTTGGTCAAGGGAGTTATTCAGGGAAGGTCAAAAAGACGCCAACTGCACGTCAATGTAAAATTTCAAAAAAGGAAAAAAAAGGCGAATCACTAAAACGACCACAACTCCAACGCACAGCGCCTTTATACACTCATAATTGGACACAGTGGCAAGTTCGGCCAAGAGCATCTTTATGAGCAAAGTGTTTGTTCAGGGACGGTCCAAAACACAACACACAGGAACGGCTCGCGAGACTCACTCACCTGCACCTTCGCCGCCTTCTCCTCCTGCTCGAGAGTCTGCAGCTCCCGAGGATCCACCTTAGAAACCTTGTTGCTCTCGTGGGACTGGTTGGCCCAGACCAACGATTTAGTCGTCTTGGCGGTGGGCCACTCCTTGACCTTGACGAGCTTCTTCTTGACAAGATTCGGAATCATGTTGCCGAGCACATTCTCGGTGGAACGAGTCTTCTCGGCGAGACCCTTGAGATTGAACGGCTTGCATTCTTTCACGAGGGTGTCAACGATAATGTCCATCATGGTGCCACTCTTTTTTTTCTCCTTGGGAGGGGGGACGGGGGGGGCAGAGGCGGGGGCGGGCGAGGATTTGGCAACCTCGGTTTTGGCAACCTCGGTTTTGGCAACCTCGGTTTTGACTGCCTCGGTTTTGACTGCCTCGGTTTTGACAACCTCGTCCGGGGCGACCACCTCGTCCGGGGCGACCTCGGCCTTAATAATCTCCTCGGTCTCCGTCTCCATCTTCTGGTTCTCAACCAATTCCTTCTCAATGATCGCATCAGCCTCCGCCTCGGCAGCCTTCTTCAGGCGCTTTTTCTCCGCTGCCAGCTGCTTTTTAGATTGCTTCTTTGGGGGTGGAGCGGCGACGACTTCCGCTTCAATTTCAACTTCGGTAGATTCGGTTACAGGGACCGGAGCCGGAGCTGGAATCGGAGTCGGAGCCGGAGCCGGAGAAGACGGGGATGGTTCATCAACAACAACTGCCTCAACGACAACCTCCGTCACCAAAGCCTCGACCTCCATTGCCTCGGGCGCCTCGGGCGCCTCCTGAACCTCCGCAACGGGAGGTGGAGGAAGGACATTAGCGTCCATCTTCTCAAAGGTAACCGTGGGACTTGGGTTGGGGCCCACCTCATTGACTTTGTTCTCTTTATCGCTGTCCTGCGAGCTCGTCTTCTTCATTTTCTTCAGCTTCAACTTTGAGACACGCTTAGGAGCAGTCTCGCCACCTTCACCTCCTGAGGTAGAGCCTAGAGAAGCTGTCTCGAGGTCACGCTTCATGCTGATGGTTTGGGTTAGTTTGGCAAGGTCAAAACAACTGAACAAGGATTGATATGAATTGGGCTGGGCTGGGCTGGGCTGGGCTTAGGGGCTGATACCTTGAGTGGGGAGATACAAAGCTATTTTTTTGTTAAATAAAAGTCCCCCCGAGCTTAAAATAACACCGGAGCTCCGTAAAAAGGGTAAGTTTCTTTTGTTATCTATTCTAACCCAATTTTACTTTACTAACGTGTCCCATCATCACTGCTGCTGGCCCATCAAATCACGTTCTTCTCGTTGAGATCTGATCTTTTCACGAGTACAGTCTTATGCCTTCCAATGAGCACCACAAGTGGCTCAAGAAGCGTGATTGGCCAGCGGTAGAAGATGCCATGTATGCCCATGATAGCGACGATGATTTGCTTGAGAGAAAGTACAAGGAGAGAGATGAGCATGGACGACTGCCACATCATTGGATGGCAGCGAAAGCTCAGACACACACACATGCTCTTGCCAGTGTGGGCGTGCAGTCGATTGAATTCAATCACGAGGCCCTCACCACACGTGACAATAAAGGCGAAACTCCCATCGACATTGCCAGTAGGAGTGGAGCCTGTGCTGAGATCATCGGCTTGCTCTCCCTCACTCCCGAGGAAGCTCTTTCGTTGGGTTGGAAGGGGATGTGCCGCTTGTACGCACCAGTGGCTTATTGGATGAGTGAGATGTTGACGTGGATCACATCACGATCGTATGCAGACTGCCACAAGTTCATCAACGAGCACGATGACGAGTTGGTGCGTGAAGTGCTCAAATTCAGCAATTCTAATCTTCTTTTCCATGTTGCCATGCAGAGCCAGGTATACAGCGACTCCCTCGTGTTTCTTGCTCTTCGAATGATCCATCGGAACCCCCTTTCCCTTACTGATACATACAATGGCTTTACGGCCCTCCAGCTTGCTGTCCCATCTCAAAAAAAAGCATGCAAGGAAATCGTAAAGGTCCTCCGGCTCACCCCCAGGTACATCTCCTCCATCCCCTTCCCCACCCTCCTCCTCAACCTCCTCCCCACTAAGCACCACGAGATCTACGGCCCCTACAACACCGTCTGCCAGTTCATCAAGCACATGAAGTACGACAAGGCTGAGCTGGTCGAGGTGGAGGATGTGCTGAAACCGACCCGTCAGTGCGTCGTCTGCAAGACTTCCACGACAAAAGCGTGCGGAAAGTGCCACACCAGCTACTTCTGCAGCGCCGAGTGTCTGAAATCTGCGTGGAAGAAGCACAAGAAGACGTGCAAAGCGCCGACGGGGGTGGCGGCGACTGAAGCCGAGCTCCGAACCCTCCACAAGGGCATTGCGTTACTGAATATGTGCATTCAGAGGCCTGGGGCTGGGGATGGACCAACCAGCGAAGTGCTGGACTTCTTGTTGCCCGGTCCAGCATTTTGATAACATAAAACCACCGATTCAGAGAAACAAATGAAATTTTGCTATTTTTGGAAATTAG
>Ga0302114_10001266_pt1 | contig 16747 bp, 12 predicted proteins | sample AG5_Surface_MG_FD_203107 | JGI IMG/M metagenome (GOLD analysis project Ga0302114, IMG submission 203107) | Marine microbial communities from Western Arctic Ocean, Canada - AG5_Surface | ecosystem: Environmental > Aquatic > Marine > Oceanic | place: Canada: Western Arctic Ocean | collected...
CCGAACATATACGCCTTTGTTCAGGAGCACTACTGGCACGTCGGGTTTTTCCGGTATTGGACGCCGAAGCAGCTGCCGAACTTTGCGTTGGCGCTCCCGGCGCTGGCGGCGAGTGCGCACGCGGCTCGTGCGTACGTCAAGGGCATCGATGAGGACGCGGCGTGGGTGAGGAAGGAGTCGCTCCGACCGTTCATGCTCCAGTGGTGCGTCATGGCCCTCGCCGCGGTTACAGTCATGCACGTCCAGGTTGCCACGCGGTTCCTCTCCGTCGCGCCCGCGGTGTACTGGTACCTGGTACGGGTCGGAGCGAACGAGGGGTCGGGGACACGACGGATGCGACGAGTGGTGAGCACGTACTGCGTGGTGTTCGGGCTTCTCGGTGCCCTCATGTTCCCGACGTTCTACCCGTGGACGTGATGTGTGATGCGCGTTCAATCACGCTTAGACTAGCGGCTAGTTTAGATGAACCAAACGGTTTGGTTCTCATTCCACCATGGCGTCGGCCCGTTCCTCTGACGCTGCCAAGGCTTCCTCCACCGCCTCCTTCAGCCCGGCCGGTGAGTTCCCCATCGCCTCCGTCGCCTTCTTCGTCCACTCCCTCAGGTCATCGAGCCTTTCCCGTTTCTGCTTCGCCTGCTCGGTCAGCGCGTGCTCCAGCGTCGACCTCGCCTGCGACGGACGCACCGCGTTTAGTAGGTGATGGATGTTGTTCACCAGCAGAGAGATCTCCTCAACCCTGCGCTCGTACTGGCTCGGGGCTTGCACCATGTTGGCCACGAGCGCTGTGAAGCGTGTGAGGAGTTCCTTGTTCAGCCGTTTAAGCTCCTCGCGTATGTCTGGGAAATCGAAGTGGGACATCGAGTCAGCGTGAGTTGGTCGGGCGGTCGGGATGTTTTCTGGTTCTCGGGGCGGGATCTACCGCTTCGCTCACCTCCGTCGGTGGTGTACAGCTTCGCGCTGTGCAGCACGTCCTCCACCTTCTCCGTCTGTTGATTGTCACGAGGTGAATGTCGAGGGGAGTGTCAGTGGAAATCGTAGGGCGAGCGGAAGGAGCACTTGGGAGCTGACGGGAGGAGATTAGGGCAACCCGGCTCGTACCGTGTGCGTCGCGCCGAACGCGGTATATTGCCCAACCACCGGCGGGGGAGGACCAGGGGGCGGCTCCTCTCTCGCCGGATCGTACAGCTTATAGAAGCTGGGAGGTGGAGGGTGCACCATGGCAGTCCTCGCCGTCGCCACCCCTCCGCGCGCGTCACTCACTGAACGTCTAAAGATCGTTTTCGTCTCTCGTCACATAAAAATGTCTAAAAATATAATTAGGCTCCTCCTCGGGCCACGGCGGCGGCGGTCCGTCGACGCACCATCTTCATCGGCGGCAGCTCCTCCCACGCACCATCGCCCTCCTCGACACACGCACCACCACCCACCCGTGTCCGGAACGCCGCGCCCGTCCACCGGCCACGAGTGCTCCCCCCGACGCAGTACACCCACCCCGAGTGGGCGCACATCGCGAAACCGTACCACTCCGGCAGGGGTAACCCGCTCAGCCTCTCGTACCCGTCACCAGCCGGGTCGTACCTCCACAGCGCACCAGCCTCACCCACCCGCGGATCCTTACCCCCGCGCTTCGTCGACTTGGTCCCCTCGGGGTTATCCGCGCCCCACGTGCACACAAACACAAAGTCCCCGTCGCTGCACGCGCACGCGCACGCTCCAAAGGGAAGCGGGCGTATGTCGTGCCACGCATCAGCGCTCGGATCGTACGCCTCGGCACCCGCGATGGGCCCGACGCGCGCCTCATCCCCGATGCGACCCCCGAAGACGAAGAGGCGTCCGTCGGGCAGACCCGCCGCACCGTGGAGCTTGCGCGGGGTGTTCAGCGGCGCCAGTGTGGTCCAAGTCGTCGAGGTCGGGTCCGTCCGGAGGTTGAGGAAATCCACGGCTCCCGTGCACGAGTTCCCGTCGGCCCATCCCCCGATGGCGCACACGCCCCAGTCCCCGGTGTTACACGCGCTGACCGCGTGCCTCGCCTCGGCGACGACCCCCGCGTTTCTCCACTTCGAGTCCACGTCTGAAGACGTATCCGAAACCACGTCCAGGGCCTCGGCGGTGGCGAGGTTGCTCTTGATGCCGCCGCCCGCGATTGCGTACACGACTCCGTTCGCCGCCGCTAACCCGTGGCTGCCGCGTGGATCTGAGATGTGGGGCCCGCGCTCCCAACACTTCCGTCGCAGGGAGTAGCGCTCGGTGACACCCACGGTCTGGCCACGGTTACGTCCACCCGCCACGTACACGTACAGGTCATCCTCGAGGGATGAAACCGTTTCATGGTGCTCGAGTGAAACCTTGGTCTCGATTTCGTCGGCGAGATCGTCGACGCCGTTGACCGTTCCGTTCATCGCCCCGTGAACGTTGGTTCCGTCGTTGGGGTCACGCACGGGCTGTGCGGCGGGTGCCAACGCGTCGTCCACGACGGCGGACTGGTGCGCCTTGACCGCGTGTTCGCACTCCCACGCCCTGTGCCCGTGGTGTCCGCACCAGTGGCAGTGATCGTGATCGAACATGCACATCCCGAACTTCACCCGCCGGATGCACCCCTCCGCGGCGTAATTGTGGAAGCGGCAAATCTCCACGTCACCCGCCACGAACCTCGGCGGGTACTTCAACGGGTACCGGGCGAACAGCTCCGACGCCGGTCGCGCGCTCTTGGCGACGTGCGCACGTTTAAACGCGGACCTCGCCCGTACGTTGCTCACCTCCCGTTCGCATGTTTTCCGCCAGAAAGACGTCGACGAGCCCGAGGCGGTGACCACGACGGCGTCCACCCACCTCGAATCGGACCCGTCCGTCTCGTAGTCATCTGCATCATCCGTCTCCGGAGGCTCCTCGCGTTCTCGTTCGGGGACGGAGAACCGGGTCACGGTCGTCGCACCCGCCAGACCCGGGAACGGCACCTCGGCGTCGGCCATTGCGTCGTGCAGCGCCTCGCACTTGACGACGATGAAGTGGGGCGACGCGCTTTTCGCGACCGCCGGGAGGAGCCTGACGAGCGCCTCGGCCGCGCGAACCCCTCCTATGTCCACGAACACGTTCACGGCTCCCTCGATCTCCCTGGCGAGAAGGGCCGGGTCCTCGAGCGCGTCCAGGCGCTCGAACCGCAGGTCGGGTCTCGACGCGCTCGACTGGTCCACGAAATGTTTCGATACGTCTATGCCCAGCACCGACTCCTTGCCCGCGGCTTGGGCCATGAGCGCGGTGGCGTCGCCGTACGCGCTACCGATATCCACGGTCTTCTCCCCAGATATCGGCACGCACGAAGCCAGGCGCCTGTACGCCTTGGTGGAGCGGCACACGAGCACTTTAGGCCGATCGGACTGGTGGAGCCTCGCCGCCGCCGCGGTAGGGCCCGCGCCGAAGGTGGGACGTTCACCGAGCGGATCCTCGTGCACGCGAAAGAACTCGTACGGCGAGAGAGCCACCGTCGCGGCATCCACCGCGCGCTCCGCCGCCGCGTCAGAGCCGCCGTCCATGTCTCCGCCTCGCGCCCCCGACCCTTCGCCTTCACACGCTTCACCCAAAAGTGCACGGAGCTCGATAGGACACTCGCCCAAAAAGCGCACGCCCGGTGGCCTCCTCGACTCGCATCGTTATCCACTGGCCAACCGCGCGGCGACTTACGACAACCACCGACGTTCGACATGGTTCTCAAGACCAGGGTCACCGAGTTGCTCAAGATCGAGCACCCGATCATCCAAGGGGGCATGCACCACGTCGGATACGCCACCCTCGCGGCGGCGGTATCCAACGCCGGCGGGCTCGGCACCGTCACCGCCCTGACCCAGCGCACCCCGGAGCTCCTCCGCGCCGAGATCCAGGCGTGCAAGGCTCTGCTGAAGCCGGGGAAGCCGTTCGCGGTGAACTTCACCCTCCTGCCGAGCCTCGCGCCCCCAGACTACGGCTCGTACGCGCAGGTCATCGTCGACGAGAAGGTCCCGGTGGTGGAGACCGCCGGGCGGAATCCGGGCGAATGGATATCCTTCTTCAAGAAGCACGGCATCACCGTGGTGCACAAGTGCGTGGCGATCAAGCACGCGCTCACCGCCGAGCGTCTCGGCGCCGATTGCATATCCATGGACGGGTTCGAGTGCGCGGGGCACCCGGGCGAGGACGACGTGGGCAACCTCGTGCTCCTGGCCAAGGCGAGGACGGCGTTGAAGATCCCTTACGTGGCGTCGGGCGGGGTGGGCACGGGGACGCAGCTCGCCGCGTGCCTCGCGCTCGGAGCCGACGGGGTTAACATGGGCACACGGTTCATGGCCACGAAAGAGGCGCCCATACACGACGGGATCAAGGACGCGTTGGTCAAGGGCAACGAGAGGAGCACGACGCTGGTGATGAAATCGGTGGGTAACACGGAGCGGGTGTACAAAAACGGCGTGGCGAAGGAGGTGCAGGACATCGAACGAGTGAACCCGGGTAAGATCGACGCCATACGGCACCTTGTCAGCGGCGAGAACTACAGGAAGAGCTTCCAGGAGAGCGGTGACCCGGAGAGCAGCGTGTGGTCGTGCGGGGTGGTCATGGGCCTCATCGACGACGTGCCCACTTGCGCAGAACTGGTCAGACGGATGGTGGCAGACGCGGAGCGGGTCATCACCAATAGGTTACCCTCGATGGTGCATGGGCGGAGCAGGCTGTGATTGATTGTGATTGATTGATTGACGACGGATCGATTTGATATAAATACAGCTCGAACGTCCCTCTCTCCGCGTCTGGGCTAATAAGCAGTTCTTTGCAACTCTCGAGTCAAACCCGTTCCCCTCCTCATCCTTTAAACATCAACCTCCCCAACTCACAGACTCCGAATGATCTTCTCGGTGGACTCGTCCGTGTTGAGCAGCTCGAACCTGTGCGAGTTGAGCGTCACGGTGGCGCCGACGTGAAAGTCCCTCGCCACGTAAGGCGCCCTCGCCCCAGGCTTCTTAACCGGCTCGAGCGTGCGCTCCAGGAACTTTCCGCCGATGATGCCGCTGTTGGACATGGGCGGCTCGTACACGCCGATCGTGCCGTCGACCAGGTAGTAGGTCACGATGAACCTCCGTTCGTCGTTGGGGGAAACCAGCCCGGGCCCGGCGAACGCCGCGTTGAACCGGAGCTCCTTGCCAAAGTTCTTCTCAAAGTGGCGCAGGTCGGTGGGCCCGCGCTTGGGCACCAGCGAGTGGCAGTTGCGGAGCGAGTCCACGTCGGAGCCGAACCCGTTGGGAGGCGGGTCGACGACTGTGCGCTTCATGGCACCGCCGTCAAGGGGCTTGGGCGCCATCTCGAGAATCGTCCGGCCGAGGACTTTGACGTAGTACGCTCTGGTGAAGTCGTCGCAGTCGTGCACAGTCAGGTTACGGCCGTAGACGCCGATCGGCTTCCCCATCACGACGTCGCTCGGCTTGAGGAACGTCACGTTCTTCTCCCCGGGTGGGCCGACGGCGAACGCGCCACCCGCCGGTAACTTGCTGCGGGCGAGCATCTTGGGGAACGGGTCTCGGCCCGGCGCCTCCTCCTCGAGAACCTCCACGGTGCCATCCGCGAGGAAGTAGTTGAGGGTGTAGTGGACGATCCCCTGGACGCTGTCGTCCCACGAGCACTTGAAGGAGAGGACATCCTTGGTGAACGGGTCCCGCGCCGGTTCCGCCGGATCACTCGATGCCGACGACCCGATGACAACCTCGACGGGGTCAGTCGCGAAGACGCGCTGACCGCCGACGCCGCGCACGCCCATGCCGATGGTACCCAGCACGCCGGGTCCCTCATCGACGAGGGTGGGTGGGAAGGGCTGGTCGGGGGCGACGGCGATACCCTCGGTTTGGAGAAAGTCGCGGGTGAACGCGTCGGCGCACACCACGTTGTAGACGCGGCCGTATATCGTGACGGGTCGGCCAATCTGGAAGTCCGCGATGGCGAGGGGGGTGCCGGACGCGCCCACCGCGGCGTGGCGTTTCAGTATACGGCCCTGGACGATGCCGCTGTTGTCCGTCTTGTTCTCGTGCACGTCCACGGTGCCATCCTCGAGGTGGAACCGGATGACGCACTGCCTGTGTCGGTCGCGGCCATCCAGCGCCTTTTCGGTGAAGTACGCTCCGTACGACAGTGACTGGCCGTCGTACGCGACCCACGCGGGGGTGGCGCTGCCTTCGCCGAGGTTCATGTCTCCGAGGGCTGCGACCGCGGGGGCGCCGGGCGGTGGTGCGGGACCGTTCTGCGGGTCGACCGATACGGACCCCTTGACGTGGTCCGCGAGCGTGGTCTTCTTGTCAGTCAGCGGGCGACCTTGCGTGGCGAGCTTCTCGTCGCCCGCCATGCGTGAGGTGACGGGGCGGTCGGGGTGGGACTGATCGGGAAGGCCGGAGACGAAGATGCCGCCGCCGGCATAGTTGAGCGTCTGCGGGAGCTTCCTCGCCTGCGTCTGTCGATGGGAGGTTGACGATGGGAGAGGCGCATTGTTAGAATCTCTCGGGGGGACCAAAAAGGAGGGCGTCATCTGTCGGGCGACGGGCGGTGTCGCGCGTTCGGACCAGGGTTCGCGCGCGGAGACTTACCCCGGGGAGCGTCAGGTTGTACCCCGGAAGCAGGGGGATGTTCTCGTCGTTACCCATGGGGCACGTGCGGGTCTTTCTGGCGCCCGCGGTTTCGCGACGTGAAAATTTGGCGCTGAAACGCAAAAATTGGCGCCCGCGGCGCGTGTCAGGGGAGGACCTGCGCCTTTTGGTTTTCTTCGCTCTTCGATCGCGTCCCTCGATCACGGATTCGGGTCACTTCTCGCCGCGCCACACGATGCCAGGGTTCGACTACAGCAAGTGGGACAACCTCGAGTTGTCCGACGACGAGGATCACCACCCTGGGGCGCAGTTCATCGAGGCCAACACCCTGCGTCGCATCAAGCGGGAGGCGCACGAGAACAAAGAGAAGGAGCGCCTGGACAAGATCGAGTCGCTGGAGAAGCAGATCCGCAAGAACGAGCGGAAGATCAAGACGCTCTCCGAGGAAGATCCCGCCGCCAACGAGGCGGAGATCGCAACGCTCACATCCGCCAACGAAACCTTCCAGTCCGAGGTGGACACCGAACGGCGCCAGAAGAAGTTCAACGCCGAGGAGGCTGTGCGAGACGCGTGGTCGCACTCGCTCGTGGGCGCCGCGTGCAAGCCCGACGCGGGACCGGAGAAGCTGGACTACGAGACCTTCGCCAAGAAGTACGGCGACCAACTCGATGGACTGGCGGTCAAAGACTTCGGCTCGGGGTACGAGGAGATGGGGGACTACTTCAGGGACAACTCGCACCTTCTCACCGAGCACGCCATGGGCTACATGCTGCTCAAGTGCCTCTACATGGAGATGGAAGGTAACACGCTGGGCATGCGACGCGGTGCCCGCGCGGGGTACGCGCTCAAGTCCATCGTCGACTTCGCCGAGGCGTCCAAACGGTCCATGAAGGACGCGGCGCCCGCCTTCTTCATACGCATGAACGACGTAGAGGTGGCCAAAGAGTACGAGAAGATGTACGAAGACTACGTGGACAAACTTCAGAACCGAGCGGTGGAGAAGAAGAAGGAAGAAGCTGTCGCGGCGGCGGAGGAGGCCACACGGACGCTGCAGATCAAGGGTGAGGATACGGCGCTGGAGGATGTGCCGCGGGAGGAACGTTTGGGCCCCGGGGGTCTGGACCCGGTTGAGGTGTTCGAGTCGCTGCCAACGGCGATGCAGGAAGCGTTTGAGAGCGGCAGCATCGACAAGCTCCGCGAGTACGTCAACGGTTTGCCCATGGAGGATGCGAAGCGCCACATGAAACGGATGGTAGACAGTGGGCTGTGGGTGCCCGCCGCGGGGGAGGATCCGGGTCTCGCGCTGCGTTGACGGGTTATACGTGGGTAACAGAGCGGTGCGCCTTTGATACAAAAAATATGCTACGAACTGAAATTACACTAGCCGCCTCCTCGACAGAGTGCATTCACGGCCCGGGCGCCGGAAGCCTGCGCATGAACCACTCAATCTCCTCCGAGTACGTCGACGCCTCCGGGTCCGTCGTCCCGGTCGTCTCGTTCACCTCGTCGTACAGGACGAGTGGGTCCATGACGCGAAGGTCGTAGGTCGGGGTGCGACGGAACTGGGTGAGTCCGTCGTCCGACTCGGTGTTTGATTCGCCGATGGGCTCACCCTCCTCGCTCACCGGCTCACCCTTGTTGTTGACGTAACTCCGTCTTGCGTCCACCAACACCAGCTTCGGTTCCGTCGCGTCGCGATCGTGGAACACCTCACGGACGTAGATACGACCCAAGCCCACTCTGGTCGCCGCGGCGTACACCGCACCCGCTCTGTCGCGTGGGTAAATCATGTGCATCGCTGGGTCACTTCCCGGTCCCGAGGCGTCCGTTAAAGGCTTCAAGAGCTTCTCCCCCGCGGCGAAGAATTCATCCAGGCCCGCGGTGGTCTCGTAGTGCGCCAGACGTTTCTCGTTGCGTATGGGCTTCGTCCCTCGCTTGATGTCCTCCTTTGGGAAGTGAGGCGGGTTGCACACGACGGCGTCGCAGTTTCCGATCCAGTCGCCGGCGTTCGCGTCGGCGCCCGCCCACCGCTCGTCGTTGACCTCGTCGTTGACCTCGTCGTTGACCTCGAGCTCCACGCCGACTCTGTCACCCTCCACGTTGAGCTGCACCCTCACCCTCTGCGTCACCTCCGTGTCATCCTCGTCCTCATCCATCATGAGGTTCTCTGTTTTTGACTTTTCTTTTTGGAACGTCCCGGCGGATACATCCCCGAGGCAGACGGTGACACCCTCGCCGACGCCGTTGAGCGCCGCGTTCCGCGCGCACCGCCTCATGAGTCCAACCTGGTTCTCCACCAACAGAACCCTGGGCCCAACAGAGTCCTTGGCGAACCCACCACGCACCGCGAGCGATAGGCCGACGACACCCGCGCCCGCTCCGAGGTCCGCTATCCTCGGAGCGTGCAGCTCCTTCTTATGACCGAACAGCCCCGCCTTGGTCTCCACGCCACTCCACGGGATCTGTCCGGCGACGTGTGCGGCGAGCACGAGGGAGTCCGAGTTGCACCTGTACCCTTTCCTCGCCTGCAGCAGGAGGAGCCTGTGCTTGAACCTGACGTCCAGGGTCTCGTCCGGCGCGGGCGCCACCGAGGCGTCGGGCACCTTCCTCGGGTCGAGCTCGTCGCCGCGCCATCCCTCGCTCCTCTCACTGAGGGACGACTCGAGCGCGCGCTCGAGCGTGTCGCACTGGTGGACCACCATGCGTCGCGTCGTGGAGGTCACCGCGCCTCCAACGTCCGGCGGGGACGCGAGCGGTGAGAACGAGGTGATCTTGAATATGCCCCGTCGCATCCTTATGAACGCGCGAAGTGCCTCGGGGGTGACCTTCGAGCCCTTCCGCAGCGGTCCCTTCGCGCTCGCGGTATCTTCCACGGCCATCTCATCCGCGTCGTCCTCCACGTCGACCGGCTCCTGCGTCGACACCGCGGGTCGGACGCGGAGGGAACGCGAGGTTCGCGAATTGGTTTTGGATAATTTGCTCGGCAACCTCCTGAAGACGGGGGCGCGCGCGACGGTGCGAACCGCGGCGTGGGGCACGGACCAGGCTCGAGCGTGCGAACGCGGTACGAGCACGCGCGCGCGCGTGAAGCTGGACATGGCCGGGCTCTGTCTCGGCTCTGTCTCGCGTGCTTCAGACGACTGACGTGGAGGAACTTTCAAACCGTCAAATAAACGGCCCGCTCCCGAACAATTTTTGTCAAGCCGACCGCGGCCGGACAATCGACGACGTCATCAAGGGTGAGACACGGACGGAGGGAGGGACGAGGCGAGGACACCTATCGGTTTGGCAATATCCTAAGCGTTTTTATTTATTGACACGGTGCACCATCTACGTCATCCAACACACGCCGCACCCTCTAATAAAGAATCACAGCGAGCCCCGGCCGCGCGGCCCAGGACCCAACACCAACCCCGAAACCCTCCTTTTCGCGCAGCGCTCTCCTCCAATTGTCCCCAGTCACGCGAGACAATCCCTGAAAGCGTCTCCATTTACGCGGTGAGGAGGCCCTTCTCGCGGCGAAGGTCCTGCTTGTACTTCGACATGCGGGCCTTACGCCTCGCGCCGGTGTTCTTGTGAAGCACCCCCTTGCCAATAGCCTTGTCCACCGCCTTGGTCGCCTCCGAGATGAGCTTCTCGAGGTCGCCAATCTCCTCGTCAGTGCACGCCGCCTGCGCGCCGAGCGCGGACGCCTTGAGGAACACCTTCTTCATGCGGGTGGTAATCTCGCTCTTCCTCATCTTGTTGCTGAGGCGCTCGTTGCGGGACTGTGGGAAAAAGAGGATTGAGAGGGCGGAGGTCAGCGAGAGTCGATGGGAAAAATCGTCCGCGAGGAAAAAGGTTTTAGGGTCTCGGTTTTCCGCGGCGACGTGTCGCGCCGGCGTCCGACGACGCGACGCAGAGGCGACGCGAGTCCGCCGAACGCGCGAGCCCTACGATGTTCACTCGAAGGACTCGACCAGTACGCGCGGCCGATACGCCACCCCGAACGGTGACGCCGCCCGTTTCCGGGGTCAAGGGTCATGGGTGGCACGCACCTGAATCGTGCGAGCCTTTTTGTTCTGCTTCGCCTCGACGGTGAAGACCGCGCGGGCGGAGACGCGAGCCGCGGGGACGGGCACGAAGGCGGCGACGGCCTTCTTGAAGCCAAGGCCGGCGGCCTTGGCGGGCGCCGCGATGGAAAGGGACGAGAACGCGTTGACGAGCGCCATGTTCCGAGTAGCAATGGACGTCGCGCTTTTGCGAGTGGATAAAATGAGGGTCTGGTAGCCTATCTGGGGGGCCCATATTCGTGAAATGCATGTTTGGCAAAATAAAACAACGCGGTGGTCTCAAGCGTCGGCAGCGTCATACGTCACTCGCACGTCCCACGATGATGCGTCAGACCGCGCTCGTTCTCGGCCGACGTGCCGCCGCGGCCTCTAAGGTCGCGGCCACCGGCCTCGTCGAGTCCGCGCTCGTCGGTTCCGCCGCGAGGTCCGCGCCGATTGCCAGGGGCATCGCCACCGGAGCTTCCAGGATCGCCTCGCCGCCCTCCTCGTCGCGCTTCCTGACCGGCGCGGCCGCGTTCGGCGGGCTCTTCGCGGCGTCCGCGACGATGGCGACCGCGTCGAACCTCGTGGACGTCGAGACCCTGCCCCAGGCCAAGGCTGCGGTTCCCAAGGTGCGCGTTCAACCCATCGATCTCGACGTCATCTTGCCCCTATGACGAGTCGCCGAGCAAAATATCTCACCCGCATAGTCCACCGATCCCAATCAACAGGAGAAGATGCCGTTCAGCAAGGTGACGCTGTACCAGTACGACGTGTGCCCCTTCTGCAACAAGGTGAAGGCGTACTTGGACTACCGCGGCATCCCGTACGACGTCGTGGAGGTCAACCCGCTGACCAAGTCTGAGATCAAGTTCAGTAAAGAATACACCAAGGTTCCCATCGTCACGGTGGACGACGAACAACTCAACGACAGCAAACACATCATCGCCACGCTGGACGCACGTCTGGGGCAGATCGCACCCCCCGGGTTCATCGGCGGTAAGGCTGCGCAGGAGAAGGAGGAGAAGTGGGCCAAGTGGGTGGATGAACGGTTCGTCCACGTCATCACCCCGAACATCTACCGCACGTGGACCGAAGCGTTCAAATCCTTCGACTACATCACGGAGCGGGGTAAGTTTGGCTGGGTGGAGCGTCAGAGCGTGCGTCTCTCCGGCGCCGTCTCCATGTACCTCATCAGCCAGAACGTGCTGAAGAAGAGGCACGGCATCGAGGACGAGAGGGCCGAGCTGTACAAGTGCCTGGAGGACTGGATGGACAACGGCGTGGGTACCTCTGCGTTTTGCGGCGGCGACGTGCCAAACGTGGCGGACATCAGCGTGTTTGGCGTGCTACGGGCGGTGAAGACCTTCGAGACGTTCGACGACGCGTTGGCGAACGTCAAGAGCGTGGAGGGATGGTACAGGAGGATGGAGAAGGAGGTTGGAGAGGCGACCAGGACCGACGGCGTCGCCAACTAAGTGGGCATAGTGCTGTGTAAAACCACCAATTTTTTCATGATTTCTCGGTTCCCCCGACTTTATTTTCAATCGTGGCACCCCCTCGGCACCACAACGGCGGGCGCTACGCGCTCGCGTAAAAGCTGTCTTCCAACTTTTTCTACCCACCGCCCGCCATGGCCTCCCCCGCAGAGGAGGCGCAGGTGCGCGAAGCGACGAGACGTGTCATCCAGGGCGTGGACCTCGAGACGGTCAAGGAGAAGCAGATCGTCGAGATGGTCGAGGCGCAGCTCGGGATCTTGCTCGGTGACGACGAGGCGCTGATGGCGTGCCTCCAGGAAGAGATCGAGACGTTTCTGCTCGACGACACTGCGGTGGCCAAGGCGGGCCCGGGACAGACGAAGCCAAGCAAGACCGCGGCGGCCAAGCGGCGACGGAGCGTCGTCGAGGACGAGGACGATTTCAACGAAGATCCCGAGGATGGCGACTGGGACCACACCCAGGAGGATGAAGACGACGACGTGGACTTGGACGAGGACGAGTTGGAGCCCAAGAAGCGCAAGGACGACATGAACGCCGCGAGGGAGAAGTGGAGCGAGCCCGCGCCGGCTCCCACCGGCAACGTCGTGCTCACAGCCGGCGCCCCCGCCGCGCCCGTCCCCGGAGCCCAAGTCCCCGAGGACAAGCTCCTCACCGCGCTCCAGCTCAAGGGTGACGACGGAGCGACGGCCAAGGAACTCGCGGGGTTCCTCAAGATTGGTAAGTCCGAGGTCAACAAGGCCCTGTACAGGCTGCAGTCGTCCGGGAAGGTCAAGAGCGACGCCAGCGGCGGGGGGGCGCCCACTTGGAGAGCGGGCACCGTGACTTTACCCGGCGCCGCCTCCGCCCCTGTTGTAGGGGCGTCTCACGCGGCTCCCTACGCTGCCCCTGTCGTACCCGACGCACCCGCGGCTCCCTCTGCTGCCCCTGCTGCACCCACGAACCAGGGCAAGGATGCGGTGACTGGTCAGATATGCGCCCTGTCCCGCGCCAGGCGGTGCACCGTGAGCGACTTCCGCGGTAAGAAGTACGTCGGACTGAGGGAATACTACGAGAAGGACGGCGTTTGGCTCCCTGGCAAGAAGGGTATCAGCCTCCCGTACGAGCAGTGGGGGCAGCTGAGGGCTAAGATTGGCGAGGTGAACCAACGGATCGCGGACATCGGCGCCGGGACCACCCCTAGTGACGCGACGGTGTGCGTGCTGGGCCGGGACCGAAGGGTGACGGTGGACGTCTTCAAGGGGTCGGTGATGGTCGGGATCAGGGAATTTTACGAGAAGGACGGCGCCAAGCTGCCGGGGAAGAAGGGGATCTCGCTGTCGAAGGATCAGTGGGAGCAGGTGTCCAAGCACGAGGGCACGATCGAGGCTGCGTGCGTCGGGCAGTGAGCGCACACGCGATGATACGTAGACGATGAATTTTCAATCTCATTTGTTCGTTTTTCATTCGTTTCGTGCTTCATTCGTTGTCTGCTTGGCAGGGGGAGAAATTTGAAGAGGGAAGCACTTCACCTTTTCCTTCGAGAAGGTTAGGAACCTTCATCACTCTTCACTACATCTGTTCAAGAACAGATGTGGTGTTAGAAGGAAAAGGTGAAGTCTGCCGTGGCGCGGTCGTCATCATTCAAATTTCTCCCCCAAAGCTCATTTTCCTCGCCCGTCTCAGCGAGGGTCAGCCTCACCATCGGACGGCTCCACGTTCCTCGCCGGCGGTTCGATCCAGCTCCCGATGGACTTGCGGAACGGCTCGAGCGGGTAGTATTCCCCGTCATCGCCCACGTCCCGCATCTTTTCCTCCATGGCGGCGACCGGCTCGGATTGGTACTCGACTCGTTCCCACACCGCAAAGTCTTCACCCGCCACCGCGAGGGACCACTCGGGTTCGTTCGGGAGAAGCTCGACGGGCATCTCGAACCGTGGTCCGAGCTTGACCGTCAGCATCTTGCCCACCTTGGCCACGTAGAGGTCGTCCTCCGCCATCAGGATCCGAACCCTGGCGTCGGGGCACACGCAGCACCTCCGGCGAAGGTCAATCAGGCGCTTGATGACGTCGGAGAGCACGGGGTCGTTCTCATCCCACAGGTGCGGGCCAAACACGCACGGTATCCCGGGGTGGGTCAGGATGTAGGCGTACCCGAGCGCGAGCCGGTCGGCGGGGAAGGGCCAGTGGTTCTGGGGTTCGCCGGTGTCGTGGTTGTCCACGAAGGTCACCGCTCGGGATGGGACCCAACCTAAGAGACCGGCGGGGCGGGCGGCGGGGTCGCGGAGGCGGTAAAATTCACCGTGTTCCACCGCGCGCTGCAGGATACCCTTGGTGGGGAAGTCGAAGAGCGCGCACGTACCGTGCGTGGCGGCGAGCCACTCCACCAGCTTACCCCTCGGCCCGTCCTGGTTGTAGTTCAGGAAGGAACCCTCCCAGCTCAGATCGACCCAGTTCTCGCCGACGCAAAAGTCACCGCGCGACGTGGTCTCCTTGACGTACTCCTCCGTGTACTCGGGGGCGTACCCGCGGACGAAATCGAACCTGAACCCGCCGAACCCGACGTCAGCGCGGAGCCACCTGAGCCAGCGCTTGAGGGTGGTGCGGAGCTCTTCGTTGGCGTGGTCGAGGTCTGGGGCGGCGTCGTAGTTGTCGCCCGAGTCCTCGTGGCCGCTGCCGTGGAACTCCGGGTCGTTGCACGTGATCATGTGCCGGCCCCAGTGCACGGGGGTCCCCGCGTGGTCCACTTCGTCGCTGTACACGTTGTAGACACCCTCGGGTCCTTTCTCGTCCGCGGTGCGGTGGTTGATGACTATGTCGCACACGCTGACGATGCCAGCCTTGTTCAGTGCCGCGTTGAGAGCCACGAGCTCGGCCATGGACCCGTAGGCGCTCGAGTCGAGGTTCCACAGGTGCCCGGGGAGGTACCCCTCGGGCGATACCGAGTGGGAGGGAGGGGGCAGCCAGAGGTGGGTGACGCCCGCGGCGGCGATGTCGGGAACCATGTCCAGGAGCCTGCGCCACCACCCCCGATCTTCAGTCTTGGAGGATACCCAGTCGAACCCTTGCATCAGAACCACGCCGCGGTACCCGTCGTCCGGCTTGGAGCACACCAAAAGGAGCTCCGGTGGGACGATTTCATCCAGCGGCGCGTTGGGTTCATCGTGCAGCGCGAGCGTTTCCTCGGGGTTGTATTCCACCGGGGCGTAGTTCTCACCGCGCTGCAGTGCAAGGTTTGGGTCGTATCCGTACCTGCAGACGCCGCACTTGGCGTTCGCGGAGGTTGGCGTGTGCCGGCGCGTGCCCGTGGCCGGCACGGGACCGTCGGTGGTCTCGTTCCATCCCTTGAGTCCCTCCTCGTTCTTTTCTATCGCCTCGTTTCTTCCCTGCGCGGAGGCTCGGTCGGCGGCTGCGCGCTTCGCACCCTCGTACTTGGCGTAGTGTATCGCGGCGTCGTCCTGCAGCTTCTCGATGTCACCCGCGAGGCGGTCCCACGCCGGATCGGAGGAGGCGCTCGGTCGTCCGAAGGCGCTCTCGGCGGTCGGGTCGTGGTCGGAGCGCTCGAGGGCCTCGTCGTAGGAGGAGCCTTCTTCGCCGATACGACGGGCGCGCTCGGCGAAGGTCTCATGTTCCTCGGCGGGTTCGGGAATATCGATATCGCGGATGATGGTGCGCCGAAGGAGGTCGGCGGGATCGCCGCCGCTGCGCTCGACATCCTCGATCATAGCCTCGGCTCTCTCGGATAGGTCCCCGGCGCTCGTGTCCCCGGGGGAGTCGGGTCCTTCGGCAGCGACGGGGCGGGGGCGCGCGACGCGAACGACGCGTGAGCGACGCGGTGTGCCGGCATTGACGCGGCGCGCGCAAACGCGCGTGGCGCCGAACGTGGGCCGCGATGCGATGGCGTAGCCGAGCATGGTGGAGCCCCGCGTGAAAGAGTGAGCCACGACTTCTTTCTCGGAGCCAACGAAGTGCTGCTTGAGGAAAATATTTTAGAGCACCTCGACGACAAAACTAGTTCTCAAGCCACCTCGATGCAGTCCGTCTGCAACCTCCCGCATATCGTCGGCTCCCCGATCGTCGCCTGGGACAAACCCACCAGGTCCGCCTTGTACGTCTTGGTCACCTTGAAGCTCAGCTTACCGTCGCTGAGCACGTGGCCGCTCTTGCTGCCCCTCGCGTGTTTCACCTCTGCGAACAGTTTCCCTTTTGGAATGTGGTAGCCACCCTCGGCCACCTCGATCCTGTTGCAGTCGAAGGAGAGGAGCATGTACGGATACAAGGGCTCCTCGAACAGACCCCAGATCCACAGCCCAGCCTTGCGCTCGTTCGGATCCTGCGCACGCAGAGGGGAAGTTGAGTCGGTCAGTTTAATCGAAACGCGCGTGGGACAGTTTTTGAGAGCAGTGTGTCGACGTACCTCAGCCATGGTCCACCTGTGAAAGCCAGCCTGCACGAACGCCAGCTCTTCATCGTCCTCGATCTCTATAGAACCCTGAGGCGGTTCGTATCCCTCGTCGACGACGAACCTGGCCCTGACGGTGACGGTCCTGTCGGGCGCCGACGCGTTGGCATCCTTCCCAGAGAAGAGCTCCAGGCGGAGTCGCCAGAGGGACTTTGAGTCTATGGTCGGCGTGCCAGCCTCGGGCTCGCC
>Ga0302114_10001267_pt1 | contig 16746 bp, 12 predicted proteins | sample AG5_Surface_MG_FD_203107 | JGI IMG/M metagenome (GOLD analysis project Ga0302114, IMG submission 203107) | Marine microbial communities from Western Arctic Ocean, Canada - AG5_Surface | ecosystem: Environmental > Aquatic > Marine > Oceanic | place: Canada: Western Arctic Ocean | collected...
TGGTCCTGGGCCCTTGGTCTGTCTGGATTGGGCTAAGTAACCCCTCGTTGGAGCGTGGTACCGCTGGGTGTACCAGAACAAGGCACTTGCGTTGTGCTTGTGGGTTGCTAACATACTGTTATTGCAATGATTGCACTTGGACCAAGGTCCTTGGTAGGGCATCGAACCCCGTGTGGGGGCACCATTTAAATCAATAAGTTAGCCTTTTTTTGACCAGAGATGTTTGGCTTTTGGGTTACAAATGGGTTACAAAAGACTACTGATTCACTGTGAATTGGGCTTAAAAAGCATCGTCTACGATATAAATGGCGGCACCTATGGCTAGCAAGTACATGGGAAGTAGCCAAAACAATTGCGGTTATTATAACTTATTCATTTCTGAATAAAATTATTTGCTATTTATAAACCAAACAAAAGAGTCATATACATATTTGAATAATAGAAATGGCCCACAGCGCCCGACCATCATCTTTGACCCACAGAACATGTCCGCAAACTAAAGGCTTAACCAACGTCGCGGCGCGCATGCGCATTTTGACGTGCGCTATAATTACTAGAAGCGCGTATCAGCGATAGTGGTGCGATGCAGTAACCTGTCATACCCATCATAGCCCCCAGTTGCAGCGTGCAGAAGAGACCGGTTGTCCCACATGAGCAACATGCTCTCAGACCATTTATGAGAATAGAGAATTTCTTCAGCGCTCTGATATTCATAAAAAATATCTAGTAGGTCGTCACTTTCCTGTTTGGTGAAACCAACAAAGCCCTGAATATATGCGGCAGACGAGAACAAAGCCTTTTTTCCTGTCTCGGGATGTGTTCGCACAAAAGGATGCCTCCTTTGTATGCGCGCGGATTCATCAGTAATGATCACCATCGAACGCCCTTTAGCCTGATCATCAGCGCCAAATTTGCCATCAGGGGCATAGCCTTTTTCAGCAGAGTGAATGGCAACAAGCGAATCTGCTGTTTTGCGCAATTCATCCGGCAGACGCTCATACGCGGCAACCTGATCAGCAAATATCGTATTGCCACCCGTTGGCGGGATAGTTATGCCAAAAAGACATGTGCCAGCAGGGGGTATGTCTTGAAAACTCCAATCAGAATGCAGGTTCTCTGCAAAAATAGGCGTTTTTTCATCGGCGTTTCGCTGGATTGCAGCAATGTGATCATTGCCTTCAATATGCTTCAGGTACGGATCCTTGCCAAAATCGCCAAAATATTGGGTGAAGCGCTCAAGGTCTTCGTCGCTCATATTTTGGTCAGGAAAGGCAAGCACCTTATGTTTAAGCCACAGGGCGCGCAGCTTGGCGATAATGTCAGTAGATAAATCGCGGGTCAGGTCCACTCCGGTTACAAAGGCACCAAACGAGGCGCCAGTATTTTTGATATGCAAGTTCAAAAATAACTCCTTGACGCATAATCCCAATATTTGTTCAAGGACGCGCCACTCCCCTTTACCAGTTCGGGTATTTTAGTGTCAGGATATTGTCAATTAACAGGCATCCCCGTTCAGCGAGTAATCATAGCACCATACCGAACTGATAATTTATTCTAGCCCGAAATTAAGGCCATTTTTTAAACTGGGAAGCAAAAAAGCACTTGCCTATTGGCTCTAATTGTTACAGGATTTTTTTTAGACAATCGATTGTTCATATCTTTATAGGAGAAAAACATGCACTCAATCTTTAAAGCTGGCTCATTGGCGTTGGTAACCGCTTTTACTTTTAGTGCCACCATGCAGACGGCATCGGCCAAGGATCTAGTGAAAGCCCAGACAGCAAGCCCCGGGAGTGGCGCATATGTAGCGACAGTTGCCTTCGATAAGGTGTCGACAGCACACACTAATTATCAGTTGCAGATTAACGCATCACAAACCCTAACAAAATCCATGATTGGCCTTGCAGAAGGCAATATTATGATCGCTCCAATGCCAGTGGCGGCGGTTGGACATATGCAGAACCAGCGGGCAATGTATTCCAAAATGGGGAATGCCAAGGAACTTGCTGCGAATTTGCGTTCGATTTTCAGCTACGAGGCCGGGATTTATCATTTTCTTGCCGACGGCGATTTGGGCTTGAAAACGCTTGCCGACGTTAAAGGAAAAAAAGTTTATCTGGGACCACCATCCGGAGCCGCAAGCGCAACATCCACTCGTATTTTGAAAATGGGTGTCGGATATGAAAGCGGCAAAGACTTTGACGGCGTAAAACTAGGGTGGCCTCAGGGCGGCCAAGCTTTCTCAGATGGACAGGTTGACGTTTATGCCAGACCAGCGCCAACAGGAAGCTCAATCGTGCAGCAGTTTGGGAGCAACAAGACATTTACATTGCTCGGCTTAACCAAAGAGCAGGTAGAGCAAGCCGGTGACGGTCTTGCCGCTGGAGGACAGAATGTTGCGGTTATTCCAAGCGGAACTTATTCTGGCCAGACCAACAGTGATGAAGACGTACTTAGCCTAGCCTTCTGGCATGTCATGGGAGCTTCTGCTGCTGCTGATGAGCAGATGATCTATGATATGACCAAAGCTATGTGGGAGAATATGGAAGAATTTTATTCGGTTGCTCCTGTGCTGCGCGCGGTAACCAAAGACACCGTCTTCTCGCAAATGATTGCCCCGCTTCATGCCGGAGCATACAGGTATTATAAAGAGGCTGGTTTTGATATTCCGGCTAATCTGATCCCTGCTGACGCTTAGTAATGTAAACTTTAACCTGTCCGTGCATGCGCGGGCAGGTTTCCCAAAACGAAAATAATAATTATCAAATTTATACACTGGACTTAGCAAACATGAATTTTGTATTGCGCGCCTTCAGCTTTTCCATTGCGTGCATAGCCATCTATGCAGCTGGCTTTGGTATTTTCAGTCAGAATGAATATGTTGCGGCATGCCTGTTTCTAAGTGTTTCGATAGCATTTCTGCAATTTCCCTCGACCAACAGATGGCTACAAAACTATTTTGCTCTCGGAAAAATTATCGATGGCATTTTGGTGGTTTTGGCGACAGCAGCGCTGATAAATTTTATTATAGTCCAAAACGAAACAGAAACCGGGTTTTATACCCTCACCAGTCTTGATCATTGGCTTGGTGTGGCTGGGATTCTTGTGCTGCTCGAATTTGCACGGCGTATTTGGGGGATGCCACTTTTCATAATAGCCGCCTCAAGTGTTATTTATCTATTCGTGGGTCCATATCTGCCCTCAATTTTCAAACATACTGGATTTACAGTTCAAGAGCTGTCAGAAAGCATCTGGTATGGGTATTCAGGTATTTTTGGAAATGTAACCCTTATTGTTATCAGCGTTGTCTGGGTTTTTGTCGTTCTTGGCAACCTACTGGAAGGTACTGGCGCCGGAAAGTCATTGCTTGATATTTCAATGTTTCTAACCTCGCGAACGCGTGGGGGACCTGCCCATGCAGCAATTGTCGCCTCAAGCCTATTTGGAACCATGAGCGGCAGTACCGTAGCAAATGTCGTGGGAACCGGAACGTTCACTATCCCCCTAACAAAGCAGCGAGGATTCACGCCAGAATTTGCAGGCGGTATCGAAGCAACCGCATCAAGTGGCGGGCAAATTGTACCCCCAATCATGGGGGCAGCGGCTTTCCTGATGGCTGAGCTAACCGAGATTTCCTATTTAACAATTACGCTTGCGGCAGTTGTGCCCGCCTTTCTGTATTATCTAAGCCTATTTTTAAGTGTTGTTATTGAAGCCAAGAAGTCTGATATCAAAGTTGATAGAACCAAAAAATTTATTGTTACAAAGCAAACCATCCTCGATGCGTTGATGTTTATTGCGCCGATTGCGGTCATTATTGCGGTTCTGGTTTCGGGACGATCTGCTCCAAACGCTGGATTTTTTGGAATTATAACGGCCTTTGTTTTTGGCTTTATCAACCCTGAGCTTCGCAAAAGCCCAACAAAGATTATCCGTAGCTTTGAAAAGGCAGGTGAAGCTGGCGGCAAATTGCTAGTGGCAATAGCAGCTATAGGCATTATTGTCGGCGTGGTGAATATGACCGGCGTTGGGCTGCGCTTTGCGAACCTGATTCTTGGTGTTAGCGAAAACAGTCTATTTCTCGCGCTATTATTTTCGATGCTTGGTGCCTTGGTTCTTGGAATGGGAATGCCTACCCTGCCAGCTTATCTCATTATCGTCCTTATTATGGGACCGGCTATTGAGAATTTTGACATTCCTTTGTTACTAGCACATTTATTTGTTTTCTATTATGGAGTAGCGTCATCAATTACACCGCCAGTAGCGCTTGCGGCTTACGCAGCAGCCCCAATTGCTGGCTCAAAGCCTCTTGCAACTGCGGTGATGGCAATACGGCTCGGTTTTGCCAAGTTTCTGATCCCCTTCATCTTTGTTTACTACCCCTGCATCATTTTCTCAGAATATTTCGACTTGCTCGACGCCGCGTTAGTCTTTCCAAGAATTATCATGATGATTTGGCTGCTCAGCACAGCGCTTGCGAGGTTCGACCAGAAACCAATTTCAATCGGTGAAAGCCTACTTCGTGTTTGCGTTGGCATCGGCCTACTAATCACGATGCCATTAATTCATTGGGTGTGCTTTGCAGCGGGAGTAATTTTGATTGGACGCTCATTAGGTCTCTTTAATAGAGCAAAATAGCCGGTGTAATAAATAACGCCCCTTATCCTTAGTATCTGGGCGGTGGGATAATTCTGGGGTCAAGTTCGGCATTCGCAGACGGTGTGGCAGATTCCTTTTTCGGGAACTGATAGCGGGCCTTGGTTGCATGGGCGCCTTTCTTCAGACCTCCCCCCCGCACAAATCGACTTTCATCTCCGGGCTGTGCAACAAACGCCCAGTTGGGATCATTCTCGGCTTTTTCTGATAGGCCGCGTATAAAAATACGTTCCCGCTGGCTCTGTCTAATTCGCGCATCATATTCGCCAGCATCATAGTTCTCTATGGCAATGGCCTGAAGCTCAGCCAATAGTTCTGCATTTGCAGGGTCTGTAGCTAAATTGAAGAGCTCACTTGGATCTTCCGCCAGATTGTAAAGTAAAGGATCATATCCATAGGTCAGCACCAGTTTATATGATCCCTTCTTCACCATACGGACTGGACCCGGAGCACCGCCCGCACTGAAGTCTGAAATGACTGGAAAATCGTTCTTACCCTGGTCTTCACCAGTTTTTGTATCACTGATAATGCTCTTTTTAAGAGAGCGCCCGGCAAGCGTTACCGGCAAATCCTCTAGCTTTCCACCCGCCATTTCAATAAGGGTGGGGGCAATATCAATAATTGAAACATTACTGCTATCCCGCTGCGCGGTAATTCCGCTGCCAGAAATAAACATTGGTATTCGTACTGAATGTTCAAACATAGACATTTTGTGCCACATGCCCCGCTCACCAAGCATTTCCCCATGGTCTGACACAAAAACAACGACCGTGTTTTCATCCAGACCAGTTTCTTCAAGCGTGTCTATCAGCTTGCCAATCAGGGCATCGGTGTATGAGATCATCCCGTAGTACGCGTGCCGTGCATTACGGATGTTTTCTTCCTCAATTGGGTATGCGTTATATTGGTGCGAAAAATAGAGATATTGGCTGCCAACATCCTTTTCTTTGAGCGGAATTTCTGCGACCTTCGGCATGTCGATCTTATCATGATCATACATATCCCAGTATTTTTGATGAATGGTGAATGGCGGATGCGGATGCGTAAAGGACGAGACAACAAAGAAAGGTTTCTGATCATTGGGGTCGCGTGCCAAATCATACAGCTTCTGTAACGATTTGTTGGAGACTTCTTCATCATAGTCCATTTGCATTGATCGTATGCATGGGCCTGCTTCAAGAATAGGCCTGACAGTCGCACCGGCGGGGCTGGGCTCGCTCAGCGCCGCGTCCCAGTTTGCAGTCCACGAAAAATTAGCTGGATAGATATCAGTGGTTAGACGCTCTTCAAAACCATGAAGTTGGTCGGGCCCAATACAATGCATCTTGCCAATTAGTGATGTTTTATATCCTAGCGAGCGGAGATAATGGGCAATCGTTGGGACCGATGCTGGAAATTCGGCACCATTGTCAAAAGCGTTGATATCCGGGCAGAGCATGCCTGCAAGGAACGAGGCTCTGGCTGGCGCACATAATGGCGAGCTCGTGTAGGCATTATCAAAGACAGTACCACGGGCAGCAAGCCTTGAGATATTTGGCGTCTTGACAACATGATGGCCATAATCTGGCAGAAATTGTGGCGCAAGTTGATCCACCATGATCACAAGAATATTTGGTTGTTGGCTCATTTCACTCTTCCTCTAAAATCCAATCCTCTAAAGCCTGGCCTCAAAACTTTGCATAGTCGATTTGCGAATGACAAGTTCGAGCGGCTCAAGCTGCATCTGAATACGCTCGCGCTTCTGCTCCATGACGTCCAGCAGTGCATTTGCCCCCTTAAACCCAACCTCAAAGGTTGGCATACTGACATAGGTAAGTTCAAGGGCGTCTGTCAAAACCCCCTTATGCAACGTAGCCATAGCGATATCGCGTCCGACAGCCAGATTGTTTCGCTGCATAACGCTGTAAGCACCTGCAGCACAAGTCAGCATGGATACGATGACAGCAGAACAGGCCTCGCCAGTCTCCAATATTTGGCGCATGGAAGTCTCACCAGCCTCATAATCATAGCCAGTGTGAAAAAGTATTTCTTTATTTGGTTGCACCCCAACCTTTTCATGGGCATCAAGAAAACCACGAAAGCGCTCGTCAGCATTGAAGCCGCCGCGGTTGCCACTAATGTAGCCAATATTACGATGCCCTTGGGCTAACAGATGCTCAGCCAGCAGAAACATCGCCTCGTAAGTGTTCAGCCACACGCAGTTGACATTACCGCCCTTAGCGCGTGTATTTAGTAAAACCAAATTCTGGCCGAAGGCATTGGATGTCTTGAGCAAGACGTCATTATTGTCAAAGGTTACCGCAAGAAAGCCGCCGAAATGGTTCATTGCGTGCAAATCAGTCAGCGCGGTCCCGATTTCCTCGCTCTTTGTCGTAAAATAAATATAGGGAAAATAACCTCTAGCCCGACAAGCGCTAGACGCCCCTTCCACCATTGGAATGAAGGCAGGGTTATCAATCTGTGGAAATAGGATACAGATCTCGCGGCTCTTTTTGGACCTTAGGCTACTTGCATGAATGTTGGGGGAATAGCCTAGTTCTTTGGCTGTCGAATTGATCCGCTCACGGGTCTTATCGCTGACCCTTTGCGACGGGTCATTTCGCAACACCCGCGAGACTGTCGAGGCATGCGCATTTACCCGTCTTGCGATCTCCTTAAGATTTGCTTTTACTTTATCGTCATTGGCCATGTTCAGCCCTAATTTGATGTTGAGCGCCTAATTCAGGAATCGGCTTTTTTATCAGACTACAGGTAAACCTACCAACTGAAACCCTGTAAGTTCTCGAATATCGACCTTTTTAACTTGTACCAAGGACATCTTATACTGTATTTGCACTTGTAAGCAAACGATTGTTCAAAACGCATAAATCACCGAAATTTGCTGTCGTAAATAAAAAATTACATAGGATCATGCCATCATGAAGATCGTCTTCGTCCTGCTGGACTCCCTTAATCGTAATGCTATGGAGCCTTATGGCTCAAAGACGGTCCTTACTCCTAATTTCACCCGATTTCAGCAACAGGCGATTACGTTCGACAATCATTATGTAGGCAGTCTTCCTTGCATGCCTGCGCGCCGCGATCTTCACACTGGCCGCAGTCATTTCCTGCATCGCAGTTGGGGCCCGTTGGAGCCGTTTGACGATTCATTTCCAGAAATTATGCGGCAAAACGGTGTTTACTCCCATCTGGTCACCGACCACCATCACTATTTCGCTGATGGCGGTGCGACTTATCATCAACGCTATTCATCCTGGGATTTGGTTAGGGGACAGGCCATAGACAGATGGAAAGCCGAAGTTGCGCCCGACCTTGATAAGCTGAAAGAACCCTTTCATCCGATGCAGCATCATCGGACTAATTACATTATCAACCGGGAATTCATGGTGGAGGAAGTCGACTATTGCTCGCCCCAACTTTTTGCCCGCGCTGATGAGTTTCTGCAGCGCAATCACAAGGCTGAAAATTGGCTTCTACAGCTTGAGTGCTTTGACCCACATGAACCTTTTCATGCTCCACCGCGTTTTCGGCAACATTACAAAACATTGTATGAAGGGCCGATACTTGACTGGCCACTCTATGACCGGGTGCATGAAACACCGGAGGAGATCGCCGAGTTGCGTGCTAATTACGCGGCTCTCGTCACCATGACTGATGAATATTTTGGCAAGCTTCTAGATGTTTTCGACACGCATGATCTGTGGGCAGATACAGCCCTTATACTGACAACTGATCATGGTTTTCTGCTGGGTGAACATGATTGGTGGGCGAAGAACCGTATGCCTGTTTATGACGAAATCGCGCATATTCCACTGATGATTTATCATCCTGATTTTGCCAATCAAGGAGGGACACGGCGCAACTTGCTAACCCAGACCACAGATATAATGCCTACTTTACTGGATATGTGTCAGATTCCAATCCCGGAGGATGTAACGGGTAAATCTTTATTGCCAGGCCTGGGTGCGGATGAACAAATACGCAAGAGTGTCGTATTTGGCTATTTTGGAGCGGCAATCAATGTCTGTGACGGACGCTATAGCTATTTCCATTATCCCACAGTCGAAGCCGCCGAGCATCTTTTTGAATACACGTTGATGCCAACCCGGATGACCTCACGCTTTGCCATTCGTGAACTGGCAGAAGCAACTTTGCACCCCTCGTTTAATTTCACAAAAGGCGTGCCGGTTTTGCGCCTGGACTCAAAAACTGACGATTGTGGTACACCCGTGGAGGTGCAGGGCCTGAGTTTTACCGACAAGCAGTCCTCCCTATATGATCTGTCTCTTGATCCGACGCAAAGCAAGCCACTCGATGACCCTGAGATCACGGCGCGAATGCAGGCGTACATTATTGACAATATGAAAGCACTGGACGCCCCTGAAGAGGCCTACCGACGCTTTGGATTTCCACTACCAAAAAACAATTCCAACTGATGGCAGCACGAGGTATTTTCAGTGTCGTCATCAAGCCACTAGCGCGATTTCATAATGAAAATAAATTTGCAAGACGCACAAACATGAACGCTTCACACCCCGCGAACCGCATCCTTGAGAGCAGGCCAGCTAAGCGTTAAAAACTTTTAGCGTTTTCCAGCGAGTAATCAACGGACCATAGGTCCGACGACTTTGGTCAGTTTCCACCATTGGTCAGATAGTCAGGCAAAGGCATCCGGTTTTCAAGGATGGCGGCTACATCATCCTTTGAAAGAACAGGGAAATGTGGCATAATGGTTTCAATTCGCGGTAACCGGCGATTGGCTTTGGTACCATCCACCCCGCCTGTACCACGCCTGACATAACGCTCCTTATCCCCAGTTCGTGCCACAAAATTCCAGTCTGCAGGCGTGCCCGGTGCGGTTTTGAGAAATAATCGTTCTGCCTGACTTTGTAGAATTTTTTGGTTGATCTCTTCGGGATCCCAACCGTCCATCAAAATAGATTTCAGCTGTTCCAGCGTTGCAGCATTGGTCGGATCATTGGCTAGATTATGCATTTCTTGAGGATCTGTCTCAAGATCAAAGAGCAAGTCTGGGTGACCATGCGTGTATATCAGCTTGTAATGCCCCTGCCGCACCATTCTATTTGGGACACATGGACCGATGCCACTATAATCACAGATCACCAGATCTCGACCCTTCCCACCGTCGAGCGCCGGCTCAAGACTTTCACCATCGCATGGCAGTTTCACCGTACCGCCGCCAATACCTACCAGAGTCGGCAATAGATCGACCAGTGATACGCATTCGCTCACACGGCGAGGCGCATACCGCGCAGGTGCCGACACTGTGAGTGGTACACGGGCGGACCACTCAAAGAAACTTTGTTTGAACCACATACCGCGCTCGCCCAACATTTCACCATGGTCTGCGCAAAAGATTACCACGGTGTTTTTGGCCTGACCACTGGCCTCCAACGCCTGCATCAGCTCCCCCACCTTATCGTCAATGAACGAGATCATCGCGTAATACCCGTGACGGGCGCGGCGTTGATCATCTCTAGTCACTTGGTGCCGGTGCCTGCCGTGTGCAAAAAACAAGGCGCGAGACGCATAATCTAATGCTTCAAAAGGGAGGGTTTCAACGGTCGGCATGTCGATGTCATCCGGGTCATAACGGTCCCAATACCTTCTGTCGGCAACAAATGGCGTGTGCGGACTGGTAAAAGATACCATATGAAACCATGGTCCAGCATCCGCGCCGCGCCGCGCCAGATCATAGATAGATTGCACGGCGCAATGCGCCACCTCTTCGTCAAAGTCTTCTTGCAAGGTCCGAGCAGCTGGACCGGCTTCAACCACGCCATTCATTCCAGTAGCAGAGGGCACAAAGGCTGGCCCTGCCTCCCAATCTGCCACCCAGTCGTATTCTGATGGGTAAACGTCCGTCACTGTACGTTCGTCAAAACCATGCAGCTGATCTGGCCCAATGAAGTGCATTTTTCCCGAAAGCACTGTATAGTACCCCAAGTGCCGCATGTGATGTGCCAGCGTCGGTTGCCTGGAAGGTAATTCACAGGCATTATCCCAAACCTCAACCTTGGGCGTAAGCCTGCCAGACATCAACGAGGCCCGCGACGGCACACACAGCGGATAGTTACAATATGCGTTGTCAAACACCACGCTGTTGGCAGAAAGCCGATCAAGGTTCGGCGTTTTACAAACTGGATTGCCATAAAATGACAACGCTTGCGGGGCCAGTTGATCGGCCATAATAATTAAAATGTTTGGCTTATCATTCATTTTAAGCGCTCCAGTTAATAGGCGTCAGACGCTCGCTCGACGGTAAACGGCATGTTCGGTTGTATAAAATTGAATTGTCGACGGCCCGTTTGATCCACCAACCCCCATGGAACTGTCCTTTATTCCGACAAACGGCAGGTGATTTTCTGGAAAACTGCCTGCATTGACGTGCAGCATGCCACTTTCGCTTTCTGCGACGAAACGCTCAACAAGATCAGTGCGCTCAGAATATAGGCAAGATGACAGCCCAAATGCAGTATCATTGGCGATACTCAGTGCCTCATCAACAGTATCATAGACAATTAACGACAGCACGGGACCAAAAACCTCTTGGCGCGCAATTTCCATGTCGCGCTTCACACTGCTCAGGATCGTTGGCGCATAGAAATACCCCCCCCCCGGCATTTCCAGCCGGTGACCACCCGCTGCCACAATGGCACCACCCGACACAGCGCGGGTCACAAACCCCGCCACATCCTCAAGCTGTTGCGCACTTGCCAGCGGTCCGATTTTCGCACCCTCAATCATACCATCCATAGGCTCCATTGCTGCGGCACGGGCGGCAAGCCCTGATACGGCAGCCTGCTCAAGATCTCGGTGAACAATCACCCGGCTGACAGCAGTGCAGCGCTGCCCACACACAGCAAAAGCGGCCAGTAAAATCTGGTCCAGTGCACGATCAAGATCGCTGGAATCGTTAAGAATCACAGGGTTCTTACCACCAAGTTCCAACGATATTTCGGCCAGATGCCCAGCCGCCGCAATGGCCACGCGCTTGCCAACCTCGACGGATCCCGTAAAACTGACAGCATCAATGCCAATATGCTCGGCAAGCGCCTGCCCTAGCGCGCCCCTACCAATCACTGCCTGCACCACATTTTCAGGCAGTGTATCAGCGGCAACCTCAGCCATTAAAGCCACAGCACTTGGTGTCAAAGACGCAGGCTTTAGAATAATCGTATTGCCATAGACCAACGCGGGGATCGCCTTGCGCATCGGCGTGCTGAACGGGAAATTCCATGGGTTGATCCCCAGGATTACGCCACGAGGACGTCGAGTTGAATAGCTGACAGTCCCCGGAGTTTGCGAGCCAAAGACTTCTCCGATTGGCGCATTGGCCCGCGCGACTGAGGCGCGGGCCTCACCCAGCGATTTCATTACCTCGCCACGGGCCTCAGCCAATGGCTTGCCCATTTCCACGGTGATGCTCCTGACAATTTCTTCAGCTCTTGCCTCTAGCCCATTAACAAAATTGGCGACCATGACACCACGTGTAGGCTGTGGCATTGCAGCCCATTTTATCTGCGCCGAGCGCGCACGCGCTACCACCACATCCAAGGTGTTATCCGGTGTTTCATCATACGTAGCGACTATCTGATCGGGAGCAGCAGGGTTATGAATTTCAATTGGCATGGTTTCAGGCTTCTTTCTCTCTTAGATTTATTATGTCATGTCCCAGAGGCCGCGGCACGGATCATTGCAGCAGCCTTGTCAGCGATCATGTAGGTAGGCGCATTGGTATTTGCTGATGTGATCCGCGGCATGACCGACGCATCGACAACCCGCAACCCATCGACCCCGTTCACGCGCAATTCAGGGTCAACCACAGAACGCTCATCACGTCCCATCCGGCATGTCCCGACAAGGTGATAGACCGTACCCGCCATTTGACGTACGGCTTCCAGCACGTCGGCATTGGTCTGATACTCTGCGCCAGGCACTATCTCCCGGCGCCATCGTTGCCGGAATTCAGGTCGGTTATAGAGCTCTCTAACTAGCCGGATGCCTTCGACGATCACTTTCTGATCTTTCTCAGCATTCAAATAATTAGTCGTGATGCAAGGATCGGCCAGCGGGTTGTCACTTACAATCCGTACCGACCCACGGCTTTCGGGATGGCACTGCCAAAAGGAGGTCGTGAATCCTGAAAAGCGATGCAATGGCTTTCCAGGCTTGTCTACCGACAGCGGCATTACAAAGAGCTGTAGGTCAGGACGGCCGTTCTCAGCATACTTTGTGCACGCAGCACCACCTACTTGCCCTGCACCTACCGTTAGTGGCCCTCGGGAGCCAAGCAGCCATTCCAATCCCATTTTTGCCAGGCTGAACGGGTTGCGAACATGGTCATTCAAAGAATCGCCCCGATCTGCCAGCTCCACAATGGTACGCATCTGCAGATGGTCCTGTAAGTTTTCACCAACTTCTGGCGCATCGTGTCGAACCCGGATGCCGTTTGCACCCAAAAGATCCGCAGGGCCAATTCCGGACAATTGCAAAAGCTGCGGAGACTGCACCGACCCACCGCACAGAATAACTTCGGTTGAAGCCTCTGCCTCGCATAGCGCGCCATTCTGAATGTAGCGCACACCACTGGCCCGCTGACCTTGAAACGTAATTTCTGTCACCTGCGCCTTGGTTAACAGTGTTAGGTTGGGACGCTGCAATGCCGGGTGCAAAAAAGCTGTCGCGGCACTGTCACGCCACCGACCGCGCAGGGTAAGTTGATAGCCACCAACACCATAATCGCTTTCGGCATTGAAATCTTCGTTCCGTGGCAGACCATAGGCCTGTGCTGCCCGCAACCAGTCATTGCAGGCCGGGTTGTCATTGCGTAGATCAGAAATATGCAGCGGGCCATGCGTCCCACGGAACTGTGAGGGTTCTCCAGTAAAAGTCTCAACTGCACGGAAATGCGGCAATACATCCCGATAAGACCAGCCTTCTGCGCCCAAAGACGCCCAATCGTTGAAATCATTGGGCTGCCCACGAATATATATCAGTCCGTTGATCGAGCTTGAGCCACCAACAACCCGTCCCCTTGGACAGTCCATCTGCCGACCTGCGATCCCTGGATCAGGCGCTCCACGATACAAGTGCGAAACGCGGGCATTGTAAATTGATTTATAATATCCCACTGGCATCTTCAGCCAAAAGCCACGGTCGAGCCCACCACCTTCGAGAATAAGAACGCGCGCAGAAAGGTCTTCAGACAGCCGCGCCGCAAGCGTTGACCCAGCCGTTCCGGACCCGACGATAATGTAGTCATAACTCGCCAACTGCCCATCCTCGCAAAAGTTATATTTATGCAATTAATCCTTAAACACTGGCATTGCAACAAAAAACCTATATATAGAACTTATCCGCATCTCGTTTCGTAACACATTGAGATGCCGCCCCCAGACGGATACCACATTTTGATGACAGATACGCTCAGACAAAGCCGATCCCTGCTCTATCTGCAAATCACTGAAATTTTGCGGCAGAGCCTCAGTCAAGGCATTTGGAAGCCGGGTGAGCTTCTGCCAACAATCTCAGACCTTGCGACAAATTACTCGGTTGCTAAGATCACAGTGCGGCAAGCCGTCAAAATACTTGAGACAGAGGGGCTGCTTGAATCCCGTCGTGGACGTGGCACGATGGCTTTAACACCGCCACAACCAAGAGACCGTCTTTGCCTAGGAACACGGCTATCCACACTGGTAGATATGTACCGTGGTGACAAACCCAAACTTGCCCTTCTGGAAGATCGTGACGCCGAAATTCCAGGCACCCCTTTGATCGGGCATCTGTCGAAAAACGGTTATCATCTGTTGCGGCGCACCCACTCTCGTGACGACCAGACCTATTGCGTGATCTCCGTCTATTTCGACAGGACCGTTTTTGACCAGCACGAAGCTCGTCTCAGGACCGAGATCGCCCTGCCGATCCTTTACGATTCCCCAGACATCGAGGTCGCGCGTGCCCGCCAAACGTTCACGATTGGCAAATGTAACTACGAATTAGCAGGCTTGTTGAGCCTAACCGTCGGTGATCCAGTGGTCGAAGTACGCCGCGTCATTTGTGATGGCGATGGCAATGTGCTCTACCTAGCGGATGTGACTTATCGAAGTGATTTTGTTCGTCTTGAAATGGACCTTCTGGCGTGATTGGTGTTGCCCGTATTCAGGCTTGGTCGTTCCGCTGCCCCACCCCAAAACCCGTTGCCACCTCTTTTGGCATTATGTGCGACCGGCCCGCAGTGCTAGTGCGGATTGAGGATCACGACGGCGCTTTCGGCTGGGGTGAAATCTGGGCAAACTGGCCGGCTGCAGGCGCGGAGCACCGCGTGCGGCTACTGGAAATGGATATTGCACCTTTACTAGTTGGCACGCGAGCTCAACGCCCCGAAAATTTCTTTCACCAGCTTGAGCAACAGACACGAATTCGTGCGACGCAATGCGGTGAAATTGGGCCGTTCAGCCAAGTGATTGCCGGATTAGACATCGCACTATGGGACATGGCGGCGCGCCGAGCTGGACTGCCTTTGCGTAATTTTATCAACGATGCAGCCACAAATCAGGTGCCTGCTTATGCCAGCGGCATTCAGGTTGCAGCGGCAGCAGGAGTTTTGCCACGCGCGCGGACAGAAGGGCACCAGACCTTCAAACTGAAGGTTGGCTTTGACATGGCCACCGATGGCTTGGCAGTTAGCACGATACAGGACGGATTATCCGCATTTGAGGCGATCGCCTGTGACGCAAATCAGGCTTGGTCACTGGATCAGGCGCAAAGTTTCGTCGGCAGTATTTCAGATGTACCCCTGAAATGGCTGGAAGAACCCTTGCCCGTATTCGCACAAACCGCACAATGGCAGTCGCTGGCGCAAGACTGCCCAATCCCATTGGCAGGTGGAGAAAACCTGAGCGGCAATGCGGAATTTAGCAATGCTATAAACTTGGGGCATCTGTCCATTATCCAACCAGATGTGGCCAAATGGGGTGGGATCACCGGATGCCTTGCAGTGGCGAAAACCGCACTAGGTGCGGGGCGCCGTTATTTCCCGCACTTTCTTGGTGCTGGCATCGGGCTAGCCGCGTCAGCAGAATTGCTGGCAGCGGTGGGAGGGGATGGCCTTTTAGAAGTTGATGTCAACGACAACCCGCTTAGATCCCTCTTCTTTGACGGCACAGAACCCGTGTCAGAGGGGAAATGGATCTGCAACAATAGAGTTGGCCTCGGGGTTGAGACCCTGCCCAGTGCGCTAAATCAATACCAAACGCTTTTCGCAGAAATGCGTTGAGGCAACCAACCGCGATCAACTTTCACCGCCGAGCCACTCGTGATAAGGTGCAAGGACCACTCAAGACCTTTTTAGTGCTAAATCGGCTAGCCTCACAAAACGATTGAGATCTAAGCTATATCTACTGGTATGAAATCAACCTCAGATATCATACTAGCATCAATCCCAGTTAGGATGGCTAATCATACTTGTCATATCTATCATATTTTCAGTCTAAATATGACAAAATCAATTGAGAAATTAGGAGAGTAAAAATTGCCTGTATTGGGTAACGCCTTATTCAACTCTGAATAAAATTATTTGCTAATTATTTACCAAACAAAAGAGCCATATACATATTTGAATAATAGAAATGGCCCACAGCGCCCGACCATCATCTTTGACCCACAGAACATGTCCGCAAACTAAAGGCTTAACCAACGTCGCGGCGCGCATGCGCGTAGAAAACTTTATGTCGTATTGAAAGCAAAAGGGTGGATCATAAAACTTAAACTTACCAAATCCAAGTCTGATAATCGCTCATTACACATTTTTCTGCCAAAGATTTAGCCTTAGAAATTTCTGATTTTGTCATAGATTTTTCGAGATCTAAAATGTCTTCATTCGCTTCTTCCACCTGTTCAGTTGGCATTGTCAGACAAACTTGACTGCCAAGCGGCCAATCCTTAATTCTGGTGAATGACAGCACATAATCCCTTCAAATACTTCAAGACTTCACCTGAAATCATCCGATTGGCAGTGATGTATTACATACGTTATCCATTGAGTTTTCGTCAGGTGGAAGACATCTT
>Ga0302114_10001268_pt1 | contig 16735 bp, 14 predicted proteins | sample AG5_Surface_MG_FD_203107 | JGI IMG/M metagenome (GOLD analysis project Ga0302114, IMG submission 203107) | Marine microbial communities from Western Arctic Ocean, Canada - AG5_Surface | ecosystem: Environmental > Aquatic > Marine > Oceanic | place: Canada: Western Arctic Ocean | collected...
AATAATGTTAGCAGGTGTTTCCCCTACTGAAAATCCTGCTACTGAATTGAATGGTTTAATTGCCATTTTGTGAGTCTCCGTTATATGTATTTACGTAATACTTGATATCTTTATTTATCATTTATTGTTGCATATTCTGTGTGTTTTTGGCTAAGATGAAGAATATTCGTCTAATAATACCTTGTAATTCGTTGTGTTGGTTGACGCTGGTGTCGCATAAAGAACAACTTGAGCATTTCTAAACGCATCACCAGGAACATATACTACTTCAAAGTCTGCTAATGCGGCACCAACTGAAATTGATGCATATTCTACATAGTTTACAGTTGTGGCATAAGTCGCACATGTTATCTTGCTTGTTTGTCTTGCGGCTTGAGACGCATCTGTTGCAACAATTGTATAATCGACTGCTGAGACAGCGGATGCTTCTGTTGCACATATTTCTATTTGTGCCACCGAGGATGTTGTTCCAGTGGCCACTTTAGATGTTCTGAATGAATATGCTCCGGATCCCACAGTCATTGTGTTTGCAGTCATGCTTCCAGCCATAGTGACTGTGTTAGTCATATTATTGTACACTAGATTCGCAGTTCCACCAAACGTTCCTGCATTGTTGAACTGTATCTGAGTATTGGCGCCACCTGGTGATCCACCTCCACCTCCACCAGACTGAACTGTCCATGCCAGTGTTCCAGAACCATCTGTTGCTAATACATATCCATTGAGTCCACCATCGATGTGTAAGTTTGCTATCGGTAGTTGAACATTAGGCGAGTTCTGCAAGTTTGCATTACCTGACATTGTAAGATTACCTAAAGAAGTAATCAGTACTGGCCCTGTAAACGTTGATGTTTCTGTTACTGCTATATTACTAGCACCAATGTTTCCTGTGACTGATAATCCACCAGCTCCTACTTGTAGAGTAGTTAGTGTTCCAACAGATGTAATGTTTGGTTGAGCGGCTAGTGTAATATTACCAGCAAAGTTAGCAAAGTTTGCACTTGCTCCTGCTGATATATCTGCGAATACTCCGTTACCGTATAAAACTGTGTCAGAAGCACCTGTAAGATCGACTACAGAGATGTTTCCTATACCTGTGATATTTGCATATGTTAAGTTAGAAACATTTCCACCTTCACCAGCAATATGAATTGCTGTTAATTTATCAGTACTAATATCGTATATAAAGCCTGCGTCTCCACCAAATGCTCCTGCATTATTAAACTGGACTTGAGTGTTTGCTCCACCTGGCGAGCCGTTGCCGCTACCGCCAGATTGTGCAGTCCATGACAAAACTCCTGAACCGTCTGTTTGTAAGACATAGCCGTTTGTACCACCTGTAATAGTTACATTGCCGACATCACCTAGATTAGCACTAACCGATGCTACTATATTAGTTGCTGTTGTTGCTCCTGTTGAAGCATTAAACGTTAAAGCGGCACTTGCTCCCAATTGTCCGTTGTTATTGTACTGTATTTGGGTGTTTGAACCAGCTGGCTCACTAGCAAAAGGCTCTCCGTTTCCATAGTAATAGTAGTTTGCGAAGACGGTATTAGATGATACATTTCCTGTAGGGAAATTATGGTTTGTTGTGACGTTTCCAGTGGAATCTACTACATCAACTGCAGGCCAGTTGACGGAGAATCCTCCCAAGGAATTAAATTTTTCTGCGGCCATATCTATAAGGTTCCATTGTTGTCTTTGTATTTATGATAATACAATTGCTTTTGATGCTAGAAAAAGCACTAAGGAGTGCTTTTTTATAAATACATATATGATTACGATACAACCCAGTAGGCCTCTATGTTCTTATTGCAAATTTACATTGTCAAAACCCAATGGAAAGAGTAAACATGGGTTTCAAAAGTGGCACAAATACTGTGTAGACTGTGCTAAGGCTATGTACAACAAAAGATTCAAACACATACAACATAAAAAAATGCAATGTGAAGAGTGTGATTTTGTTCCGCAAGATAAAGTACAACTAGATTTAGTGTACAAGGACGGCAATGCTCTTAATAAAAGCAAGAATAATTTAAAAACAATGTGTGCTAATTGTGCTAGGCTTTACAACAAAAAAACAAGAAAAGTTAAAAAATCGATTATTAATCTTCCAGTAGATTCAGATATAAGAATTAGTTAGCGATTTCGTCTATCTTATTAGCCCAATGATTCCAATACTTGGCTAGATATTCTCTATTGTATCCTGGCAAGTCTAGTATTTCATAGAGTTCTTTGACTGCATCTAATGTTTCTGTTTCGGATTCATATTTACGCACATCAAATTTATAAATGATATTGTCTAGTTTTGACATTTCTTCTAGTTCAGCAGGATGATGCTCTAATGCTTTTAGATAAGTTCTAAGAAATGGATCATCTTCTGTTCTTTTTGTAACAAACTCTTCTACGTCAGTAAACAATATAATTTTAGCATTCTTCCAAATCTTTACGATTTCTAATACTTCTGGCATAAAATGAGATGCTATAAAGAACTTATAATCGCTTTCTGTTACATCTTTTACATAAGAATGAAATGAGATTCCTCTCCATGGGTCAATGTAGTCTCTTTTTTCAAAGCCAAAGAATGATTTATCGGTGAGATTTAGATCATTCCAAACAATACCTTTTCGATTTAATTGTATCTGGCCAAGCAAGTAGTCCAATTTATCTTCGACTGAAAACTCGCCAGCAATTTGTGCTTCTGCTAATTGTTTGTCCTGAAATAGTGCATTATCGTTTAAGCCTAAACAATTAGCCATAAATTTTCCACCAGAGTAATTATGATACCATATAATAACTAAATTATCAGTATCTAAATTACATTCTTCAGGTTTGACTCTGATTTTTTTAGACAAGTTTTATGTTCTCGCCATCTTCTCCCAAATCCTCATTGCCATCTGCATTGAGATCAACCATTGATTGTTGAAAATCTTTGTATGTATCTGCTTCATCTTCTGATACAACTGGAGGTTTTTCAAGAGGAATAACATCAGGATCAACTTCAAATCCCGGATTGTCAATCGTACCAACTTCTCCTACAATTTCGTCAACTGAGATATCTAACGGGACTGTTGTCGATGCTTCTTTCTTTTCGTATTCGACAGTATCGTCAAAGTCTTCCCAATACATTTCAAGGGATTTACAGCCTTCTATGTACTTTTCGCCTTTATCATGCCATTTAGTGTTCATATAACCTACACCAGCATAATAGCCTTTGCCTGTAGTGTCGTTATAGTCATAGTCTGTTTCTAATTCTTTTTTATCATACCACACAGAATCAATAAACTCTCCCATATCAGTTTCAACAATTCCATAAGTAAACTTATATTTGTCAAATGGTTCTCCGTCTGTTTCTACAAACCAACAACCGAATCCGCCTTTCTCTCCGCTATGAAATGCTAAAGTAGGAACATAGTTATCATCGTCTTGGATATCTTCATCATCAGGCAATGTACCCATTGAGTATGCTTCTCTACCATAAAGTTGTTGAACTGCTTCTAAAGGAGTTTCAATTTCAGAGTAATCATATTTACCTTCTTCATTTGTTACTTCTGTTACAAAGAAACCACTGTCAGCATATGCGGAATTAATGTGTTCTATGTCATCGCATTCCCACATGTAGTAATCTTCTTTAGGGATAGGTGCGTCTGCGTCTGGTTGACCATCGTCCCAATCATAACTAGTGACATGTTCTATAATAGCCTCTTGTCTTTCAGATTTGTCAATAGCAAGAAAATAATCAACAAATTCTGCATCAACTTCGCCGATAACTGTTTCGCCACCATATCTGCCGGCTTCAATTCTAAATATTCTTTTACTCATAAATGTACTCCATAACTATATTCGTATTTACTACAGTATACTACCTCAAAAATAATTTGTCAAGTCTTTTTGTACCCAAAAAAAAGCCTCTAATAAAAGAGGCTTTAAAACTTATAACAATAAGTTGATTATATAATAATCGGCTTACTGGAAAGTTAAGTTTTGAACCGCAATCTCACCTAAATAATCAGCCGCATTACCAAAAGATGATGCAGTGTTAGTTAGTTCGATGTATCCGTAACGAGTCATAAATGATACGACTGGCTCGAATGTAGCTGGATCTAGTACAACTCCACTGCTCATTAATGGAATATATGGGCAATAGAAGGCTGCCGCATCAGTTTCAGATGAACCTTTGTATCCAACTAATACTGCTTGAGTATCAGGTGCATAAGAGTCAACGAAAACACGCATAGCGCCGTTCAACGTACCAACAAACTTAGTGTTAGTAGGAGCTTCAAAAGTTCCTTCAGTTGTACGAGCAAATGCTGATGTAGTAGCAGATTGTAATACAGTCAGTGCCGCAGAACTCACAACAGCCCAGTTACCTGCGCCTCTACGTGTTCTTTGAGCGATCAAGTTTGCAACTCTGTTGATTAATACAGCTAATGCCGCATGTTCATCACCAACGTAAGTAGCAGTACCTGATACGGCTGCCTGGTTATATGTGAATTCAGTTGCCGCTAACGTTCTAAGAGATAGTAAAATCTCCTGATCGATTTCAGCAGTGATTTCTTGTGCCAAAGCAGCCATTATTTCTGCTTCAACATCGATGCCGTGCTGAGACTGTGCGTCCTGAGCGGCTTCGAATGTCCAACGTGCTTGTAACTTACGTGACTTCGCTTCAACAGCTTGTCTTAAGATTTGCACACTGATTTGTTTACCGCCGTTTCCTTCTAATACTGCTGTGTTAGCACCAGTATATGAAGCGGATGTTCCTGTGCCTTGAGCAGTACGTGAGTACGCCTGAGCAATTTTGAACGGTGATAATGCTTCTTCACCAGCTGTTACCGAAGTAGCGGCTGCCGAGTTGTCAGTCAATGACTGAGCGTAACGAACACGTAATGTGTGAATCTGTCCAACAGGACCAGTCATTGGCTGAACGCCGACTAGTTCGTTAGCAATAACAGTAGGCATAACCCTTCTGATTACTGGTAAGATTACACGGTTAAGTGTTGCTATATTTCCTGCACCGGTACTACCTGCGGTAGCATTCTCATTTAAGAGACCTTTGCGAGTGTTTTCAAGGACAACACCCATTGTTGAGCGGCGAGTGCCTTTTAAGCCTTCTAACAGAGCTTCTTTGGTTTCGCCCCAACGGCTTTCTAAGAGTACTTTTGACATGGTTTATTTCTCCTAATCAATGTCGAGTTTTAATTAAAGCCCTGCCAGACGCTTGAGATCAATTACGTTGCTAGAATCAGCATCGTAATCTTCCTTCGCTTCTCGTTCTTGTTTGGCAGATTTATTACCAGTTTCGATGATTGTACGAGATTCAGTTAAAGATGCCTTTTCAGATTTCTTTTTACTTCCTTCATTCAATACTGCTGGTAAATACTTATCAAATGCGTTCTTCAGCCTAGGCGTCTGAACACTTTCTAATAAAGATCGCATTACTTGAGCCTTATCTTTGTTTAAAGACGATAACAAGTTATCTAATGCCTTTTCACGCTGAGTTGATTCTTTAATAATGTTTACTTCACGTTCTTTTGAATCAATAATTTGTTTTGCTTTCGCAAGACTTACTATTGACTCTTCTAGTTTTTTGTCTTTAGCTTCTAATGATTGAACTAACTTGCGAGTTTCAGCCTTATCGTTAAGATAAGTTGTGCTGAATTCACCTGCAAATGATTCAAAAATCTTTCTGCCGAAGTTATTTTCCCTAGCGGATTTAATATCTTCTTTTAGTTGTGATAATTCACCTTTAAGATTCGATGTAACTGCAACGTTGATTCTCTTAGCACTCTCGGAAACGAATTTCGCTTTGAGTTTTTCGAGTTGTGTACGTCCTTCTGCAACTAACTTGACACGTTGTTCAACCACTGCTTGTCTATCCTGAGCAAATTCTTTGATCTCTTTAGCCAATGCATGAACGATAAACTTTTGAAGTTTATCTTGGTTTTCTAACTGAACCTTACGATCAGTACGTAGTTCTTTAATTTCTTCTGCTAACTTAGTTACCATGAAGTCATTAAATTTCGTTGCACTTTCTTTAAGTTTCAATTTCGCTTTTACGCGGTCTTCGTTAATAGCTTTCTTCTCGTCATGGAATTCTTTAATTTCCTCTGACAAAGATTCAGTCACCATCTTATCAAGGGCTTCTACCATCACATTTCTGTCATGTTCGTATCGTTGTGCGAATTCATTTCTGAGTTCTCCACGAACTTGATCCTTAGCTTCAGTTAATTTGGTTTCCCAAGTAAGGTTTAATTCACTTGCGACATCCTCATTGATGAGTCCAGAATCGATTAATGGTTTAATAGCATCTATCATGCTTGTTCCCCTCTATTATATTTTTAAGTCTTTGATCAGACGATTAATCTCGTCTTTCAAATACCGTTCTACTTTCTTGTTGCCTCGTGCTTCTCGTGCTACTTCTAAAACTTTATGTCCGTGCTTCATATTCATGAGGCCCTCGTATATCGCTTTAGGATAAGCATTTGGTGCACTTGGTTGAGCAACAATGTCTACAGTGATTATTTCGAAATCACTGACACGGCCATCTATATCGTTAACGTTTCCGCTACCTCTACTAGATACACCGAGTTTTACCCCCGACTCTAACATGGTCTGAACTAACTGACCCATTGGAGTTGGTAAAATCTTTAATTTGCCGTAGCCATTCGGCCCGTCCATCCACATCTTAGTGATCATGTGTGACACACGATCTAAGTTGATTTTTAAATCATCTGGATGATCAACTTCACCTAATACAGAATTACCTTCTTGTATTTGTGTGTTGAGTGTTTCTACGGCTGTCTCTATTTCATTAATAGGGTAAACTCGCTCATTTGCGTTTTTAACCCCACCTTGAATAAAGATGCCCTTCATAAAAAGGGTCTTTAAATCTGTATCACCTTCCTTAACGGATTCGACCATGATTTCGGCATGATCGAACGATAAGTGTTCTTTAAGATACAAAGCCATTTATATCAGTTCCTAGTCTATTACAGATTTAGTATTAACACCTGAAGCCTGTGCTGTGACTGGCTTAGGAGCGGCGCTTAATGGTTTAGCATTTTTGCCTGGCTGATTCTGGAAGCTAGAAGAGCCATCAATGTCTTTAGCTTTAGGAGCCGGACGTCCTTGTTCTCCTGCATTACCTTTGTCAAAGTCTACTGGATGTGCATCCATTCCTTTTTGACCTGAGTTAGCATCTACTGGGCTTCTAGTTTGTGAACCATCGTCACCCATTTTAGCTGTAACTTTTTGAAGTGTAATTGCTTCTGCAACTAGTTCTTCATCGTCAACATTTACGTCAACGTCTACTTCTTCATCGCCCATGTCACTTACATCAGCGTCCATGTCGCCCATTTCATCTTCTAAATCATCTTCTTTACCCATGATTTCTTCAAATTCTGCCATTAAGTCATCAAGTTTGTCTTCGATTCTGATAACAGCATCTTCTACTTCAGACTCTCCGCCTTCGGCACCAAACTCATCGTCTTCATCGCCACCGATGTCGAATACTTCTTCAGAGTCTACTTCGATTTCATCTTCGTCTTCTGATACGCCTTGCTCTTCAGCATTGATCTCGTCAAGTAGATCGCCTACTTGTCCACCAATACCTTCTTCAAGGTCGTCATCCATCATTTCGTCTTCCATGATAGATTCGTAAATTGCTTTTGACTTTTCTATAACGATGTCATGGAAAAGTTCCGATGCTTGTTCCTCGTTCTCATTAATTATGAGGTCGATTAATTTTTCAAATTTCTTGTTATCCATTGAGTTTCTCCTGATATTAAAGTAATGGCTTATGTAGATTTATTTATAGCGTAGTTCACAAAACAGTGTTTTAAGTACTACTTTTTTGCGTTTTTGACTATTTAGGGGTTTTTTGTTATTATATAGTTGGGCCAGCATCTTCTGCTGGTGCAGAGTATTGTTTCCTAACTTTAACAAGATGTTTAGATTTTTCATAATTTCTAACATCTAACATCTTTCTTAATTTTCTTATTTGACTTAATGTCAATTTAGTTTTTCTGGAAGTTCTCCATACAGGTTTACTGTTATCAGTATCTGTATCCTGAAGTCCTGGAATTGCGGCGTCAAACATTTCAAATAATTTCATAAGAGTATTTAGTCGAAAAACTTTTTAGTCTCTAAAAAGGGCTTTAAAATGTCATTAAAGTATTTTTCTTGGCCTTCTGCGTTAGGGTGGACATCTATTTCTGACACAGTTAAACCAAATGGTTTCACATATTCATGTATCGCTGGCTTAACTAGATTGGGTGTATCTAATTGCTTGTATAGATAATTAATTATTTCATGGTCTTTGTTTTGCTCAATATCTGCATATGTATGTTTCATATAGTATTGTTGATAAAACGGAATGCCGTGTAATTTACATAGATTTTGTAACATAAGCATATTTTCTAAAGCAACATGCAATGAATTGATGTTATACTTATCATAGTTTCTGTCAGTGACAGGCTCGGTAAGCATTACATAATCATTAATAAACTTAGGTTCTCTGTGTTGCCACGCAGAATGATACCAGCCGCCATTTGGATTATACTGTACATTATACTGTCCATAGTCATCATCATAGTGTATTATTTCTACATTTTCTTTGCTGTTTTTAAGATCACAGAATTGTACATGCCACATGGATCCACCGGATTCATTCCAGTACTTTTTGATTTCATTGATATAGTCTTTGTTAGTGATGTACCAAGTCTTACGATCATTGCCACTCCAAGAAACAGTAACACCCATTTCTTCTGGCTTCAAGCCACTATCTAATGCTTCCATAATAGCATGAGTAACTTTCTTTTGAATAAGTTCTTGGCCTTGATGACCCATGCCTCTATGATCGAACGTAACGTTGGGGTCTATTGATTTTGTATGTGCTTCTAAATGATGAGGCCAAGTCCATGGCGTATATGCATCTCCGAAACTACAACCAGCAGTAATAATATGTTTTATTTTCATTTAAGAAACTGGCCCAACTTCTCCTGCGCCATCGACTGACCCTGCGGCTGTTGATGCTTGTCCACCCACTGGGCCTGCAACATCTAAGTCACCGAAGTCATCTAGTTCTTCAGCATCTTCAATTTCTTCACCAGTTTCAGTATCAGCATCGAAGTCACCTGTTGAGACTCCTACGTTTCGTAGATCAGAACCAGTCGGCTCATCACCTGAATTCTCAATGTTTTCTTCTTGCCAAAGTTTTTCGTTTCTGTTGATTTCTTCTTCAGTTAATCCCAAGAATCTTTCTAGTGAGAAACGCTTAGACATATATGGAAATGCTTCCATTGATGCAAACGTAGATACTCTTGCAGTATCTAGTTCACTCTGTCTATAAGCGGCAAAGTTTTGAGGTGGATTAAATTGTAATTGAAACAGACTTGTGTCAATGTTAAAGCCTCTCCAACGTAAGAATAGTTTAAATTCTTCATCTAATTTCTGACAAATGTAGTTTTGTAGTCTTTCACAGTACTGATTGAATCTAAACTCTTGTATCATTGCTGTACCAACACGTCCGTCATTCAGAGGAGTCGTGTTATCGTCTGGTCCAGTTGGTAAGTATGAACTAGGTACACGCAAACCACGTGCTAGTCTGTTATTAAAGTATTTAAGATCGTCAATCTCACCTAAGTTCTGTCCACCTGGTAGAACTTCAACTGATGACCCTCTGCCTTCTGCTGTAACTGGGAAGAAGTAGTCTTCGTTCATTGATAGAGGATTGTACGTAGCATCTACGTTAGAGTCTCCACCGTGAATACTTGGTATACGTCTTTGATGTATCTCGTTTTTAATTCTGTCTACGAATGCCATTGCTAAATGACTAGGCATGTTACCAACGTCAATCTTAAACATTCTACGTTCTGGTGCTCGTTGTACACGATAGATAAGAACAGCATCTTCTAATAGTTCTTTCTGCTTATATACTTTAAAGACATTCTCTAAGATAGACTGTCCGAAAGGCCAGAAACGATCTAAGCCTTCTGTTAGTGACAAGTGAACAACATGATTAGAATCGATTGCTGATTCTGCTTGTCCTAATGTAAATCTACTACCTGATGTGTTGTAAGGCATAGATGGAGTTGTGTATCCTCCGCCGCCTCCGCCTCCACCAGTACCACCTAATCCTGTTGTTGGATTAGCGGCAAAATCTGTGTTTGTTTTCTGTGCAACTGTTAAGTTCTGCAAGTTAATGTTCAAGTCTTTAATAACATACTGTTCTGGAAGTTTACCTTCACTCTCATTAACAATAACTTTAATGACTTTAACCATGTCAACCCAGTAGAGTTTAAAGTTCTCTGGATCTCTTACAAAGATTTGATCTCCGTACTTAACTACGTTTCTGAACATCTTAAACATACGAGTGTCAAACTCATTGAGTTTGCACCATTGTTGCAACTGCTTAGTTAACAAGTCTACTTCATGTGGAGTAGGATCTTCTTTGTATTCGAATGAGAATGGTGTTTTGTTATGATCATTGCGTTGTGTGCTGAACTCTGCTATAATATCTAAACATGCGTTAATCTCAGCATCGACATCCATCATCTCATATTGGTTGTATCGTTCTATTCTGTTTGGGTGCCCTGTGTAAACTTCAGGGAGTCTACTCATGTAATTCTTGTAACCGAAGTCAGTGTTTGAATAACCTGCTTTAGCATCTTCAGCGCCATTCCAAGCACCGGAGTTAGAATTGCCGCCTGATATAGGGCTAGATACTCCGCTTTTGTTTAAAAATTTCTTTGTATATGACATCTGGTTATATTCTCTATTGTACTATATATTTAGTTAAACATTAGTAGATGCGTATATTTTCTTGTTCACATTTACGCCTGCTTCTGATGCATCTGCTATAGCAGAAAGTTTTGCATTCTGCTCTGAACCGTTCTGTGCTATGAGTTTTAGCGTTTCTAACATTTCAGTATTTTGTGTTTCTTTCAACACTTCTGCTTCTGGTGTTGATTTACCCTTTACTACTTCTTCTGTGGTTTCTTTTGCTAATATTGTTCTAGCATCTGGTGGTGTTGCTATTTGTCCAGACGCTTCTCCTGCTAAGTCTAAAAGTCCAAGATTTTGTGCTGTTTGTTCTCTTTCAGCCTTCATGTTCTCAATAAAGGCCATAGCACTTGATGATCCGTCATCTTCAGGTTTTGCATTTTTTGCTTCTGCTATCAGTGCATCAAGGTCCATATCTTCTTCGCCAGCCGATCCGCCGAATAATCCACCTACCATTGATTTAACTTTTTCTGACATTTTTGCAAAAAGCCCAGGTCCTGACTCTTTTTCTTCTGCTACAGGCTCTGCATCGAAAGACATTGTTTCGAGTTCTTCATCCTCGGGTGTGGAATAATCACTTGAAACATATCCAAATTGCTCACGTAGAATTTTCGCTTGGTCTGATTCTTTTTCTTCCATAGAATCAACGCCGCCAAGTAGACGTTTCATTTGGTCTTCATTACCAAATTGAGAGGCTGTGTCAAAATCTTGCTCCATACCTAAATCTTCAGGATCGGAGCCACCAAGTAGAAGTTTCGATTGGTCTTCGCCAGCAAACTGAGCGGCTTTAAAATCTTGCTCCATACCTAAATCTTCAGGATCGACTGCTCCGGCTTGATAAGGATGAGGATTAGACATTGAACCAGGTTTGTTACCACCTGCTTTGGCCATTAATGCTTGAGACGCTTTTTCGTAATCTGGATCGCCGGGTTCTATTTCTTTGCCGTTTAGTGTAATAGTACCATCTGGCTTGCCCATTTTAAGACTGCCGGATACAGATTGACTTTCAGATTGACTTTCTTTACCACCTATACCCAATTTTGCAAGGCGTCTTTCATTTCTGCCTTTGATTGACATATCTCTTTTAGTGGATTTCTCTTCAGCAAGTTGAGTCTCTTCTTCAACTTCGTCTTTCCCTTTAAAGAAGTCCATGCCTTTCTTAAGAAGATTTCCACCGGGTATTGCACTAAGTAAGCCGTCAAACAATGTTGACATGAACGACGGACCGCCTTCCGCTACTTTTCCACCAGCTTCAGTAACATCTTTACCGATTGCTTCTCCACCAGCAACTACTGCTTTTGATGCAACATCTCCACTAGTAGTAAAGGCTTCGCCGATCTTCCATATGCGATCATTGATGTCTTCTTCGCCCTTGAGTCCTAATTCTTTTTGTGCAAGTTCTGCTGTGGCTAATTCTGCTTTAGTACCAGCAGTTTTTTTAGACTCGTCTATTTCTTTATCGACAAGTGCGGCCATTGCGTCACTTCTTTTCTTTTTATCTGCTAATTCTTTTTCATCTCGTTCTAGTTTTTCTTTTGCTAACGTTTCTTCTCGTTCTTTAGCAGTTTTGTCCATTTCAAAGACTTGACCTGCTTCTCTAAACTCGTCCATGATGCCCACAAGTTTGGCTTGATCTTCTTCACCTAAGTCATCATCTAAGAACATTGCTTCTAGCATTTCAGGCTTGAGTTGCCCTTCTAGCATAGCTTCTTCTAGTTTAGTAAAGTCAATCTCACTGTCTCCATAAGCATTTTCATTATAAACGTCTAGTTTTCTTGCCGCATTTAAGTCTTTTCTGTTTGCTTCAGGCTTATCTTCTTCCATTGCTTTTTTGCCTAACCAGCCGCCTAATTCAGATCCTATGTAACCGCCGATAGCCATACCTAGAGGACCACCTAAGACGCCGATTGCGGCGCCGATTGCGGCTCCTGCTGTACTGCCGATGCCTTCGCCCATTTCCTCTTGCTTCTTGTCATCTGCTTCTGCGTTGGTTAGAAGACCTTTCTTTAGATCCTCATCAATCTTTGCGGCATCTTTTTGATATTCAAATACTTCAAATATACCTGCTGTCAACGCACCTAGGCCGGCACCACCTAACATTTTACCCAGGTTTGCAGTTAAACCTGCGCCTGCTGTTTGTAGTCCTTTCTGAGTTGCGGCCATCGCAGTTTTACTTGCTTCCATAGTCGCTTTACCGACTTGTGGACCAATTTTTGTTAGTTGAGGACCTATGTCTTTAAGAGCAGGACCGATCTTTGAAAGATGGCCTGTAGCCGACTTCATGCTTGACCCGAGTCCTTTTGCGGCTTTAGCTGTGGACTCCCAGTTAGTCAGACTTTTCGCTACTGATGCAGTTTTAGTTCCTAATGTCGTAAGAGGTTTGCCGAAGCCTTTGAACATGCTTGTCAAGCCTTTCGTAGCTTTGCCTAAGGGACCGCCCAAAGACATAGCACCAAGACTTAATGATGCTAATCCTGCTGAAGCAGTTAATGCCACCATTGCGACTTTGGCCGCATTCATTTCACCAGTAAGAGGGTTAAGTCCTTGTATTACACGTTCGGCTGATGTTGCTAAATCTCTTTGAGTTTCTTGTAGTAGTACTTGTGAACCAATTAACTTTTCACCTGCCTCGCCTCCACCTTTTCTTCCTTCTTGTGCATCTCTGACAGCCCGTTGTCTCGCTACTTCACTGCCTTCACCTTCACCAGGACCACCAATCTTCGATGCTAGTTTAAATGATTGTTCATCAGTGCCACCAAGTAGACGTTTTATTTGGGTTTCATCAGCAAACTGTGCTCCGGTACCTATTCTTTCGATTTGTTTGTCTTGCCCTTCTTTGAATTCTCCTAAGAACTTAGCAAATTCATCTTTGTATTCGTCGGACCCTTCGTCCATTCCTGAAAATCGTTCTTTTAAATCTTCTGGATTAATTCCCAATTGTGATAAACCAACAGAGTCTTGGTCAAATGCGCCTGTACGCATTACTTTGCTTAATTGAATTGCAGTTTCGGCACCTAATGAACCTGTTGCGTCTGCCATAAACTGTTGACGCATGTCTTGTTCTTGTTGCATACCGTCCGCCAAGGCTTCGAGTCTTGCTTTTTCAACTGGATCACCGGCGGCCGCGGCCGCTTTTCTCATGTTTGATATTTCTATCTCAACTCTACGAACTTCCATTTGCTCTCGTAACTGAGATGCAACTCTTTGTTGTTCTTCTTTAATTTCACCTATTCGCTTACCTGTTAAATCAGATAAGACTTGTAGATTTGATACGTAATCCATTGAGGATTTTTGTATCTGTAGTGCTGTTTTGTTTGATCTACCTAATTGAAAACCACTTGCTTCTTGTAGTTTCAAGTAGTCTGCCATTCCTTCTTGTAACTGTTCTAAATCAATACCAGTCCTAGCAAATGCCATTCTGGTCTTTTTATCGACTTTGAACATTTCGAGCATTTGGCGTTGACCTTCACCAGAAGTTCCACCTAAAGAAGTTAATGCACTACTAGCATCTTGTGCTATCTTTGTAATGTTGCCAAAGTTCTCTGCTGTTATACCAGCTTCGTTACCTAATCTAAATAACTCATCAGATGATGCACCTGAGATTCCTCCCATTGCTCGTAAATCTTTAGTTAGAGTGACTTGAGCATCACTCAGTCGAGTCATCTCTTGGGCGGCCATAGTGGCACCCTTAACGAGTCCACCTATAATAGCGCCGACAGGGCCGAAGTTTTTACCTAGAGCAAAGGCCGCATCTCCTGCATCGCCTAAGCCTTTATTAAAGTCTGAGAATTTACCTTTGCCATCGATCATGGCTGTAGTGAATCCGACTAACGCATCCGTAGATTTACCTGTTGCTTCTGCAAAATTCTTTTGACGTTCAGCCATTTCAGCAGTCGCCTTCGCGGCCGCTTCTTGTACTCTTGTACTAGCAGTTATGCCACCTGTGTTCTTTTGTCTGGCTTCAGTTTCTGCTTTTTGTGCTTGTGATTGTCCACCACTAGCAACGTTTAATTTATCCAGCGTTCCAGACAACGCACCAGCGGTGGCGTTTATCATTCGGAAATTTTCTTCTAATTCCCGTAATACTTCTGGATCAAAATCGTCTGACATTTTTCTTTAATTACCCTTTTACCAAGATTTTATATAGGCTCTTTTGCCGTTACTAAATATAGTTACATATCTATTTAGTTTTTATAAAATAGGGTGTATTAATATGAGGAACACAAATGAACGAATTGGATAACAATCCCCTAAGACAATATTTTAGAAGGCCTGCGGTATTTTTAAATTTACCAACCGGAGGAGAATCTTATTCATCTGATGTTATCGAATTTCCTGATAACAAAGAATTGCCGGTATATCCGATGACAGCAATTGATGAGATTACTACCAAAACACCAGACGCATTATTCAATGGAAGTGCGATGGTAGAGATTATTAAGAGTTGTATTCCAGCTATCAAAGACCCATGGAAACTACTAAGTAACGATTTGGATGCTGTTCTAGTTGCTGTTAAAGCGGCAGGTGGACAAGATTCAGTTGATGTAGAGACTGAGTGTCCCAAATGTCAAGCATTAGGAACATATGGCGTAGACTTATTGAGTATGTTGACATCGCTAAAAGCAGGTGACTACGATGTACCACTGCAAGTCTCTGACTTAACAATTAGGTTTGCTCCCTTGACATACAAAGAGATGAATGATGCCGCTCTTGGACAGTTTGATATTCAAATCAAGTATAAAGGCTTGGCTGACATCGAAGATGATACTGACCGTAACTTAAAAACTAGTTCAGCATTACAAGAAATAACTGTGTTAACACAAAATATTCTTAGTGAAGCGATAGAATATATCGAAACACCTACAAGTAAAGTTGAAGATACTGCTTATATTTTAGACTTCTTAAAGCAGACAGATGGCAAAACATATGAAGCAATCAGAGATTATAATACTAAACTGAAATCAGAAAGTACAATCAAACCCTTACATATTCAATGCCAAGAGTGTGAACATAAATTTAATCAACCATTCTCGTTAAACGCTTCTGATTTTTTCGTATAAGGCTTCTCCAATCTCAGCCCGATGAGGTAAAGAAGTCTATAGATGACATGGAAGCATACGCTCGGGGAATCAAGCGAAATGCTTTAGAATTGTCCTGGTATATGCGAGGTGGTGTATCTTATGAAGATGTACTCAATATGTCCCAATGGGAACGTAAAGACATGTGGTCAATTGTAGAAGACCATATGGAAACAACCAAGAAAACTCAATTACCATTTTTCTAAACTTCATTCTATTGGCTTCTTTCAGAAGTTCTCTTACGAGAACTTAATTACTCATTCATTTCATTCATTCGTAATTTTATTTCTAATAAGATTTTAAAAGGATTAATTAAAAATTCTTAATGGTATTATTAAGTAGAAGTCTTATTACTTTTTGAAAGCCATGGTAGTGCTACTCAAGCACTACCACAGTAATTTCCGGTTCTCATTGCTCCCGTCAATCCATGTTGATTATCCCCGACCTACTACGTTACTATAGTTGATCGCTACCGGTTGCCCTGTAAAGTTTGCTGGGTTGTAGTTGAGCCTATTACATTAATAAACATAATATCTCGGCAACGCATGTTCTATATCATCAAATCAAAATAGATATAGACTCATTGAGGGTTCGCTATCCATGACGATTGCCCTCTCGGTATTGTTGTGTATAACACACTACTCCAAATCTGTCAGCAGGGTTACTGCATCCTCGAGGAGAGCCGAGCATTGATCACGGCTATGCTTATGTACGTTCTAGTTCCCTATTAAATAATAGAGGTAATTTTAGTTTGTATTGACTTGGTGTCTGTTAGTTCTGAGTTGGTCTCTGAAGTGCCTGAGTATGCTTTGAATATATCTTTGTTGAACTTGAAGAAATGATCATGCTCTATGATAATCCAATCAGCATGTTTT
>Ga0302114_10001270_pt1 | contig 16722 bp, 21 predicted proteins | sample AG5_Surface_MG_FD_203107 | JGI IMG/M metagenome (GOLD analysis project Ga0302114, IMG submission 203107) | Marine microbial communities from Western Arctic Ocean, Canada - AG5_Surface | ecosystem: Environmental > Aquatic > Marine > Oceanic | place: Canada: Western Arctic Ocean | collected...
ACAACGGCCGTGCCGCCCAGATGGGAATCCTTGCCATGATGGTCCACGAACAGCTCTCGGGCGATCCCTTGATCATCAACAAGCTTGCGGGTATTGGCCCGTATTAAGTACTAGAAAAAGTGGTTCTTAGTATGTGTAAAGGTGGTTTAAGTTTAATAGTTTTTTTCTTATCAATCCCAGTATATCTCGGCTTCTATCCTGCCAAGAATCTCAATACTAAGGATTAATTCCTCCTTTCCCACATCTCCATTTCCTCATCACTCTCTCTCTCTCCCCACATCTCATCCACTTACATACAACATTACCATTCTATTCCAACTCTCCTCCACCCACACTATTCCACAAATTACATGAATTTCAATAAAAATACCAAAATTTACCATTTTTTATTGATAATTTTGAAAGCAATGTCCTCGTAGGGGGGTCCTCCATGGAACCTGATGATTGCAAATTCCTCCGAATCCGCCGGCTCGAGGAAGAACTTGGGGGTCTTCACGAACAGCTCACGACAACAGCCTCGTATACTCTTCCAAACTAATATTTCCCCCGCACGCCACCACAACAATCACGTCGTCCCCCTTCACTGGAATGTTTCCTGCCAACAAACTTGCCAGTCCCAGCGCACCGCTTGGCTCCAGTACCAACTTGAGTTCGGTGAACGCAACCTTCATTGCTTCCACTGCGCCCTCGTCTGAAACGTAACTAGTTCCACTGATAAAATTCCTGTTCACTTGCCATGTTAGCTCTCCCGGCGCGGATGCTTGCAGTGCGTCACAAATTGTCGTTTCTATATCTCCAGTGAGTGGAATGCGAGCCTTACCTTCGCTCGCGAAGGACTGGCAGTGATCGTCGTAGCCAGCTGGCTCCACCGCGTAAATGTCTGTTTTGGGGGATTTGAGTTGGCTCGCGAGACTGCATCCCGCTAGCATGCCACCGCCGCCGGTTGGTACAACCAACGATGCCACGTCAACGCCATCTCCCACCTGCTCGTACACCTCCATGGCGAGCGTCCCTTGCCCAGCCATAACTTCATAGTCGTCAAAGGGGTGCAAGAGCGTAGCTCCTGTTTCAATCGAGAACTTCTTTGCCATCCCACCCGCCGCAACTTCGCGGTTCACCCCCGCCGGCGGGGTGCTCAAGAGCACTTTAGCACCGTAAGCTGCCGTTCTCGATAGCTTGAGTGCAGGAGCATCGTGAGGGGCCACGATTGTGCACTCTATATTCAACTTGGATGAAGCGAGAGCTAAAGCCTGTGAGAAATTTCCAGATGAAAACGCAACCACCCCAAAAGCTCTCTCCTTCGGGGTAAGGTGGAGGAGTCTATTGTATGCACCGCGGAACTTGAACGCCCCAGTGTGTTGCAGAGACTCTGCTTTCACGTAGACCGACAGGTTGGGAGTGGAAAGTCGCTCAGAAATGAGCTTGTTGAGGGTGGAGGCTTGAAGAAGGGGGGTACGAACAACGTGGGGGGAAATTGCCGCGTAGGCACATGCTACAATGGATGGGTTGGGCATCATAGATTAGTTTATGATGGGCCTTACGATGTGGCCTTACAAAAGGAAAAAATATAAAAATTATAAATTTGTCCGTAATGCTATAACAATCTCTCTCTCTTCATAGAATCTAGTCATTATGGGTCTACCGTCCACCTTGTACCGCCAGCTCATGCGATTTGCACGTGGTCCAATCGTCGTCCAAGTCCCCTTCACCCTCCCTCCCTATACTCTTTCAGTCCCACACCAGCTCAATCCTTCCTACTTCCCTGCCGATGCCACAATTCCCAAAACTCACACTGTCCCAAAGCTCAATGCGAAAACGCTCCCTCATGTGATTCGAGCAATATTCGTGGCGAACAAAAACACACAATCTCCCCTAGAAATCACAGCCCAAACTGGGCAAGCTTTCGAGGCAATAAAGGAGCTTTCGGCGTTCAAGCTCCGGGTGATTGATGTGTCCTACGCGAAGCACCGCGAGGCGCTTGAGAGAAAGACCGTTCCAGCCTTTTTCGTGGGGCAAGTGGCGCGTCACAAGACTTTGGGTTGGAGGGGTGTGATTGTGGGTTGGGAAGAGCTGGATGACTGTTCAATTCAGTATCGGCTTCTTCCAGACCTCTCCGATTCCCTCCACCTCCCCCTGCAAAACAGGTCTACCCAGCTCAACGCCCTCGAGGCAAGCTACCCCACGATAGAGTGCTCAGAGGTGAGCAGCTCGCTTGCCTTGGAGGAAGACGAGAAGACGAGGCACAACTTAACTAACATTATATTATTTCACTCAATTTGCAATGCGCCTCGCTTCGCTTCGCTTCGCTCGGCTAAGGATGATCTAACCTCCTCCCCCCCCCTCCCCCCGAACCTCCGCCGGCTCTCTCCCGACAACATGGGGTTTTTCTTTGAGAACTTTGATCCAATTTCTGGCACCTACTTTCCTAACCCCGAGCTCCGTTACCTCTTCCCCAAGGATAACAACTGGGATCATTACCAGGAAGATATTCTAAAGTCCGATCCGCCGCGTGACAGAGCGGCCGAGCGAGTAAGTCTTGGCGCTCAGGGAGTGGCTCGAAAGATCTTGGCTCAGATTGGGGTGAGCGTCGCGTCCAGCGACAACAAGAACGACGTCCTGCTCAATTTGGAGCATAAGCTGAGCGAGATCGTAGCCCACGAACATACACGAAGAGGTTCGGATTTCCAAAATGGGAATGAAATTGAAAGGTGAGCGAGCGAGCCTTTTGATACGAGCCACTACTATATTGGAATCGAGAAGATTGGGATTCGACAAAAGAAAAAACTACGACCCTACAGAAATATAAACACTAAACCAACCCACTCAATTCGTAATTCGCACCTTCTTCGCTCGGCGCAGGCTCAACGTTCTTGATTCTTCCCTATCCCAAACCGATTTTAGAATCCACGATTGCTGCAAAATCCTGTCGAAGCTGTGTGATGTGTACAGGGAACTAAACACAATGGTGAATGTCAGGGATAGGTGCATCCGGTGAGTGAGCGAGCGAAGCGAGCGAGCCTTGTGAAAGAAGAGTGTGAAGCGACTAACCCACTCTTGCTCTCGTGCTTCGTTCGAAAATGCGCCTCGCTTCGCTCGGCGCAGTGGCAGTAACGATTTGAAATTCTCTGTCGGTGATGTTGTCCACCACAAATTATTCAACTTTCGAGGCGTCATCACGTCCATCGACCCTGTTCCGCGATTCGACGTGACGAACTGGGACGGCGTTCAGCACATTGAGGATGTTATGAGCAAGCCCTTCTACACAATCATCCCGGACGAAAACGACGCGGAGCTTGTGTTTCAGGGAATCCGTCACCCCCGTTACGTTTGTGAGGAGAATCTGGACGCATACAACAAGAGTGAACATGCTGCCAAGAGCAGGTGAGCGAGCGAAGCGCAGTGTGGGCGGGGACTACATCCACTACTATCCTAAACTAACCCAGTTCACAGGTTCGCGCCGATGAAGGAGCTAGTCGCGTCTGGTGGGGTTACTTACGATTGGAGAGAGGATTGCTACATTCCTAGCACAGCGGTGAAGTTCCAGCATGATATGCTAGGTGAGGAGATGGTTAAGGAAATTACCGATGTGCACGATTGCTTTCAGGGATGTTTGGTGAACATAAATAGCAACAGCAGCAAAAATTGCAACAATGGCGACGCGAGCATGATCAACGTGGACAATCTGCTGGAGCTTCTGGTTTCAGCAAACTCCAAATCCGAGAGCAGCACGATTGAGGAAATTTTGAGGGCGGTTTGGCTCGTCCACGAGGATGTTGCCATTAATAAATTAATGGAAGAGTCCGTGCTCCACCTCAACCGGCGCAAATTTCCAGATGCTAAACAAATTCTTGAGAAGGTTGTGGAGCAAACTGACGGACAGTATTCGGAGGGGCTTTACAAACTCGCAACTTGCCAGCATTTGATGGGTGAGGTGGATACTGCCTTCGACACGATGGGAAAAGTGATGCAAATCGAAGATCGGCACATTTTCGCACTTCTTGGAGCGAGCTTAGCGAAAATGAAATTAGAAAAGTTTACCGAGGCGAGGGATATCTTGGTAAAGTTGCTGGCGCTGCATCCGTGGTGCAGCGCCAGCACTCATCTCATGATTTGCGAGGAGCGTCTCGAGATGGAGGCGGAGCAGCAATCCATCGATGATGCATTTTTTGAAGAGGAAATTGGAAGTGAGAATGATAATACGAAATGAAAACGAAATGAGTAGCTTTTTTGAATGCCTACCTACATTGGCTTCCTTCCTTATGTGGGTTGGTTGCCACCACAATGTACAATCTAGGTAATCTACAAGTACTTCACTAATCTACAAGTACTTCACTAGTATTCACTAGTCAAATACTAATCGTAATCCTCCTCATCTTCTTCAATCACCACCTCCGCGTTCAAATGACTGTTTTCGCTGCTCGCCATTGCGCTTGCCAAATTCTGCAGCTCAACAATCCCACCCCCGCTCCCGCTCCCGTGCCCGTTAAGCAACTTGACGCGCTTGGCATCCTCCTGCAACTCCTTGTTCGCTTCCTTCTCGGACTTTCTCTTCTTTCTCTTTTTGCTCGCTTCGAGCTTCTTTTTATCGCTCAGCTCCTTCGCAACGGCCGCGTGCTCCTTCCCATCAAGGCAAGAGGCGAAGAGGGGGTGTGACTCTGTGATTGATTTTAGTAGGTCTGCTTCCAGGATGGTGGCCGATCCTCCCTCCTGGGACTGGGACAGGGATGGGGACATGAGGATTTGTTGGAGCAGCTGGCCCAACCCAGCCTGGGCCAAATCTGTCGCCTTGGCACCAATCCTGGAATAGGAGGTTTTCTGTTGGAGCATGACTTTGAGCTTGATTTTCGTGTTTACGACTGGAATTGGGGGCGGAGGTGTGCTGGTTGAGCTGCTGGTTGAGCTGCCAATTGGAATAACCATAGTGGATTAGAAATACCAAGGTAAAAAATTCTGATTTGAGATTGTAAAAATATAAGTAACATATAAGTATAAGTAACAAGCATGGACCCAAGTCTCGATCTCATCCTATCCCAAATCACCGCAGCGATAGATGAAGTCGCCTCCCCACACACCCCAACAGACCGACGTACATTCCTCACAACAAATCTGCAGTTGTATAAAGAAACTTTCCCCCCAGACCCAGCCTCAATCGCCACCCAATGGCTCCTCCGCCTCCCCCCTTCCCCTCTCCCTCCCAACTATCTTCAAGTGACGTTCTACCTGTCGAGCGTTATTGAGCACGTTACCTCACCGGTGAACTACTCGAAGAGGTATAAGGAAGCTGGGTCGGCGAATCCGTCCAGGATCCTGGCAGATTTGAGGGGGCTTATTATTTCGTTTACGGGCAGCAATAGCAGCAGCAATGCTCACCACCTCCCCCCCCCTGTGCAGGCAAAGCTCCTCCAAACCTACGTGAACCTTGCCCGGTGCATCTCAATGTGTCACCTCCCCTTCGACACTCGTGATTTCCTCGGCGGATTCTCCTCCCTCTTCCTCTCCTCGTTCATCTCCGACGCGTTGGGATATTCTTCAGGGCCTTCTTCTGGCCACTCAGGTGCGTCAGAGGCGTTCACCTACGCGGTGATAAGGACGCTGATTGAGGAAGTTGTTGGGTCGAACGGGTGTAAATCTAGACTTGCGAGGGTCCCGGTCAGGTGGAGAAAGAGCGAGCTCGAAGCGGTCTTCGGGCTGGAGGAAGGTGGTAGTTCTACTTCGCCTTCGACGTCGGGAGGAGGGAGCAGTAGCAGTAGCAGTTCCTCGAGTATAATGGGAACGTTCAGGGAGCTCGTTATAAAGGGTCTTGGGAGGGAGGAGCACGTTGGGAACTCGAGCGGGATCGCGGGAATTCTTCTCAGCACGCAGAGTAATCCGGCCATGACGAATGTTAGCAAGTGCGTTAGTTCATGTGAGTGAGTACACGAAACAAGAAATGCATGTGTCACTAAAACTAATCCTTCCTTTCCTTCCTTTTTCTTTGGCTCACTCATAATATGCAGGCTTCGTTACCCTCCCCCTCCTCTCCTCCCTCTTCACCGTGCTGAACACCTCCCCCTCCCTATTGTCAAAATGCGCCGCCTTCTCCGTAATAAACGACCTGGTCTCAACAAAATGCTGGCCCCTCCGATCCTCAGGGGACTTCGTCCGCCTCCTCGCCATCGAGGGCGGCAGGACTCTCTCCGCCCACCTCGCACAACGCACGGGCACTGCCGAGGCAGGCGACGACGACTTCACCCAGCACCTCACAACCTTCCTCACGACATTCACTCGGGAGCACCTGCTAAGGCTGTCGACAGTGTCGACTACAACGGAGGGAGGAGCGTCAGTGTCGTTCGACATTCCGCAGTTTTTGCAGCTTCTTAGCGCGTTCACGCTCCCCCGGGGGGGCGGTTATCCCACGACGAGCTCGTTGCTTGCTGCGGAACAAATATGGTGGAACGGTGAGTGGACCGAGATGATTGAGTGGCAAAAAATTGACGAATTGAGTGTTTTGAACATCTAACCCACTCTCGCATTCACATTCGCATTCACATTCACATTCACAGTCGGTGAGTTCGCCTTCGCCCGCTACTTGGACAACCTCGACTCCGGAACCTCTCAAGAATGCGAATTCCTCTCCGTAAACGGTTCTGGTCTCGCCGAGGTCCTCTCGGGGATGATCGCCGGGAGCCTCTTTACAAACAACGTTGGAGTCGAGGAGGACGTCGAGTTCGTTGATTTTAAGGAGGTTTTTAGCGTTCGGGTGGGAGGCGGTGGGGGGAGTGGGGTTGGTAGTACGGAGGAGGAGGATGATGATGACAGTGATAGTAGCGACGACGGGGGGGAGGATGATGGGGACGGGGACGAGGACGAGAACTTCAATGGATTCTCGAGGGGGTGGACGATGGAGATGAAGACGACTGAAATGGGGACTTTGCTAACGAAGGTGAGACCGGAGACCGAGAAGGCATAGCATAACATTACGGCAACCCTAACTCTATTCTCAGGTCGGGTCCCTCGCCTCGCGGTACTGCGCAATCGCCCCCGTCTGCTGCTCCGCCACTCTCCTCTCGATCTCAACCCTCCTCCCTCCTCTCCTGCAGGCTGCCACGAGCAACCCCACGCCGACCGTTGTTTACGACGCGGCAGCGCTCATGTACCTGATGACCGTGCTGGCGAGCACGAGGAACTTGCTCGAGAACACGGGTGTTGTGGAGGGGATTATGGAGATTGTAAGAGAGATTGGAAAGGTGAGACGACGAGACTAAACTGAACTGAACTGAACTGAACTGAACTGAACTAAACTGAACTGAACTGAACTGAACTGAACTGAACTGAACTGAACTGAACTGAACTTAACTAAACTAATATTTCGGGCAGGCCATACATTTCCTCGTAATTGAGAGGGGGGCGGCAAACGGCAACGGAACCACTGATTTGGACAGCGCCAGCACGCACTTTGTGAACTTCGGCCTCAAGTCCCTTGCAGCCTTGAACGAGAGCCTCTCAGTGGTATGCATCTCCAACAACCTGGTCAGCAGCTCAGTCCAGCTGAGCTCCTCCCTCCTCAATTTGTCAGTGACAATATTGAACAACGGAGAAAGCGCAGTTAACGGTTGGACGGGATGCAATACAAACTCAACGAAAACCACCGCCTCGAGCCTTTTTGAGGCGGTTTGCGGAACGATCGAAAGGCGGTTGTTGTCGTTGAGTCCCGACGGAACTCCCCCACTGGAGATGCATATCGAGCAACTATTAATTCCGGCAATAACCTTTTGCCTCTCCCCGAACTCAAGCAAAAGCGCAAGCACAAATACAAACACAAACAAAAATATAATGCACGATAAATCCGGACAGGCCACAAACCTCGCGATAGGAATTGCGAAGTTGACTTGGCCGATGGCTTACACAATGGTGAGGAGGAGAGCGGGAGCGGGAGGGGGTTGTGGTTGTGAGCAACGACTAACCCACCCAATAATTCAATCAACTCAATCAACTCGTTTTGTTTTGCTCGGACAAAACGCAGGTGAAGCCGTCCAACCCGGTCCAAATGCAAAAGGTAACGAACCAGGGCGCGGCGTTCATCGACAGCTTCTTTGGGAACTTGGTCGGTGGCGTTGTTGGAGTGTTGGAGGGGGGGGGGAAGGCGGCGGAGCTGGGAAAGCTCATCCACCTGAGCAGCGGGATTATCGCGGTGCTCGGGAGTGGTCTCAAGATGAACACCGCCAGGTGAGCGGAGCATAGTCGCGATGAATCCCGTGACTGAACTAACTCAACAAAATTCATTTTGCTCCTTCTTCGCTCGGCGCAGCAAGAAGATCCTCCTTGCCGGCGTCCTGGCAAGAAATGGCTTGGAGGTCATTGTCAACGGAGTTGGGGGCTTATTGCGGCAGCAGCTTGGCGACAGCGAGGTGGACGCGAAGACGCGAACGATCTGCAGCGGAATTCTGTGCGAAATTGTTCTCAAGGTGAGTCTCACTTAGTCTTCGCTCGCCTTGAGGAAGACGAGAATACTCGCGATGAATCCCGCAAAATGGCTACAGACATAATGGCTACATCCACTACTAAGCTAACCCACCCAATTCATTTGGCTCGCTCGTTTCGCTCATCTTTCATTAAAAATGCGCCTCGCTTCGCTTCGCTCGGCGCAGGTAATGGTTTGTTTGGGGGGAATAGCCGTGGAGGTCAAGGTGGGGTGCCTGAGGGTAATTATGAACGCCTTCGAAGAGACGAGAGGAGGGAGGCTCTTGGTGACGCTGGTCAAGGTTTTGAAGGTGGTTTTTGACGATAGGGGCGGGGAAATAACCAAATTGATTCCCACTGCGGTAAATTTAATCCAAAGCAAACTCAACAGCAACATTTCCGAGGACTTGCTGAGCGCATTGTGCGGCCTGGTGGACCACATCATGACCTCCCACTTCAAGAGGTGAGTGCATATTTTATGATGCCAAAAAGCAATTTGCTCACTCAATTCAAATTATTTTCTTCGCTCGGCGCAGCTTCACGATTAGGGACAATAGCAACGACACCCACAACATTGTAACTCCAAACGCGAGTCCACTCGTTGGGATCGGAATCAGTCGTGGATTTGGTGGGATTGCGGGGATGGGGATGGGGATGGGGGGGAGCGTCAGAATAGAGAGCGCGGAAAAAAAACAAATCATCAATGTCCTTCTGAACACGCTAATTTTCACCCTCTCCAACACTAGCAACAACAACAACTTTACCCCGGCCGTGATGAAGAAGGCGTGCGGAAAACTAATAAACCTGGGAAAAAAGGTAAATTTGTTCAGGGTCAAGGGGCTGGACGTAAACGAGAAGCTGTGCCAATTGTTGATGGAAGGTGAGCGAGCGAAGCGAGCGAGCCTTTTGGAAGACGAGAATACGAGCCACTTCTAAGCTAAAACCACTCTGATTCATTAAATATGCGCCTCGCTTCGCTCGCGGCGCAGGCTTGCTGAAAAGCGTGGGCGGGTGCAACGACAACTTTCACGAGTTGCTCTTTTGCATCGCGAGCGCTGACAGAGAGTACTTCTTCAAAACCTTTCTGGTCGGCTTGGTTCGGATGATGGGTTTGGGGGAGGAGGAGGGGGCGTTGGTGTTGAGGAGCTGGCCTGATGACAGAAGTTCAGAGAGCGGAAATTTCAGGAGAGGGTGTGAAATGTTCTTGGAGCAGTACAAGTTCTTTCAGGAGTTGCGCAAATAAAATAATACCCATAATATGCTATAACATAGAGATTTTTACTTATTTTTAACGACGTCTAAGGTGTGCTGGGAGTGGTGGTGGCCCATTCTTTTTCTGCGGCAACGGAGGCGGGACGGCCCTCGCCTTGGCTGTCTTCATTTCGTACATTGGCGACTTCGTCATGCCTCCCCCACCCCTACCCCCACCCCCACCCCCACCCCCACCCAACCCCAAAAAATTCTTTACCGTTTTTTTATTGTTTGTCCGTCGCACCACCCAGAGATACAATCCGCAAGCAAACAAAAACCCCACCAAGCACCCACCCACTAATTTATCAGTCTTCAATGCATCAAACAATATCCCGGGCTCGTAGTACTCGATGAAATTCACGGTGTCGTAACTTACCGGCCACTCGATCCTCTCGCTGAAATTCATGTTTGCTTCTAAAATGAAGCAATTTTCACACTCATCTGCAACTTCCCACCTTGGTCCGTACCATGCGCTCGTGTTTTTGTTGTCCAAATAACTACCGCAGCTCACGCACTGGTTGTTGAATTTGTAGCCGACCGTTGGGTCTTTGGGGGCTCCCACGGGAGGGAGAAATGTGTACTTTCGTTCTCTTACCAAGCAAGTCGAATAGAAAATTGGGTCGTTCACGTCACCACTGATGATGTACTCGGGTGTCGTGTCCTTCTGCTCCCTCGCCTCGAGGCCGTAGCAGGCGAGCATATCGTTTCTCCCCTGCGATATCAATTTTTCCCGGTCCACAATGTCGTTGAACTCCAGCTGCGGCTTGTTCACGTTGACCTTGAAATCAATAACACGGTCGCTTCCGGGGAGTTCCACCCGAAGGTATTTAGCCACCGTGCCCCCACAATTCACGTTGATGGGGCATAGTTCGTCAATCCGCTGGTACTGCGCAGAGTTGAGTGGAATAATAATATTGTTGCTTAGTTTTTGTGAATTATTTTCTTTCCTTAATTTTCTCGCTTTTTCTGCTCACCTGAAAGTTGGTGTTGTACAGGCAGTTGCTCACATCCGTGACGACTTTGCAAATTTTCAACACCGTCCCACCGCATCTCTCCCCGACGCACACATCATCACTTAAAGACACTATCGCACCCTCGTCATTGTTCCCACCATAGTTAAATTTCCCACTCTCTCGGTTGTCGTTGCACTGCTTCGCCCCCTTGAAGAACAGCCAGCTGCGACAGTGGTCCTTCTCGTTTGTGCTGCTGACTAACTTCAAGTCTTCGGCTGAAGCAAGAGCAAAACGAATGAAGCGAGTCAAAAGAATTGAGTGGAATAATGTTAGTTTAGTAGTGGATGTGGCCGTCTGTTGCCATTTCGCGGGATTCATCGCGAGTATTCTCGTCTTCATCAAGGCTCACTCGCTTCGCTCGCTCACCTTCAGGAAGCATTATCGTCACCAGTGAAACTGGGCCGTTCACTTCGTACTGCACGTAGGGGTTCGCGCTACTTGGTAGCCAGATTGGCAGGAAGTCGTCCGCGTTGGTTACTTTGTTTATGTGAATCTTGTCGATATTCCGGCACCGCAAACAACCTTTTTGCAAACCGGGCTCATCAATTTCGCAGCCCGCCCCTCCCTCCAGAGTGAGCCTTCCATCGGTCACGGAGACAAAGTGAGAGATGTCGAGGGGCGAGACATTGAACCTTACCGGCTCGCCGCCAAAGAAGTCCACGTGTTCAACTGCGCACCCGCTGGTCTCGACACTTCCTTCATTGTTTCTTCGGAACTGCAGTTCAACCTTATACAGCCCATTCTCCAACTCCATCTCCCAAATACGCTGCTCCCCGTTTGCACACGCCTGGTGGAAAAAATTGCGGATGCTCGTGTACGAGGGGTCAGCCCCGATAAACGACTGGGTGTCGCAGCTGCGCGGGATGGGTTAGGAGTGGGTCAGGCGTCGGCGTCGCTTCTCGCTCGCTCGCTCGCTCACCTCCAACCATACACATAGCTGTTGCCGTCGGTGCCGGTTTTCGTCCCGTACAGCAGCCCGCTGTCCAGGGCGTTCTGATTCTCTGCCACCACAGCGCGTTTCGTTTCTTGGAAGTTTACAACAATATTTTTATTTTCGTTGACGTTGTAGGTTGGTGGGGTGGTGTGGAGGGTTGTTTTGAAGAAGGTATGCCATTCAATTGATGCTGTGGTGGCAGTGGATGAGCAACCTTTGAAATTGTGTTTTGTGTTGGCGTTGAAATTGGCTATGTCCGGGATTTCACTCGACTCGACAGATAATCCCAAGCAGTGTAGGTCGGTGCACTTCAAAACAGCTTCCTTGTATGTAAGCTCCTCTTCAAACGTAAACTCGGCAGAGCAAACTCTCGAGGGGGAATCGGTTTTTGCCCACAAATTCCAATCCACCGGCTTCTCGCTCTTGATCTCCTCATACAAGGTGTTCGGGGAGTTAGCGCACATCTCGTGGTCCAATGGGATATTCAACCAATCAAACGACACCTTCGGACTGTTTTTTACAGGAATAATGTTAATTCCGAGGCGCGCAGAGTTCTTGATGTTGCTGCGAACATTGGCTTCAAGGTCGTCCACGCATTTCTTCACACCCTGTTCAGTATTGTCCACAAACTGAGCGAGCGAATTGAATGAAGGTTGGTTTAGCTCGTTTCCGCACACCCCCGCCCCCCTCCCCGCGCTCACCTTGCAGTTCGTGACAATGTCCTTCGGTTCAATGTACTGGCAGTGGTCCAGCCGTGAGAAGACAAATTCGTCACTCGCTACGCCATATTTTTTCTCCACATCAGTTTCCGTTTCGAAATAATCGACGTCGGCGCAATCACTGTAACCACGCCAGTGCCAGTACGCAATGTAGTGACCCTCACCGTGACGGCCAGTTATGCCTAATTTCACCACGTCAAAGTCTCGGGGAAGGTGAATGTTGTGGTCGAAAAACCCGGCCGATTCTATCCAAGGAAATTTTTCGCTGTGGTAATTTGCAAAAGTGTCCAGGTTAGTCACGTCATCCTCATACTCCCACATCTTGAACGCTGGGGCATCTTCCATATCTCTCGAAATGAAGTCTTGCTCGTTGCTTGGAACTTCTCGCTTGTAAATTCCATCCTCCGAAGAAACTTGCTCATCGTAAAACGAACAGTCATTGCCTGGGCATTGACCCCTGATCCCGTGAAACTTCTTGTGCGCGCTCATCCCTCCCTTATTCGCCGGTGCCTCCTCCACGTACACCTTGACCATCTTCTCGAAGTCGCTCCTGTGCAAATAACTTTCGAACTCGTCCTTAACGATGGCGACCAAGCTCGGACTAGAATGCCCTGTCGCCCACTTGAACGCAAAGGTTTGCTCGTTGGCAATTTGCACGTGCGTGTCGGTTGCCTTGCGGCCGCGGCAGGGTTTCGTAGTGGAGGCTTCGAAGTTCGCTCGGGCTCTGGAATGCATCCAGTTGTGGGATTCGACTGCTTGGAGAAGGTAAGAAAGAGAGAGGAGGAGGAGGGTGACAAAACTCAAGCTCGGGGTGAGTTTTGAGCTTTTTGAAGCCGGTGGCTCCCAAGCCTCTTCCTCGTAACTCAACCTCAGCCTCCTGTCACCACTCGGCCGCTTCCCAACACTCACGCAAGGGCAGAACCTTAACCTGGCGATTTATGTGGTTTAGAAAAAGACAAAAAAAGGTGAACCACTGCATCGGCCGTAACTCCAACGTATTGAGGTTTTAGACGCTCAGCATTGGACACGGTGGCAGGTTCGGCTAAGCGCATCTTTTTGCGCGAGGGGGTTGTTCAGATTGGTCCAGATCAGGGTCATGTGAAACTTGAAAAAACTCCAAAAAAAAATCAGCGCTCAACGCTTCGCTCACTCACCCATTCACCCCCGAGTCTCCCTTCGCAAAACAACTCGCTTCACTCCCACTCCCCCCGTAATAGCAATCGCCCTCCACGGAGCTAGTTGGGCTGACCTCGCTCGTGTCGAACAGAAACGGAAGCAGACAATCGCCGAGGAACTTCTCCCCCACTTCGCTCTTCGTGGCCGACGCTGTGTGTACGGACGAGAGTGTCTCCTCGTGACAGGCTTTCTCGAGCTTCATGCAAGCGTGCCCGCACGATTCACCAACTTCGCTCCTATACCATTGAACATCGAAATCGGTAACCGTGGGCTTTTTTTCAGCCAGTGTCAAATCTAATGATGGGTAATAGAATTCTCCCATGTTGGCTGGTCCGACCTTTATAAGAGTTCGGAAGGTAATCGTTCCGGTGCCTTGGGCTGGTGTCTTGAAACGGAAGAGCGTCACATACGGTTTGAGCTCCGCATCGGCGTGGAGCGCCGCATGGGGACAGTAGTCGGCTGGAGAGTGGAACATTGTGTCTGATTGGGAGGAGGGGAAGACCATCTCACCAACTGAGGTGCCGCCTGAATCAACGGCGTGCAGGAGAATTCCGCGAAATTTAAAGTCCTTGTCGTGCACCTTCACCAAAATTGGAAGGAAGGAACCTCCGCTTGTGTAGCTAGTCTGAGCCGGATCTTCCAGCACCACAGTGAACTTGTCAGACCGCTCAGGCTTCTTCACCCAGTCCATCACGCCCGCATTCGGATCGTTGCACTGGAGGCGGTCTGGAATATTGTTGTTATCAAGCTTCCAAGAAGAACAACCAAAGGGCCCATGAGCATCACACAGTCCCACTTTTCCACTGCTCGCGGCGTCAGCAATGAGGGGGAGGAGGAAGAGGGGTAAAAAATTGTAGGGCTTGAACATTGGGAGTAAAAATTTCATCTGAATTTGTTCTGTGGGTCTCAAGGTGTCAAGTGCAAAATATATTCAAAAGTGAACAACAGAAAAGATACTTGATCTTTCCACCAACAAAACCTCTATAAAATCTCTCAGCATGAAGACACTCCTATTTCTACTGAGTGCAGCTGGGTGCACCTCGTACCAATGCGGTACGCACTGCTCCCCCCCACAAGATTGCAGCAGAACAATAGATCTGGTTGACAAACCAACTTGGATTTCAGATCATGAATCAAAAGACACCGACAACAGAACGGCTATCATCCCCGATCGTGTAACAGTAGATCTTGACTTGCCGCCCATTGAGCGGTGGGTGGAGGTTGGAAAACTTTATCAGGACAAGGGTTACCTTCTTCAGCAGTACTTTGAGGATTTGCTTCCTGACGCTGCTGTTCAGTTGATAGCCAAGGTTGCGTCCGAGATCGTTGACTACCCGGGTTTCGCTAGCTTCAGCGATGAGATGAAGGGTTACGCCAAGGGCCTGAATATAGATCTAGGCTACGTTGTGGCAGCCAATCTTGTATACCAGCTTGAGGACGTGGGAATTGCCTGTGACAACTGGAATAATACCGGGCCATCAGGACAGTGCGATGACGACGACTGGACCCCAGATGGTGAAAATCTGTTTTGGGCGCAGAGTAACCACTTCAAACGAACGTACATCGATTCGGATATCAAAACTGGGGTCTGCACCTCGATTGTGGCCAACGAGGCATCAGATAGCAAGGTCATTCATGGACGAAACCTAGACTGGAATCTTGAGGAAGCCATGCGCGGTCTGATTTTAACCGTAGATTTCACGCGAGGCGGAAAACTGCTCTACACGGGTAGCACAATCGTCTCGTTCGTGAGGCTGCTCAATGCGATGAAACCGGGCGAGGATGACGGTTTCAGTTTTTCGATGGACGCCCGGTGTCAAGGAGGCAACATCCTCTTCAATTTATTGCAGGCTTTGAAGAATGGAGCGATGACGCCCTGCCAGCACTCGCGACAGGTGATGGAGACGTCCACAAGCTTCGCTGACGCAGTGAAAGGGTTTGAAGAGGGCAAGCTCATCGACGACGGTTACTTCATCGTTGGAGGAAGCAAAAAAGACGAAGGGGCAATTGTGACGCGAACGCGGAATCACCACTTGAACACGAGGGTGATCGATGCGAGCGGGGAGGAGGAGGATGGGTGGTACAGGTTAGAAACGAACTACGACTGGTGGAAGGGCGTCCCGTCAGCGGACGACCGGCGGACGCCGGGAGTGGCGAAAATGGATGGAATTGGGAAGGGGGGGATGGATGAGGTGGCTTTGTTTGGTGTCATGAAGAATTGGCCAACGTACAATCCACACACGGACTTGACTTGCATCATGGTTGCGAGTGACAACACTTACGATTGTGTGTGGTGGAGCGATGCAGTATTCTGAGAGTAAGAGATCTTGCTAATTGAGAAAAATTCCGAAAAAAAAATTTCCTTCACACTTTACTCCCTCCTAAGGATGTACCTCGCTAACCTCCGCCTATCGGTGAAACTCTTGAAGAATCTGGCCGTTCTGGATCTCCCCAGCCATGGCTCCCAAGATTCCAAGCATTGCAAGGCGTCCGTTCTGCACCTCGATCGTTAGCTTCTTATCCTTCTTCTCGCCCTCCTTCATGGCAATGCCAAAGTAGCCTAGGCCAAAGTCGCCTGGCACACTGCCTTCAACTTGCCTGCAAAGGAAAAGCTCGTGAAATCCGATGAAGAGGGCAATCTGTGCTAATCCTGCGCCGAGCGAAGCGAGGCGCATTTTTAATGGAGCAGGGGGGAGGCGAATAATATTAGTTAGTAGTGGCTCGTGTTCTCGTCTTCATCAAGGCTCGCTCGCTCACCAGCTGGAGGAACTTTTGCCAAGCCAGCGAGTCCATTGGGCATGTCCTCGAACTTCAAGTTCTCAGAAGGACTTAGAAATCCGGAGAAGCGGGAGACCTCAGCAGTTAGGAGCCCAACGATCGCTACACCAGCGATCCGCCCGTGTTTCGTTTCCACAGATCGATAGTGGTGAAAGTTCTGCTCGGGGGTACCGTAGGGTCCGTTGGCGATGAGGCCTAGGGGATCCCAATATCCAATTGGAGGAAGTGCCCCAATTTGGTCCTTGCCTTCGAATGCTTTTAGTAAAATTGATTTTTGGGTTGCATATGATGTCGAGAATGCACTAGTTGCGACCAGGATCGAGAATAAACAAACTGCTTTAAACATGGCTAAATTTCTCAAATCTCTCTGGTTTAAGTTTTTAACAAAAGAGCAAAAGACCAAATTTAAAAC
>Ga0302114_10001272_pt1 | contig 16710 bp, 11 predicted proteins | sample AG5_Surface_MG_FD_203107 | JGI IMG/M metagenome (GOLD analysis project Ga0302114, IMG submission 203107) | Marine microbial communities from Western Arctic Ocean, Canada - AG5_Surface | ecosystem: Environmental > Aquatic > Marine > Oceanic | place: Canada: Western Arctic Ocean | collected...
GTGTTGAAGCAGATTCTATCGCGCGACGAAGACAGAGTCGGGAACGACGTGCCCACCGACGAGGAGGTCAACCTGATGATCGCGCGAAGCGACGAGGAGGTTGAGCTCTTCGAGGAGATGGACCGCGAACGCGAGCGGGCGAACCGCGTGAACCACCCGGGCCGAGCCCGCCTGATGGAATACCACGAGATTCCCAAAGAAGTCAGGAACCGCGACGACGCGTCCGAGGCGATCGACCCCGGGGCGCGGAGCGCGAAGCTGATGAACACCAAGCGCGTTAAGATCCAGGACCAGGTGGAGAACGTATTGAGCTCAGAGGATGACGGCGAGGGTGGGCGGCGGCGACGGCGGCGAAGCGCGGCGAAGGAGCCGAGGCGGTACGACGACGGCCTCTCCGAGACGGCATTCGTGCGGGTGCTCGAGAAGGGCGGCGGCGCGAGGGCGATCGCCGCGGCGAGCGAGCGCAAGCTCAAGCTGCGCGAGAAGAAGCGCGGGCGTGGGAGGAGCGCGACGCCGGGGATGGATGAGGGCGAGGATGGTTCAGAGGGTGACGGGGGCGGCGACGGTGTTACCCCTAAGCGGGTCAAGGCGGCGTCGGGCCCGGGCGGGACGGGGTCGGCGGGACGGGGACGGGGCCGGCCGAAGAAGCGAAAGGGCCGGCCCAAGGGTGCGAAGATCATCGGCGGGCGCGTGGTTTGCCCGGGCGACCCGGACTACCCGGTATCGACGGAGACCACGCCGGTAGTCGCGAAGGCTCCGGAGCCCGAGCCCGAGCCGGAGGAGGAGGAGGACAGCTGGGGCGAGGCTCCCGCGAACCAGTGGAACGATTTCAACGTTTGATTATGACGATCAAATAGCCAACACTACGATAGGATTAAAACAACAAAGTACAACAGCGCACGCACGGGCGTCATCCATCAGCACCCGAGCTCAGCCTGCGCCTCGAACTCCAGCGTGCGGTTCAGGCAGATGGTCTTGACGTCCGACACGGCAAACAGAGTTCCCTCCAAGTTCACCCCTTTCATGTTCGCCTGGGTGCCAGTCTGCGGATCCTTCCCGAAGTACGCACCCGACGCGAGGGACCCGGAAAAGTCGGCGTTCTCCATGTTGGTACCCGCGAAGATCGAGTTGAACAGGTTGGCGCTTCGGATGACCGCGCCCGCTAAGTTGGCGTCCGAGAAGTCCGCCCTGGAAGCTTCCTTGGGAAAGATGGAGTTGGAGAAGTTCGCCCCTCTCGCCTTGATGCCGGACAGGACCTCGTTGCTAAGGTCCATGTTACTGTAGTCGCACCCCTCCACGTTGACGTAAAGCTCCTTGTTCTGCTCGGTGGCGAAGTCTGAGAACGCGGCGCGGGTGGACGCGCCCTTCCCTAAGGCTTCGAGACTGCATCTGTCCACGTCGGTGCGTCCGAGCTCGTCGGTGCTCTTCACCCCTTGGCCCTTGGGGACACCCGCGATTGCGGCGGGGGAGCCCATGGTCAGTGCGAGTGCGGCCGCGGTGGCCACCGCGGCGGACTTGAACGCGAACGCGCGGGGATCCTCCCGGGGCTCCTCGCGGGCCGAAGCGCTACATCGCGTCGACGTCGCTCTCTTTGTTAGTCCTATCCTCTCGTCCAATCTGATCCCCACCTTCACGCCGCTGAGACTTGACGTCGCCGTGGTCGCCATTCCTCCTGAATTACTCGTCCCCTTCTCGTGAAATGATGCGCCGAGTGGTCGGTGCGGTCGTGCTGTCACTCTCGGTGGTGCGGCGGCGAGTGTCCTCGACGGACGACTCAGCAGTTGACAACCGAGATTATTTGTTTCTCGGGAGAGCCAAAACCTGAAGATATTCGAAATCTAGGTCGCGACCACTCGAAGGCGCGCATCCCACGCGCGACCCTCGAAGGTTCACGTCGCGGCGCGGTCATCAAAAGATACACGCGAGCTTTAGGACCTCGTGCGCGCGGGTCGATCGGTGCGTGGCGGCCGGGTATCGGGAAAGATGAGCCCACTTCAGCAGAGGGCGATGGAGCCCACGAAGGCTGCGTTCGGTAAGGCTTTCTGGGATCAGGAGGCGGAGAGCGCGGCGGCGTTGGACGGCCACGTGCGCGTGCACCAGAGCCACGCGCCCCCTTTCTCGCTCACCATGCCCTCGGGCCTCGCGCGCTCGCAGCAGCTCTACATGATGCAGCGGTTCCTCAACATCCCCGCCACCCCGTCCTACGTCAAAACCGAGGGCGGCATGGTACTCGACCGCGTCGTCGCCAACCTCGGGGGCCGCACCTGGTGGAACACGTTCACCCTGCGGCTCAGGGCGCAACGCGCGTGGAACTCGCAGCAATTCACCGAGGGCCGCCCCCAGCGCATCCTCGGCGATCCCTCGCTCTACGCCCTCGGCGGCAGGTTCAGAGCCGGGTTCTCCAGGCACACCGTACTAAAGGCTTTCGGCGAGCTCGGCTCACTGAAGGGCCTCCTCGGTCGGTTCGGGTCCCTACGGGGCGCGGACCCGAACGCGTCCAACCCAAACGTCACCAACACACCGACCGGGATCACGCCATCACTCAGCGACGAGCTCGGCGATGAGATACCGCGCGGCCGCGTCACGCTACGAAGCACAGCTGTGCCTTACCACGTCTTCACCGCGGATTGGTCTCACCGAGAACGGTTCCAAACGGCGGATGGCTACGAAGTCGGTCCCTCGCACGTCACGGCGTCACTCGCGTCCAGAGGCCCGCAGCACGTCAACTACAGGGTCGGCGTGAGGCAGTGGCTGGACGACACGATCCCGGCGTTCGAGCTCGCGCCCGGAGGCGGCCGACGTGCGCCGCCGCGTCGGGAGCTCGTGACGGGCGCCTCCGCCGAGAAGCAGCTCACGGTTTGGCGCGGCGACGTGAGACCCCCGCCGGAGGGCAAACGTCCGGGTGGGTACGCCGCGCTGCCCGTCAAGCCGTGCATCACGGTCGGTGGGATACTCGGCGCGTTATGCCGTATCCCGATAGGACCCAACGCCGGGCCAGGATGGAAGTCCGGCGAGGCGGAGTGGCGGCAGGTGTGTTCAGGTGCCATGCACGCGTCCTTCGGATCTTTCCAACGGCCGATGTTTGACTACACCAGCGTGGATCTGCGATACGACGCCGGTGCCATCGCGCCGAGGCGGCCGCTCGCGGAGAGGCCCGCGAGCGAGCTCACGGTCGTGGAGCGCGCGCTGGAGAGCAGCGGCGTGCGCGTGGAGTCCGAGACGGTGACGCTCTCCGCGACGCAGCAGATCTTGGGGCCGCTTCGGGGGCGATTCGAGGTTCGATGCCACCCGAAGGCGCTGGCGGGCGCGGTGCGCGAGGGGTGGCGATCGTTCAAGACGCCGAAGAAGGAGAGCGACGGGGAGGGCGGGGAGGTGTACAGCGGGCGGTTCGGGAGCGCGTGGCACAGCGTACGTGGGGAGATGAGCGCGGCGGAGGTGATTTACGGGGTTGACTGCCCGTTGCCGCCGGCGCTGGGCGCGGCTCGACTGGTGGCGTGGTACAACGTGACCAGGGCGGAGGCCATGGCTGAGATGCGCCTGTTCGACCTATGAAGTAAACGATCAAGCACCGACGAATCAATCACGATAATCACGCGCTAGCTAGGGTAGCTAGCTAGAGTCTCACGCCTTCGGTCGCTCGAGTACTAGGCCGACCTCCTCCACCTCCGCGGGCCCGTCTGGGGTGTCCACCGGGACGGCGTGCGATTTGATGGCGTCCATGACCTTATCGAAGGGCTTCTGGTCCGCGACGTAGAAGGCCTTGCAGTTGCTGCTCTTGGGCGGGTTGAGCCACGCGGTGACGTCGATGACACCCGGGACGTTGAACACGGCGGTGGTGATCCGCAGCACGTCCCCGACCTTGACGTTCGCCTCGGCGGCGTTGGAGCCATCCAGCACCTCGTCCACGAAAATCTCGGTGTACACCCCGTTCAGTCGTTCCTCGAAGACGATGCCCAGCGGCCGATCGATGGTCACGGCGACCGCCTCGGAGTCTTTGTTGAACCTGACGCCGGGGACGGGCGCGGGGGTCTCGCCGCCCAGGTCGAACATGAACTCGGTCTCGAATCCTTCGCCGTTGGCCACCGTCGTTCTGTTCGTCTCGCCATCGGTCTCCGCTTCCCAAACCGCCCGGCCCGTCTTGATGCCGGCGTCGCACCTGAGCGAGCGCGCCCGGCGGGAAGTTGGGCCCTGAGGGCGTCGGGCCCTGAGGGCGACGGGACGGCCGAGGACGGCGGACGCGGCGCAAGACATCGGTGCGGTATCACTGTGCTCTTATCCATTCCCATCGGGATCTTCTCAACTTCAGAGAGCTCTCGAAACCAAACGAAATTCACGCCAGCCTCGCCTCCTACGTCACAACGTGAGGTGAGGGGCAGGCACATGCGATGCGCCGCTGAGGCTGTCGCTCGCGTCCCACGTTTCACACACCACCCGGTCCAAACGAATCACCGAACCCGAACCCGCGCCGCGCATCCCTCCCTGTCCGCGTCCGCGTCAACCGAGGGTCCGGGCGGAACGATGCTGCTCCTCGGCCTGACCGGGTCCATCGGGATGGGGAAGAGCGCGGTGTCGTCGATGCTGACGAAGAAAATCGGCGTGCCCGTGCTGGACTCCGACGCGGTGGTCCACAAGCTCTACTCCCCGGGCGGTGCCGCGGTCGAACCCGTCGGCGCGCTCTTCCCCGGCGTCGTCACCCCGGAGGGCGGCATCTCACGCCCCGAGCTCAGCAAGTTCGTCCTCGGGCCCACGAACGAGACCAACATGGCGGCGCTGGAAGCCATCGTCCATCCGCTCGTCGACGCATCCAGGTGGAAGTTCCTGGAGGACGCGGAGCGCGCGGGGGAAACGCTCGTGGTCCTCGACATACCGCTGCTGTACGAGAAAGGGTACGAGTCCACGGTTGACGCCGTCGCCGTGGTCAGCGCCGGGAGCGAGGAGACGCAGCGGGAGCGGGTGCTGTCCAGGCCGGGGATGAGCGCGGAGAAGTTCGAGGACATCCTGGCGAGGCAGGTTCCCGACGGCGAGAAACGAAAGCGCGCGGATTTCATAATCGACACCGGGTGTTCGCTTGAGGACACCGAGGCGGCTGTCGGGGATTTGGTGGAAAAGTTGAAGGGCGGCGGGGACGGCGTCGGCGTTCCGCTGTACGTGCGCGCTGCCGTGTGGGAACGGATGAAACGCGAGCGAGAAGAGTCTTGCGATGTTTAGGTCGAATATTAAAAGAGACGGTGTCGGCGTCCGTAAGTTACTACGCCTCTGTAAGTTTGCGACAAAGAATGTGTGCGGCGGTTCGTCAGTCCGAGTCTGAATCAACTTCGTCAGTCCGAGTCTGAGTCGTCCTGTGCGAGCCACTCGAGGAAGGGCTTCACCTGCTTGCGGACAGCCTGGCTGGTCTCCAGCTCGACGCCAAACTTGGCGGCGGACTTGGGATCGGCGCCCCACTTCAGGATGATCTCCTCGTCGAGGACGTCCTCGTCGTAGAGCTCCTTGAGGATGGCGACGTATTGCTTAAACTGCTCAGTCGCCGACTCCGTGATGAACAGCTCGACGGCGCAGACGAGCGCCGTCTGAAGCTTGGCATCCTGGCCGCACGCGGCGATCATGTACGCCTTCTTAGCCTTGATCTGCGGCACCAAGGGTTCGTCCTCGTCGAAGAGCGCCTCGACGAGGAAGTGCACGCCGAGCTCCTTGGACTCGCAGCCGAGCTTGTCAGAGACGAGGTACTCCGCCGTTTCCTTCGCGTCGTGCTTGGTGACGTAGCCGCGAACCTTGGCGATGCGCTCGTCCTCCTCCTCCTCGGACTCGGACTCCTCCGCGGCGGCCGCCTCGAGGGTAGCCTTCTTCTCGAGGTCGTCCGCGGCGACTTCAACCATTGCGGCTGAGGCGTCTGTGAGCTGCTCCTTGGCGCGGGCGAGGGCGGCCACGGCGGATGTGTCCGTGGCCCAGACGGTGTCGTCGTCGTCGTCGTCGTCGTCGTCGGAGGGCTCGGGGTCAGAGTCGGAGTCGCGCTTGGGGGAGCCGGACCCCTCGGCGTCGTCGTCGTCGCCCTTGGACTTCTTGCTCTTCTTCTCCTTCTTTTCCTTCTTCTCCTTCTTGGACTTTTTCTCACCCTTGCCCTCCTTGGCCTCCTTCTTGCGGCGGCGGCGGTCCTCCTCAGCCTGCCTGTCGAGCTCGGCGCCCTCCTCCTCGCGCTCCTTCTCGGCGCGCCTCAGCTGCTTGTCCTTCTTGGAGGCGTTCTTGTCCTTCTCGGGTGGGTTCTTGAGGATGAAGGTGGTGAGCTTGTGCCTCATGTCCACGTCGGAGACAAAGCCGCAGGCTTTGCACTTGAGCGTGATGGTGTCCTTCTTGGTGATGTTGATGACCGTCTCGGGATTGCCGCACCCGTGGCACTGCACGAAGCGCTTGATGAAGCCCTCGAGGTGTTGCGAGAGGACCTGCGAGGTGTGCGCACCGTTGACGATGTACGTGCCGCTCTTGTCGTCGCACTTGGACACCGCGCCCAGCTCGTAGCTCAGGTACTTTGTGGTGTAGGTGGGCGGGCGGGCGAGAGCCTTGGCGACGTCGACCATGTTGGGGATGTTCGTCTTGATGCCGTTACCGCGACCCTCGATCTTGGACTGGATCGCGGGCATCTTGTAGCGGTAGAACTGGTCGCCGGCTGTCGGGTGAGAAAGGAAGGCGGGCGGGCGTCAGTCGGGTGGTCGAGGCGAGATCTTCAAGGCGCGGGTTCGGTTTCGCGCTAGCTGGCTCGGAATCGGGGGGAGTGAGGGGGTATTCCGGGCCGGGGACGCACCATTGGAGGCGCCGATGTTGACGGTAGCCATCTTAGTGGATGGTGATTAAGGAATCGTGATGATGAAGCGTCTGAGCGTTCAACGGAGCACCGACTGAGGAGCTCGTCGGGACATGCAAAGGAGGGAGATCCTTTGGAAGTTTACAGCGAATCGCTGACGAGAAAGGCGTGTGAAGACAGGTTGACCGACTACTTGAAGACCAGCAGAAGGCGTTTACATGAGGGCGCGGAGCTCCTCTGTGAATGCGGCGGATGCGAGCGAATAATCGCGGTTCCGTGCGTGCGGTGTGAGGCCGCTCCGAGGCACGCCGCCAGCCAAGCCCGAAAAAAAATCAAGAGGTGGTTGGCGGCAGAGTTTGAAGCCACTCGCGGCCTTTGATTGGTCGAGAGCATTTCAGGGTGGAGGTCAATGGCGGTACGGCTCTGGCGACGTGGTCCACTGTGCAATGTCGCTGGGTGTGCTGCAGCGCCTCACCAGTCACCTCTCCTCCCGGCACGTCGGGCACGCCACCAGAAGAGTCACATCCACGTCGGTCCGTATCACGCGTAACATGGTCGCGAGGGCCCAGGCGGCGGACCCCACGGGAGAGCCGATGGAGAGACGCACGCTGCGAGGCGTGATTTTCGACATGGATGGCACGCTCACGGTGCCCAACCACGACTTCGCCGAGATGTACAGGCGCGTGGGGTGCAAGACGCGAGACATCCTGACGGAGATCGAGTCGTGGCCCGAGACGGAGCGCAAGCGCGCGAACGACATCATCCACGAGATGGAGACGGAGGCCCTGGCCACCATGAAGGCCATGCCCGGGGCGGAGAAGCTGGGTGCCTTTCTCGACTCGAAAGGACTGCCGCGAGGGCTGGTGACGCGCAACGTCCAGGCGTCCGTCGCGCACTTCCACGCCAACGCGTGGAACCTCCCGCCCTTCGCCCCCGCGCTCGCGCGAGAGTTCAAGCCCTACAAACCCGCGCCCGACGCCCTCCTGCACATATGCGCTCAATGGAACATACCGCCGAATCAAGTCGTCATGATCGGTGATTCCGCAAAGGACGACGTCGTGAGCGGTAACCGCGCGGGATGCGTGACCGTGCTGCTGGACACCGAGGGCAAGTGGAGGATCGGCGGGGAGGATCGGGACGGGGGGACGGACGGTACCGAGGACGGCGACACGGAAGATAACGGCTTGACGGTGACAAACGCGCTGACCGGGGAGATGGTCCCGCACTTCATCGTCAACTCGCTCGACGAGGTGGCGCCGACGCTGCGCGCGCACTTCGACCTGGCCGCGCCGGATAATAAGGTCCCGGAGCCCGCGAGCGCGTGATGGTCACTCTAGTAGAGACTTGGTCGATTGGTTAATTAAAAATAATGGGGTTTAGTCAAGACTCTTAGTCCGTTCAGTGTTTCTGCCGTTTGCCGTATTCTTGGCAGAGCTCCGCCTGCACGTCCTGGGTCACCGGCGCGTGGGTGTTGTACTCCATGGTGAACTCACCCTTGCCCTGGGTCATGGACCTGAGCTCCGTGGAATACCCGAACATGTTCTTCAGCGGGACGTCGCATGTGATGATCACGTCGTCGCCCTCCGAGGTGCTGTCCTTCACCGTACCCTTCCTGCGGTTGACGTTGCCGATGACGGTGCCTTGAAACTCGTTCGGTACCGTGATCTCCACGCTCATCACCGGCTCCAGGATGCGTGGCTTGGCGTTCTCGTACACCTGCCTGAACGCGGATTGCGCGGCGATCTTGAACGCCATCTCGCTCGAGTCCACCGCGTGCGACGCGCCGTCGGTGAGCACGATCTTGACGCCCTCCACGGGGTGCCCGATCAAACCGCCGGTTTGCGCCGCCTCTTTGAACCCCTTGTCGCAAGCCAGGATGTACCCGGGCGCGATGGCGTTGCCGATGATGCCGTTCTCGAATTCCACCCCCTGGTTGCCTTCCTCCAAAGGTTCCACGTACCCCACGACGCGGCCGTACTGGCCGCTGCCGCCGGACTGCTTCTTGTGGAGGTAATCGAAACTCGCCTTTTGCGTGATGCACTCGCGGTAGTTGACTCTGGGCTCGCCGACGTCAACCTCCACTTTGTACTCGCGCTTCATTCGCTCGATGTAGATGTCGAGGTGGAGCTCGCCCATGCCGCTGATGATGGTCTGCCCGCTCTCCTCGTCGAGCCTGACCTTGAACGTGGGATCCTCGCGCTGGAAACGCGAGAGCGCCTTGGAGAAGCCGGCGGATTCGGAGCGGGCTTTCGGCGCCACCGCGAGGGACATCACCGGCTCGGGCACTTTCATCGAGGTCATCGCCAGGTTGACGGTGCCGTCGGTGAATGTATCGCCGGACTTGCACTCCACGCCGAAGAGCGCGACGATCTCACCGGCGGACGCCTCGTTCACCTCCTCCATCTCCTCCGAGTGCATGCGAACCAGCCGGGGAACCTTGAGCTTCTTGCCGGTGGACGTGTTCACCAGCGAGTTGCCCTTGGCGATTTTACCTTGGTAGATTCGCAGGTACGTGAGCTGACCGAACCGTCCTTCCTCCAGCTTGAATGCCAGACCCACGAGCGGTGCCTTGGGGTCCGATACGAGTTTAACCTCCTCCTCCTCCTTGTTGAGGTCCAGCGCGATGTTCTCAACCTCGTGCGGAGCCGGGAGGTAATCCACCACCCCGTCCAGCAGGAGCTGCACGCCCTTGTTCTTGAACGCCGATCCCATGAACAGCGGCGCGAAGTCGCGAGCGATCGTGGCGCGGCGGATCGCAGCCTTGAGCTGATCCAACGTGGGATCCTCGCCCATCAGGAAGATCTCGCCGAGCTCCTCGTCCACCTCCGCGACGGCTTCCACGAGAACCTTGCGCTTTTCATCGGCGAGCGCCTTCATTTCGTCGGGGATGGGGCCGATCTTGATGTCGTCGCCGTTGGGGCCGTGGAAGGTCACGGCTTCCATGCGCACGAGGTCCACGACGCCCGCGTGATTCTCCTCCAGGCCGATCGGGATGTGAACCGCCGCGGCGTTGAGCTTGAGCTTGTCCTGCACCTGCTTCAGCACCCTCCACGGGTCCGCGCCGGTTCTGTCGCACTTGTTCACGAAGCACAGCCGCGGGACGTTGTACCTGCGCATCTGCCTGTCCACCGTGATTGACTGCGACTGTACCCCGCCCACGGAGCACAGCACCAGGATGGCACCGTCGAGGACGCGGAGCGCGCGCTCCACCTCGATGGTGAAATCGACGTGGCCCGGGGTGTCGATGATGTTGATGTCGCTGTCCTTCCACTTGCAAAACGTCGCCGCGGATTGGATGGTGATGCCCTTCTCCCTCTCCAGCTCCATCGAGTCCATCTTGGCGCCGACGCCGTCCTTACCGCGCACCTCGTGGATCTCGTGGATGCGGCCCGTGTAGAAGAGGATGCGCTCGGTCAAGGTGGTCTTGCCGCTGTCGATGTGCGCGGAGATTCCAATGTTTCGCGCGAGGGTGCGATCGTCGGCGGCGGCGTGGGCGGACGCGCTGAAGGGTGCCGCGCGGTGATGCCACGCGGGTCCCGGCGATGGCGACGATCCCCGGGTGAGCAGCGGCGCGGCGTCGAGTCCGAGCGCGCGCGCGATCACGGAAGGGGAGGACGCGCGGGAGCCCGCGGCGTACAGCCGGGACGCCGCGCGTCGCGCCTGCGAGCCCGACATCTTGGATTACCGATGTACCCAACCGGCGCCGTTTCGATGAGGTTCAAACGCGCGCTTCTCCGCGGCGCTTCTCGACCGATCACGGAAGTATCAGCGCGATCGACTCGTGCCGATGACTTTAGGGGCGGCCCGCGACGGTGACTCACGCGCTTCACCGCGGTGTATCCGGGAGTGGAGGTCGCGATCGACTTAAGTGTTACTGAAGGGCACGTGGCGACAGCCGGGCGATTTTGTGGCAGATATTTTAAGAGGCTTCGGGCGGGGGTATCGGCGCGCCCTGTGGCGTGTCGGGTTTAGTACACGACGGGATTAACGATCATGAGCGATCTCATTACAATTGGGATGACGTTGACGCCGTCGGGAGCGCTCTATGACTAAAGGCGCGCCCCCACGGGTGTCCCAACTCAGCGACGAGAGGAGGTTGGAAATCCAACTCTCCTCGATCTTCTCGTCGTCGCCTACTGCTTCTTGCCGCCGAACCATCCTCCGAACCATCCCCCTTTCCCGTCACCCTTGCCCTTCTTCGCCTCGTGATCATTCACGAACTCCACGTATTTCTTCTGCTTCATCAGCTTCCCCGCGTTCGCCGCCCGGATCACCTCGGCGTCGGCCCTCTGCTTCTCGGGGAGGTACATGAAGTAATACGCTCCTGCGCCCGCGATGCCCCACGCGGCGAGCCCGCCGTTGGACACGCCGAACGCGGTGTTCAGGAACCGTCGCGCAGACATCTCTCTTGCGTTCGACTACCTCGACCCGCCTCCTCCGTGGAGATCGAGATGACGCCCGCGCTCCCTGGAAGTGCCGCCCAGAATCTGTCTTCGCTGCCACAAAATCTCCGCTGCACAGTTTTCGGGGGTGCCCTTTCGCGATGTCATAGGTCACCGCGCGCTCCTCGCACGCGGGGGCGGTTAACATCGAGGAAGACCCCGAGCGCGGACCCGTCGCCCCTTCGAGCACAGAGTCCCTACTCGGACGGGGCGGCGCGGGAAGAGAGCCGGAGACCACCGGCGGGCAGGTCCTCGGCGCCCTCAAGGCTGTCGCCGGATTTAATACCCTCGGTCACCATCCGAACGTCGAATCACAGTCCGTCACGATGGGCACCGACGACGGCGCCAAGGGTGCGAAGTCCGGTAAGCCCCTGTCCAGGGTCAAGAAGGCGTCGATGGAGAACGACGAGGTCGTGGACGGCAAACAGGCTGAGTTTTGGCCCACGCTCCTCCGAGCGATCAAGCTCGCGAAGATATATTACTACGGCGACCAAAAAGTTCGAGCCAGGGTCCTGCTCGGGATAATGCTGGTGCTCTGCGCGCTCACCACGGGGCTCATGGTGGTGTTCTCGTACGTCCAGAGGGATATGATGACCGCGCTGAGCGAGAAGAACCAGCCCGCGTTCTACGACGCCATCAACAGGTACATAGTCATCATAGTCATCGCCGCGCCCCTCTTTGCGATATACCACTACGTCCAGAACCTGGTGGAGCTGGAGTGGCGCCTGTGGCTCACCAGGCTGCTGGTGAAGAAGTACTTCAGCAACCACGCGTACTTCGCGTTGAAGGCGGAGGGTACGATGGACAACCCGGACCAACGGATCTGCGAAGATGCCAGGAACTACGTACAGAGCTGCAACGGCTTGCTACTCGCCGTAGCGCAGAAGCTGCTGAGCATGGGAGCCTTCTTCGGCGTCCTCTGGAGCATCTCCCCGACGCTACTAATCTTCTGCTTCGGGTACTCGCTCTTCGGCACGATCGTCACCACCAGGCTCTTCGGCAGCAAGCTCATGGGCCTCCACTTCCAGGCGCTTCGAAGGGAGGCGGACTTAAGGTTCGGTTTAGTCCGAGCCAGGGAACACGCGGAGTCCATCGCCCTGTACGGCGGGGCCAAGCGTGAGGCCGCCGCCGCGCGGGGGTTCCTCACAATCGTCGCGTCCGTGCTCCTCAGGAAGATCGCGTGGAGCCGCAACCTCGCGCTGTTCACCAACGCGTACGAGTTTGCGACGTTTGCGCTTCCGAGTCTCATCATCGCGCCGAGGTACTTCGCGGGCGAGGTGGAGTTCGGGGTGGTGACGCAGGCGGGGATGGCGTTCAGGACCGTGCAGGGCGCGCTGAACATCATCATCGGACGGTTCGAGCAGCTATCGGGGCTGGCGGCGGAGACGGAACGGTTGGAGAGGCTGTTCGAGCTCCTCGACGGCCTCGACGGCGGGGTCGGGACGTCAGCCTCGGGCTATTCACGGAAGACGTCAAAGGCGGACGAGGTCATGCGGGAGATGAACGAGATCCGCGGCGGGAGGTCACCCGCCGTGGGTACCATCGCCCGCTCCGTGGTGACACCCCACTCCGGGGACGAGCTCGTGCTGACTAAGCTGGCGGTGCACACGCCGCTGTCGGGCCGGGAGCTGTGGAGAAACCTCAGCCTGACGCTCGCACCCGACGACGCCTTACTCGTGGTGGGACCCAGCGGCTGCGGCAAATCTTCGCTGCTCCGCGTCGTCGCCGGGGTTTGGACCACCGGCGCGGGGTCCATCGCGGCGCCCGCGGTGGATGACTCAATGTTCCTGCCCCAGGCGCCGTACATGCCCCTCGGAACCCTACGAGCTCAGCTCGTGTTTCCGGCGTCGTGTCGCGACGAAGAGGGAATGTTCGATGTGGACGAAGACGGCGAAACCTTACTGCCGGGGACTAGTCACATGCGCCGCGACTTTAGTGACGCCGAGCTCTTCGCCGCGCTGGACGCCGCGGGGCTCGGGGATTTACCGGCAAAGTTCAAGGCGGAGGGAGGCCTGTCCGCCACGATGGAGTGGTCCGACGTTTTAAGCGCCGGGGAGCAGCAGCGCATAGCGTTCGCGCGTCTGTTCCTGCGTAGGCCCCGGTGCGCGTTCCTGGACGAGGCGACGTCCGCGCTGGACGAGCGGAACGAGGCGTTGATGTACGAGTCGATTCGGCGGACGTGCGCTGCGGTGGTGAGCGTGGGTCACAGGTCCACGCTGCTCAGGTACCACACGAAGGTGTTGCGGTTCGAGCCCGGGAGTGACGGGGAGGGCGGCGCCGGGACGTGGACGCTCATGCGCATGGACGAATACCAGCAGTCGATGGCCAAGTCTCCGAGCGGGTCCATGTTCAACATGTTCTGACGGGTTCGACGGAGCAAGGTGACGGGCTGGCGAGGACCTCGTAGGCTACCTCGGCTTCGCGTCAAATTTGGCTAACTCTTAGATGATTTATTGATTCGAGTTGAAGTTTATACAGTCAACACTCAGTGGGCGACGTTGTACTTGTCGAAGTCCTTGACGCACACGCCGAGCTGGAGCTTGATCACCCCCGCGGCGCGCGTCGCCAGCCTGAACCTGTCGCCCGGCGAGTGGATCACCTCCTCGTACTTCAGTCGCGGCTTGCCGCCGATGAAAAACGCCTGCAGCTTCTCCAGCGGCGACCCTTCGGGGCACCAGGTGCACACCTCGACCTCGTGCATGCCGGGGCCGGTGGGGACGTGGCAGAATCCGTACCCGCACAGGTCCTTGAGCCCGTGCTCGTCCATGTGCCACACCTGGAACCACATCTTGGGCCAGCCCACCAGCGATTTCGCGGCGTAGTGGACATCCACGGGGTGGCTCCACACTACGGAGGGCTCCCCTTCCGGAGGGTAGCAGCAGTGGGTCTGACCGCCGGCCTCGCCCTCGACGACGTCCCACATGCTTCCCGCCTCCACGCCCCACTGCGAATTAGAAGTCGTGTTTTGGACGTACGCGTCAGGGGATGGTTCGGGATGCGTTGTTGACACGGGCGCGGGTGGGCTCGGTTTATTTTTTGAACGTTCGTTGGGTCGCGAGGGCGCGACGGGGCGGGAGGAAGGGACGGGGACGCGACGCACCTTGCAGAACAGGTTCCGCTCCTCAAAGCCGGAAGCCCCCACGATCTCTCCGACGATGTGCAGCTCGGCCATTGTCGCTCTCTCTAGTCAGCGATGCTCCTTCGCTTTGAACTTTTCCGTTGGCCGGAAAAAACTCTCCCAATCCGCTCCTCGCTGAAGCAGGGTGGTGTGGTACGCGATGTGGTTCGCGACCGAAGGAGGGCGAGACGTAGTCAGGATACACTCGACGAGTAAATCCAGCGTCACGAGGCGCCGCGCTCGGTATTGTGGGGCCGTCGGGAGAAGACGCGTGGCTCAGATTTTGAACTTTCGATTGACTGTCAGCGCGGGCGCGCCTCCAGCATTCTCGATGTTGACATTCTCGATGAGATCTGGTACACAGATCAACTCGCGCACGCAGGACTTCACGTCACGATGAGCGAGGGCGGCCATCAGGTCACCCTGCACCTCTACGACCTGTCCCAGGGGATGGCGCGATCCATGAGCCCCGCGCTGCTGGGCAGGCAGATCGACGGCATCTGGCACACGGGCATCGTGGTTCACGGACAGGAATACTACTTTGGAGGCGGCATCCAGGTCGGGTACCCCGGGGGCACCCACTTTGGCCGGCCCGTGCAGGTGATACCGATGGGCGAGACGCACATCCCGGAGGAGCTGCTGCAGGAGTTCCTCGCCGAGATCTCCCACCGGTTCACCATGCACACGTACAACCTGCTGCGATGGAACTGCAACAACTTCAGCAACGAGGTTGCTCAGTTTTTGGTGGGGCGGGAGATCCCGGGACACGTCCTATCGCTCCCCGACGACGTCATGAGCACCCCGCTCGGCCAGCAGCTCATGCCATTCCTGAACATGATGGAGGCGCAGATGCGCACGGCGAGCGAGCAGGGCACGGGCGGTGGGATGCACCAGTGGACGCCGCCGACGATGAATCAAGCGGCGCCGCATCGCGCGGCTCCGGCGACGGCGATTGAGGAAGCCGTCCCCGCCGCTCCCGAGCCCAAGGCTACGCCGCCATCGGACACGGAGGAAGCGGTGAAGAAGGCGGCGACGGAGGACGCGGTGAAGGCACGGATCGAGACAGAGATCCGCGCGGAGTTCGATCGGATCATGGCGGCGGGTGGCAAGACCCCGAACGAAGCCGCGGCGGAGGCGCTTGAGATCATCAGAGCCCGCGCCAAGGAAGGAAAGGCGTAGCGCGAGTGTCTATAGTCTACTTTAAATAGCGATTTCTATCTAGCCTAAACGAGCGCGGCATCCGCCCACGCGGCGCCGTCGCAAAAGTTCGCCTTGATGGGCTCCGTCGCGAGCGCCGGCGGCTCCCCGCCTCCGTAGCTCAAACCGCCGCCGAGTCGCCAGTAACTGGGCGTCACCGTCCCGGTTCGCAGCGTGAGCGTCGACGCGTTCCTGACGTCCACGTCGATCGTGGTGTTGGCGGCGACGACCGCGTCGTACACGGACACGCCGTCCCGCAACACCTCGAAGCGCGCGCCGCAGTGGGGCGCCTCGTCGGTGCACGCGCCGCACCCGCCCTCCTCCACGGAGTGGTACAGCCTTCGCACGATGCCCGGCCGGGCGAAAAACCTGGTAAACGCCATGTCCTTACCGCGCATGGTCGTGAGGTTGAAGGTGATCTCCGTGGGCCGCGCCGGGTCCTCGGACGGAAGCATGCCGAGGCCACGGACGACGTCGCTCGCCACCCGGCCCTCCACGCACTCGTTCGTGCGAACGCCCAACACCGAACGACACGGCTCCTCGGCGTAGAGGTGAATCTGCGAGACGTTGCGCGACTCGTACCCGGAGCAGTCGGCGCATATCGGGTTCGTCGTCGTGGTCAACAGCGGAAGGTTGCCGGTATCGTACGCGTAGCTCGGGAACTTGGTGTAGCAGTCGCCCTTCTCCCCGGTCAGCACGTTGGCCTCCGGGCAGTGCTCGCGAGTCGCCTTGGCGCCGAGATCCGCGCCCATCATGCATGAGAGGTGGAGCGGCGTGACCCTTCGGCCGCCGGCGTCCACCCTCTTGTCCATCGCCGCATCCTCGCACGTCGTCGACGCCAGGTACAGCTTACGGAGCTTGCAACCCAACAGGAGGTCGTTCTCGTAGTTGTGGTCGCAGTCGCACTCGCCGGCGACAAAGTCGCACCGACCGTGCCCGTTGCAGTCGTTTGCGCAGTACGTGTACTCGCAAGCCTGCCCGAAATAACGCGAGGCGCAGTAGCACTCCCCGGCGCCGTAGTCACACGCCCCTCGGCCCGTGCACTCCGTCTGGACCTCACCGAACAAGCTGAGCAAGTGCCTCTCGCGCGCATCCTGCGCTCGAAGCTCCTCGGGGAAATCACGCGCGAGTTCCGCGACGCCTCGGCTCGGGATGGAGTC
>Ga0302114_10001274_pt1 | contig 16697 bp, 24 predicted proteins | sample AG5_Surface_MG_FD_203107 | JGI IMG/M metagenome (GOLD analysis project Ga0302114, IMG submission 203107) | Marine microbial communities from Western Arctic Ocean, Canada - AG5_Surface | ecosystem: Environmental > Aquatic > Marine > Oceanic | place: Canada: Western Arctic Ocean | collected...
CTAAAGATGCATTTACATTAGACAACAGCAACACTATAGTAGGGTTTAACTACATACATCAAGGTATTACACTAGTTGATTCTAATGATTCGACAGGTGTACAAAATGGTGTAGAACGATTCCACGGCACATCATCTAACACAGATAGACTAGGCGGCACTAATGCTGTAGAATTTGTACAACGTGCAACAGCAGTATTTACTGACAGAGTTGACATTGCTGATGCAGACGGTTTACGTATTGGTGGATCAAATGAATTTACATTAAATACTTCAGGCGGCAACGCACAAGTTACACACGTTACCAACGGCGGCTTAATTAAATTAATAGCATATGACGGAACAGGTACGCAAAAAACACCACTTATTATTGACCCATCAAGTACACCAGCAAGTGCAAGACCAGATGGCGATGGTGTTTATAATTTAGGTACTTCAGGAAATAGATGGAATACTGTACATGCTATAAACTTTACAGGTACAAGTGAAAAATCAGATTTATTAAAAGTTGGTGTAGACTATAGAAGTGCATCAACAGCAGCCACAGCAAACACAATAGTAGCTAGAGATTCTAGTGCTGATGTATATGCAAACTATTTTAGAGGCACAGCTACAAACGCAGATTTAGCTGTAAATGCTACTAATGTTGCAGTAGACGGTGTAAGCTATGCAACAGGCTCTGCAAGTGCTACAGCAAGCTCTGTAGCGGTTAGAGACGCCAGTGGCAACCTAACAGCAAATCAATTTAACGGTATTGCTACTAGAGCAGCAACACTACAAGTTGGTAGTGAAAACAGATCATCAAGTGTTACAGCCGTAGCAGACACAGTAGCAGTTAGAGATAATGCAGGTAGCCTTATTGCTTCAACATTTTATGGCGCACTTTCAGGCACAGCTGCTCTTGCAACTAAATGGGCCGCTGGAGTTACACTTAACTTTACAGGTGATGCAACAGGTTCAACAGTAATTACAGGCGACGATGGCACATTAAATGTTGCACTAACATCAGCGTCTAACTCTATTGCACTAGGAACAGATACAACAGGAAACTACGTTGAACGTATTGTACGTGACACGGGCGAAACATACGTAAATGTTACAGTTAACAACTCAATAAATCCATCTTCGTACCCAGATCCAGCAGAAGGTGCAACTATTAAATTAGGTGTAAATGCTGCTTCAGCTAACACAGCCAGCTATCTAGTTGCTAGAGATAGCTCCGGAGACTTTGCAGGTAATGTAGTAACAGCAACTAAGTTTGTTGGAGATATGAACGAAGCAAACACAACAAAAGATGGGTTCTTTGATAACTTAACTGTTGGCGGTACGCTTGTTGCAAGTACACTTAACTTAGCAGGTGCATCAGGCACATTGGCAATAGCACAAGGTGGTACAGCTGGAACTACAGCTGCAGCAGCAAGAACTAATTTAGATGTTTATGCTAAATCAGAAACATATTCACAAAGTGAAATTGATAGTGCCATTTCATCAGGTGTTGGAGGTGTAAGTACAACTTCAATAACTAACGGTAGTAGTAATGTAAGCGTTACTACATCTGGAGGAAATACTGTAGTAACAAGAGCTGGTGCAACTCATGCATCATTTACAGCAAATGGACTTGAATTAAGCGTAGGTACATTTGTAGGTAATTTAACAGGTAATGCTGTAACTGCAAACTATGCTGACTTGGCAGAAAAATATACTACTAATGAAATTCATCCAACTGGTACAATAATGGCAATTGGCGCACAAGCAAGTTTTGAATCAGAACGCTGTGTAACTGGAGCAATACCAATGGGTGTTATATCCGCAAACCCAGCATTTTTAATGAACGCAGAAGCTGACGGGCAAGCACTAGCACTTAAAGGACGAGTTCCTGTGCTTATAAAGGGCTCTGTAAGCAAAGGACAAGCGGTTTACGTGCATGATAACGGTTATGCTAGTACTGAGTACACCGGACAGCAAATAGTCGGTGTAGCGTTAGTATCAAGCGAACATACAGGTATTAAACTAGTAGAATGTATGTTAAAACTATAATAACTACTAAAATTTAGTCATAAAAAAAGCACCAAATACGGTGCTTTTTTTTTGGATGTTATTAACTGTTAGTGTAAGTTAACCCAAGCACCGCCTGCGCGACCTTGGAATTTATCATCAGTTGAGTTATATATAACTAGTCCGTTTACTACACCTGCTAACGCATTACGTTGTGTAGTAGTATAACTACCAAATTGTACTGGAACCCCAAATTTAGCACTTGCGCTATCAACTGTCATAAAGTTATTAAAGTTTGCAGCATTATCAAAAGCGCCTGCTGTTTCTAAACTAGCAGTAAACTCAGCAACTCTTAGACTTGCTGATACTCCGTTATATGTTAGTAAATTGTTAGGACCAAACCCTAAATGTCCAGCATTTGTAGTTAAAGTTTTTGATATGTCTAATTCACCAGTTAACGTAACTATTCCACCATCAGCATCTAGAATTTCAATACTTTTTACTTCTAACACATCTGTGGAAACTTTACCAGTTCCACTAGCACCGTTGCCTGGAGTAATTACTACAGTTTGGCCACCAGGACCAGTTGTATTTGTACTACCAACTCTTAATTCTTGATCAATTGCCACATCAGATGATGTTCGTAAAGAAGGAGTTATAACAATAGCTGACGAATCAGCACTGTCAATTAATGTAGTAAACACATTACCTGTAAATGTTCCTGTATGGTCACCAGCTGCATTACCTGTAATATTTTGGTTACCTGTTGCGTTAACACCTGGAAGAGTAATATCAGCAATACCATCAAATGATACCCCGCCAATCAATCTTGCTGTTGCAAGTTTAGTAGCAGTTGCAGCATTACCTGTTGTATCGTTAGCAAGTGTGCCACTAATTACTGTTGCTGGAATTAAATTATTTACAGCATCTACTAGTAATGTACTATCGTCTCCAAACACACTACCTTCAATGTCACCATCAATAGCTGCACCAGCTACTTGATATCCTGCACTTGCATGGTTACCCCATCCAAATGCTGTGTTCCAATTTGCACTTCCTGCATTTGTAATTCTTGCATCTGCTCTTGCGTCTGTGTAATATAAATTTGTACCTTCACTTAATTCAGTAGTAGTATTATTTGTTAACACTACTTTATTGTTAACGCCATCTACAAGTAATGAACTATCATCGCCAAATACACTACCTTCTACGTCACCGTCAAGTCTTACTGCGTGTATATTATTCCACTTTAATGTACTTGAACCTAAGTCGTATGTAGCGTCTGCGTTTGGAGTTATACTGCTGTCAACTTTAGCTGAAATAGTAAGAGTGTCATCTGCTGCATCGCCAATGTCAATATTGCCGCCTGCTGTGATGTTTCCTGATGCTTGAATGTCACCAGTAATATTAATATTACCAGTTCCTGTAATATTGTTACCACCTAGTGTTAAGTTTCCGCTTAGTGAAACAGCACCTAATTCTGATAGTGTTTTTGGGCCAATTTCAATACCGCCAACAGTGGTATTATCGCCTATATATAGTTTATCGGTATTTGTAATATAGACTAGCTCGCCTTCAGCAAATGTTACTGCTGTGCGCTCTGACTCAATACCTCGTCTGATCTGTAAAGCCATTAGTTAACTCCTAAATAGTTTGTTACTAGTATTTATGCTTTTAGTCTAGAAACAATTATTTTCCTAATTTGAGAAAACGCTTGGTACGCCTAGTAATATCCTTCTTTACTCGCTCAGTATCTAATCGAAAGTCTACAGTTTGTATCTGATCCTGATATTCGTCAAATAGTTCATCTAAGCTGTCTTGAACATCCGAAACTTCTTGGTTCTTAGGACTGCGTAGATCAATATCCCACACTTTACCATCGTTAAAGGTAACTCTGATAGAATGTAGGTACTCTAAAGGTACTACATTCATATCAATCTCGTCAAAAACTTCTGGCCAGTGAGTTATTACTTCGGGAGGTAATTTATTACTCTTCTTACTTTTAGGTTTCTTTGGCACTGGCTTTGGTCTTCCTTTTGGTAGGGACCAACTCCTCTGCCTGTTCTCTCAGCCTTTTTGCTTCTTTATACAAAGCATCTGCTTGTGAACGGTACTGAGTCGCTAGTGTAGTATCATCTAACACTGTCTCGTTTGCTGCTGTAGCGGCTGCTGTTGTTGTAGCGGCTGTAGGCATTGATTTTACCTCAGCTACTGTTGTTGCTTCAGGACCACTGATAGCTAAATCTGCAACCGTAATGCCTTTTGCATCAGCAATAAGTCTGTTCAATTCGTCTAACATTACTGAACTTTTATTGTCTGGAGTCATTTGTATTTCTGATGTTTTCATTTTGTATATTTTACCATACTTGTGAAAACCTTTTAGCATATTCATTCCGTCGGGTAACATTGATCTGTTCATTGCGTCTGCAAGTTCTTCAGCATTTTGCCCTGCATTAGATTCAATTAGTTTCATAAGTGCATCATGATGTGCAGCTTCTAGTGACTCTGTAGGAACTACTAAACAGTTCTCAGGCTCTCCAGGTACTACACGATATGCAACAGCAACTTTCTTCCTAGAAGCAACGTGTCTGCCAACGTGTTTAAGTGATTGTGCCATAGTCTATTCTCCTGCGGGAGCGTCTGCTACGTCCGCTTTTGTTTCCCCACCTTCTGTTTGTACTTGTGATGCTTGTACAGCAAGTAGGAAGTTTTCTAATTTGTTATAAGTTTGACCAACTTGCATCATCTCGTTTGGCTTAAAAGCCCCACGCTGACTAGCAACATCAATAATAGTTTTTAATGCAGTTAGGTCTTGAACAGTAAGATCCGGCGCTGTAGGCGCTGCTTCTGGAGCCGCTGTTGCTTCTGGTGCTGCTGTTTCGTTTACTTTACTTTCTTCTGACATAATTATCTCCTTAATAATAGTAGTATTTAACTGTCGTTTGTTATTTGTATTTTAAAAGTGGACAAGCTAACATAAAGTATGCAAGCTCTTTTCCGTCTTCAAATGCAACATTAATCATATTGTTTATTTGATTTTGATCATCTACTTTTAAAACTTTTCCCACGTAAAATCTTCCTTTAAGATTTTTTCGTATCCATTTATTTAATGCCTCTTCGACATTGTATGTATAAGGAATGGCAATTGACTCGAAGTGTATTGGCTTAACTCGCGTCTGCCTAATATTAAAAACATTTAATGGATTAGGTTCTTTAAGTTTCACCGTCATATCAAGCCGCGTCCTCATAATGCGTAGTTAGGCCAAATGGAGCCATTAGCGATCTATCACGGTTTGAGTGAATAACAAACACTGTATCACAGTAGTCTTCATCACCCCAGCTACCCCATGGATAACCGTCTGTAAACATGATAAACTTTTTAGGAGTAATATCATGTTGTTTCATATATTCCCAGTTACAATCAAATTCAGTGCCACCACCGCCTATGATCTCGTACTCTTCTAGTCGTTCGCCACCGTCTGCAGTAAAGTCCTGTTCGTTGTATACTTTAGTATCAAAACACCATACTTTAATATTGTAGTCTTGGTATTCGTCCATAATGCCTTGTACTTCACCTAAGAAGTCTTCGCCTTGTTCATTACCGATCGACCCTGACATGTCTATACCAACAGCAATATCAATTGTTTCATCGAAATTTTGTCCTGGAAGTATAGCACTCATGTGCCACCCTTTACGTGATGGTCTCATAAACGTGTAGTCATTTCTAATAGTACTTTGAATCTGCTGACGTAGTATTTCGCGCCAGTTCATCTTAGGCTCAGTAAGTTTAGAAATCATTCTCTCAATCTCTGCAGGCACATTACCAGCACCTGATGATTGCGCCGCTGTCATCATATTCTCTTTAACTTCATCACGTATTTCACGCATCTGTTCTTTTGAATATTTAGGTTGCTTGCTACTTATATTACTATTATTGTTGCCGTCTTCTTCACCGTCACCTTCCCAGTCTAAATGCTCGTCAAGTAATTCGCCTAATTGATTTAAAAAGTCATCACCGTTTTGTTTTGCTTGTTCAAAAATATCATCATACACTTCTTCAGAAGACCATGTATCGTATTTAAAGTCTTGATAGCAATCAACTAGCTTAGGAATAGTACCAATACGATCACGTACTAGTAAGTTATTAACAATGTAATCTGCGGCAATATTATATATTTGTCCGTCTCTATCTTCTCTGCGAGTTAAGTGATCAAATACACAATGTAAAATTTCGTGTGCAATAACAAATTCAATCTCTTGATTTGACATTGCGTTAAAGAATTGAGTGTTAAAGAATAAGTTTCTGCCATCTACAGCGGCAGTGGGTAACCAATCATCAGCGGCCTTAATACGTAAACGTGTAGCCATGTTACCAAAGAATGGGTGACGTAATAAAAGACCAATACGTGCAACAATAATCCTGTCCATTACATCTATACGCATTGTTTCCAATGCTGCTGGTGTAATATCCGGATCTGGTATCCATCTTTGCTTAGTTGCAACGCTCATGTGCTATATCCTCTTTGCCTTGTTTATACTATAATTATATAGCATCTTGTTACTAAAGTCAAGAAAAAATGGAGGTTTTTTGTACGGGAACCTCCAAACCCAACACACCTTAAGACCTTGTTTGTGCGGCCTTAATATACTTTCCAAAACGCTCATGGAACTCATCAAAACATTCAATTTCGTCTGGATCAATCGGTAATTCATATTGGGTCAACGCCAATTTCATACCCATTACTACCAGCTCAGTTTCGAAGTTATCCATTGCAAAACGTAAGAAGTTATTAACTTTAGTATCAAACTTCTTATCGTTCTTATCCGAGCTTTCTTTTAGTTCGTAGCAGAGCGAAACAGTGAGGGAATACATAGCACTGATTTCTTTCTGTTTCAACTCAGTTACCTTACCTTCTAGAATATCTGTCGGGTTAGGCATAGTTGACGCTACTTTGCGGTGTGCCATAAACTTAACTGCAAGACCTTCACCAATGGCACCTGATACAAGGTCTGTTGTAGTTTCTGCTTCTATATCGTCATCTAACAATTCAGAAACAAAAGTCCACGAACGTGGAGTTGCAAAAGAACGACTTGGACTTTTTGGATCAAAGTCATATAAGTCTTTCTTTGCAAACTGTAAGTAACCAGCTACATCTGGATGTATGCCGTTAGCTACAGCCCACTGGAACCAATCATCAAATGATACAGTTAATTCTAAGTGAATAAAACGGTTTGCCAACGGTGCTGGCATTCTGTATGTAACACCTTTATCTGCATCACGATTACCTGCCGCAACAATAAGAACATTGTCCGGAAGTGTGTAAGTACCAATCTTGCGATTAAGAATAAGTTGATAAGCTGCAGCTTGCACACTAGGTGCTGCTGAGTTCATTTCATCTAAGAATAAGATGATAAATTTGTGTAGTTTAGCAAATTCTTCTGTTGGAAGTTCTGCTGGCGGTGCCCAAACCATTGTACCTGAATTGCTATCAAAGTATGGAATACCTTTAATATCTGTAGGCTCCCATAATGACAGTCTAATGTCAATTGTATGAGCGTCGATTGAATCACCGACTTGCTGAACAATTTCAGATTTACCAATACCTGGGGGTCCCCATAAAAAGACTGGACGTTTCTTTTTCATTGCATGAAGAAGACTTGTCTTTGCTCTGTTAGGAGTAATTTGTCGAATAGCTAAGTTTTCCATTTGTATTTCCTCTAGTAGTATGTATATCAGTTATCAGTGCTATCTTCTAACTATGTATACTATTATACGGTCTAATGGAACGGTTGTCAACCGTTAATGGAACTTTATTTGTCTTTTATTTGTCTTTTGTTTGCCGCGACATGGCCTTAGCTAGTCCATACTTGCGTAGATCTCCTGAAAAGAGACCCAGTTCGACTGCCTTTCGTTCACTTGTAACGAACATACTATGCTTGGAAATGTAGTATGGACAGTCTATAAACTTGTCTAAGAAGATAATAATTTGTGTAGTAATTGGCATGTCTGCTGGATAAGGAATTTCGTACGTAGCTAAGTCAATGGTATTAATCACATCAAACCCTAACTCTGTTAGACGTAGTCCACCTGAGGTCTTTTCTCTTGTATTCTGCCACCATATTGGCATGTACTCAGCAACAGTTGCACTATTGACAGTTTTGTTGAGTTGTTTAAGAAAGACTTTAGTGTACGTTTCTTTCCAGTTCATTCTGCAACAACAATCTCGCCCGATGTTAACATAACAACGGTAAAGTCTTCACAGTTAAATAAGTCGTTAAGTTTTTTTGATAAGTTTATTGCATGGCCTGGATTTGAAAAGGAGACCTTTTTATATTTTGGACCAGGATAGTTTGTAATAGCGTTTAGGCTTTTAAGATTAAACGGTTTGTTGTTATAGAAAACAGCCCATATTGCTTCTGCATCTAATATCTGCTCTGCACGGTAAGTTTTCTTATCTATATGCTCTAACAGTATCTTTGGTTTAGGTCTACTCATATGCGTCATCCTTAATTATGTACGCATATATTTATCTCTTTCTACTCGATTAACTACGTACTTATTATAGACGCTTATTTCCAGTTCCCGCCACCACCGTCCATGTTAATTTGTATAACTTCGTCATCTCCTCTGCTGTATGACGCTATTAGGCGCTCTAAATCGCCTTCTAAGCGTGTCATTACGATACCTAGTGTAAACGCTAGTGCCTTAGCTTCTGCTGTAGTGAACTTAATCTCTTTAGCGTTACTTGCATCAGCAACCTTTACTTTTTGTAAAAATTGCTGAATTGGAAATGTGTTTAATGGTTCACTTTGCATTTTCAATGCTCAATGCTTGACGCATTTCAAGATCTGTTTTAAACGGTCCTTTAAACTCGTAACGTTCAATAGTAATTAGTTTAGGACAAAAACTCTTTACCCAACCTTTATCAAAACCAATAATGTAGTAACCTGCACAATATAAACTTTTACTCTTGTTACTCTTAGTAAACAACGGTAAACGATTCTTTACATCGTAAAGACTATTATACGGTACACAGCTAGTTGGAAAGTTATATACTTCCTTAAATGCTGTTTTAGTTTCTTCTACAACTTGTGTAATTGCATCAGCAAATAGTGTATTGCCGAATGTCTTTTTAAGTGCTACTTCACTATCAAAGTACTGTGTTGCAGCACCTGAACTAAACAAATATTTGTCTTCTGATAAAGATAGTGTACCTACTCGTTCACCTTCTTGTTCAACAATCCAAAACTTGTCTTTTAAAATAGTTTTTGCTTTTATCATTATGTTTCCTTACTCCGGGTACTTTGCGTTTAGTGGCTCTGCGAAGTATTGTGCCTGATCTGCAATACGTTGCATATCCCACTTAGCACAGAATTTCATAAGACGCATACCTACTTGCTGAACTTGCTTGGGCTTTGCGTTCTCGTCAATTGTTTCGTTAATTATATCTCTAATTTCTTTAGGCTGTGCTGTTAAGTCACACAGTACAACATTACGTTGATAGTCATCTAGTACGCGATGCTCTGCACCTTCATGATCAGTCCAACGTTGTAGCATCATGTTATTCCAGTTAAAGCCTTTATTAGACTTATCATCGTATGCTTCAATAAGGCCAACTTTGTTCTTAGTGCCTTTCTTGCGTACTCCGGGATAAGCACTAAACACATTATCACTTGTGTCGCCACGCATACACTTCTCAAACAACATAAAGTCGGGATGTGGAGCAGGCTTTGCTTCTTTAGTCTTTTTATCAATTACATGATTACCTTTCTTATCAAAATAACCTTCGTGTGTAATTGTTATATCCTGTATGCCGTTATACTGCTTACAGTTAGGTGCAATAAGTTGTGCAAAGTCACCGTCTGTACTAATAATAACATGATTGTCATTAGGGTGTGCTTGTACCCAACCTGCAATAAGATCGTCTGCTTCTAGTTGCGAATGTCGCATAACAGTACAATTAGTCTTTTCTGTAACAAAGTTTTTAAACTCGTCAAAGATTTCCCAAAACGCTGTATCTTCTTCGCTTTCGACAACAGTCATTTTATCACGTGCAACTTGTCTATTACGCTTATATGGTAAGTAAAAGTCTTTACGCCAACTACGTCCTTCTAAACAAAACACAACATGATCTGCGTTAAAGTCTTGCCATGCTTTCTTAACACCTGCAAGTGTAATATGTAGGGCCATGCCTACTTTAGTGTCTAAGTCGCCACGTACTACGTGTCGGGCTCGAAAGAAAGTGTTTGCTGTATCTACTAGAATATAAGTTGCCATATTATGAACACCCCGATATACAAATTGATAAAATGTTGCCATTCTGTAAGAAAGCAACAAGTAGTGTAATGCCTAAAATTTCTAACATAGTTCTGCCTTTGTGTAAATTATAATACTATTATAACACCAGAACTGGCTGTTGTCAATCATTTATCAGCTTACTTCGCTTTTGTCTTTGTCCAAAGGAACTACTTTAATATGACCCATATCTCTATCGGTCGATTGTCCTTCTTCTTCAAGCATTTGAATTATAACACTTCTAAACCATTTATCAACAATTTCTTCATTAGACTCACCGCTGTATCCAGCGTCTAATAGCTGTTCAATGAACTCATTATTCCAATCAAGTTCAAAGAAGCCATTTCTAATGTTGTCAGGATTAACTTGTGTGTCTAACACAGCAACCCATGGTTGGTTATGTTTAGTAGCATATTCCTTTTCTTTGTCAAGAATAGATCTACGCTGTTCTTCTGTAGTTGCTTCTAACGCCGGGTCAAGTACCGGTTTAGTTTTAAACGGATTTAGTTTATTAATTATATCTTTCATATCTTTCATTATAGTCCTGCCTTTCGAGCTCTGTGCTCGGGTGATTCAGTTGATGCTGTCATAGCTTTTTTATGTTGTTCATTGTAATATTCCCTAAGATCATTTGGGCTAAGTCCCCCATGCATTGCCGAAAAGGTCGATATGGAGTCTGGGCGTGAATCGCCAGCCTTGCGCCATACAAAGTTCCGCCACCTCTTTAACGTTAAGGACATATTCTTCCGACCGTCCGCCCAACGGCATAAGATATACCGGACACTCGATCCCGGCGCCCCTATACTCAGCAACAGCTTTTTTAACTTCTTCAACGTCCACACTGTCAGCCACAACAAACTTAAGATAAAGTTGACTATTGCCAACGGTACTATACTGACTAGCAATATTAGGGTTAATAGCGTCCTCCCAAGATTCTCCACTGACACTAAGTTTTGGGGAACAACTCCAAGTAACTTCAAATCCTCTTTGAGCATTGAGGTAGTCGTAGAACCCAGGTTGTAAATCTTGTGAAGTGTTTGTTTCAAATGTAACATTTTTTAAGTCTCTCATACGTGGATGGTCTAGAAGCTCTGTATAAAACTTTTGCCATCCTAACAAAGGTTCACCACCGGTAAATATTAAATGGACATCTTGTCCATTATCCATTGTCCACTTACCTTCTGGAGTAAGTGATAACAAGTGTTCAACTACATCGTCTACATTTTTATCCATCATTAACTTTTTAAACTCAGGATAGATACTTGCATATGTATCACACCCAGTGTGTATAATAGGCAAGTCATTAAAGTCTGTTGTTGTCTTGTGTACTTCTTTGGCAATTAAGTCCGCTACTTCAGGATTGTGTTTAATGCCGTTTGCTTGGTTTTCTGCACGACTAGGTGCATTGCGATCAAGTCCAAAGTTCATACAACGAAAGTTACAACCAAAGGTGCGTAAGAATACACTAGGTACTCCTACAAACTTGCCTTCGCCTTGTACGCTGTAAAACGCTTCAGAATATCTTAGTTTCATTTCCTTCTTCATTAGCAGCTAAACTCCTGTTGTAGTTTAATGTTATCAAAGAACTCTTTCTTTGTTCCTGAATCATCTTTAAAAGCACCTTTTAAAACAGTTGTCTGTGTAAGACTACTATTTGCCATAATGCCTCTGTTCTCACAACACCCATGTGTTGCTTGAATGTAAACACCTAAGTGTTCTGCATTAGTTGCTTTTTGAATCTCTTTAGTAATGTCATTTGCAAGTTCTTCTTGTAGCGTACCACGTCTTGCACACCATTGTGCAATTCTAGTGTACTTACTTAGACCAATTAGTTTTTCTGCTGCAATAATACCAATGTATGCTGTACCAGCTACTGGCTGGTGATGATGCGAACATACGCTTCTAAGTTCTGAACGTACAACTAGCATACCTTCATATCGATCTGCGCTATCATTTGGAAATGCTGTTGCTGTTGGCATAGGATCATACCTTCCTACCATTAGCTCATTAAAATACATCTTAGCAAGACGTCTTGCTGTGCCTTTTGAGTTAGGATCTGTTTCTCTATCAATAAGCAATGTATCTAATACACTTTCAAATGCTACAGTTGCTTCTTCAATAAGTTGTTCTTTATCACCTTGTTGTAAAACTTGTGATATATTATCGCCAGCCCAATGACGAATGTTTTGTTCTTGTAACAAGGCTTTTAGCTCGTTTGCTTTTCCCATTCTTTTATCTCCGATGTTTAGGCAGTGGATTGCCGTTTAAAATACAATGCACAATATACTTTACATTATACATTGTATTTAGGTTTTTGTCAAGTATTAAAATACTTATTAAGCATTTCAAGTCGATCATGTGATGCAGCCATTGCATCAAGTTCTTTTTGGATTGTTTCAACAATATCAGAATGTTCACCAATACCTACTACTTTTTGCATATAGACTTCAATGTTTACTCTGTGCAACTCTATTTCTGCTTCTGCATGTAGTGTAGCTGCCTTTACTAAATTTTCTCTCAATTCCATGTTTCCTTTCCTTATGTTGTATGGTAATTACCTTTGCCCGGAATTACATTTCGAATACCGCCAGTAGGATCCGAACAGTCCCCTTTGCGCCTGAAGATCAAATGTATATGTGGATACATCACTGTTTGACCTGCATCTTCTCCTATATTTAAACCTATGTTATAGCCTGTTATATTAGTATTGGCTGATAACACGTTGTCATTGCCCATTGATAGTGCAAATTTAAAACACTTATTAATTTCTTCTTGTGTAGACTCTTTTGGTACTACTAGTACGTGACCTTCAGTAACTGGAAAGCCATCTTCAAATACAACAAAGTCTCTAGTATCTAAAAATACGTTAGTCCATGGAGCTCTATTTTCTTGTTGTGCTGTTGCTAGTGTATCATGCATCATATGTACCTACTATTTCCCAAGGATAAACAAGCCATACATCTTCTTCTGCTTTGTTAATTTCGTGTGCGGTGTAACGTACACTATCAAAGTTACTAGATAAGTTTTCAGTCAGTGTAGCAAACCTTACATTTGCAAGCTCACCATTCCACACTGTATTCCAGCTTTCCTCATTAGGGAAACAACTTGCTGCCCAGTCTTCTTTAATCCAATTAAATGTTGCACCGGTATCGTTAATGTCATCTACAACAAGAATCTTCTTACGTTTAGCAACGTCCCAACGGCTTTTAGTAGTAACACGCTCTTCTTCGCTAACATATCCAAATGCGTCTTCTGACATCCAGCAATTACTTTCAGGACCTACTTCATCGTCACGTAAACTTACTTTAAGTGCTTCGCAACGAACGTCTAACATGTTGCTTAGTATAGTCGCAGGCACGTTGCCGCCTCTAGTAATCCCTACAATGTAATCAGGCTTCCAGTTATCTTTTTGCATCTGCATTGCAATATCAATACACATTTTTTCAACATGACGCCAACTGTAGTAATGTTTCTTTATCATAATTATGTATTCCTTGTATATTCGTTAACGATCTCTTCTTCTGACAGAATCTTACCAATTGTTCTTTGTGTACCGTCTTTTAAAGTACGTTCGATTACGCCGCTATTATATTCAACATCTACAACGCCACCTAACTCAAAGTCTTCAGGGTTTTTTTCATACCACAAACTTGTAAGGCTATGTGCATGAATAGACTTAACCTTCCCAGCCCATTCTATTGCTTCTAACTTCACTCTTTGATTTTCAACTTCTTCATCATATTCACTCATTTCACTTTACTCCTTAGTAAGGTACGCCTTACTATCTATCCACCTATAACCAACGCTTTGTACAAATGGTACAAAGCCCCATGACTGTGCTTTCTTACCCATATAGAATAAACTCCAACACGGTATTTCGTTACCGTCTGCATCTTTACCCAATGTTAAGAAATGTAAATCATCTGACCCGCGAAGCCTAAAGTGTCCTGGACCTCGCCATGTTCCTGTTGATCCTACTATAGCACCTTCTCGAGAAATACAAGGAGTATGTTCCCAGTAGCCGCCTTTTAGAATTAGTGTGGCATAACTCCACGGATGATTGTGTAATACGGGTTCATCGCTTTTTAAAACTTTGTGTAATGTAATGTTAAAAGGGAAGTTCTTTCTGTCCTTTAAAAACAAATACCAACGAATAAGATACGGTTCGTTGCTATCTCTGTCTTTGATTATACGCTTACGACCCTTAAGAAAGTTAAACATTATGCTGACTCTTTCATTATGTCAAATGTAGCGTACTTTGCAAGTTGCCTTGCATACTCGTCTTTTAGTTCTTTTAGTTTAGGATACTTGGCTTCCATATCTACGTCACGCTTGATTAACATTAGTGCATTACGCATTTCGTCAAGTTCTGCTAGAACATCTCTACCTTGTACTTCAAGAGTGCCATCACACTGGATCGATGCTTTGGCAGAAACGTCATCAGTCCATATATTACTGTTAAGTCCAGTTATACTTGATGTAGTAATTTGACCGGAATTAACCGTACTAGATCCCATACCATTAGTACTGTACACATAGTCTGCCGGTGACCCACTAACAGTTATAGTTTGGCTACTATTCATTGTTAATTGCCTTATATAGTTCAGTTCCGCTAAAGAACTCTTTGTTAAGTAACTGACGTTGCTTTTCAAGGCTAACCAAATAGTCATTATAGTTCTCCATATAATCACGTATCTTGGATACAATTTCGCCTCGATATTTTACATATTCGCTATAGTCTTCAGTCCATTTACTAGGATATTTAAACTCTGGCAACGACATTTCACTGTAGCTCAGTCTATCAGGTACCATAGGAATAGCATCTACTAATGCTCCTTCATACCAACTAATGCCAAGTGTTTCTTGCAAGTTCGCACTAAACACCATTTTAGCTTCGCCTAATAAATTATGATATTCATTTTTTGTAAGTTGTTGATCTTGACATACTACAAATTCATATTCGGGAAGGTGATGCGCCAAGTCATTAAAGATTTCAACTTGCTTCTCAGGAGCAACACGGTGTGGAAACAAGATTAAGTCTCGCTTCTCCATACCTTTGTAGCTAATTAAACTATCTTTTAGATACTCCATAGGCCAGCCAACTTTAATTGCTTTGTCCATATCAACATTATAATTGTCCATCATAGTATCTGTAAACAAGTCAATATGAAAGTCTGTAGCAAAGAAGTTGTCATCATAACATTCATACATTGCCATCTCAGCATGTCTAACCCACGGTTTGTCACCTATTAGTCTACCTAAGAAGTCTTGTGGATCGTAACTACCGGCATGCCATAAGCCACCAATAGTAATGTTAACACCTAGTAACTCTGCCATATACTTTAATTGTATAACAGTAGGGTTCCAAGCATCTGTGTATAAGAAATAGTCCCCATCGGCTACTTGTCCATTACAGAACATTTCACCGATAGTTTCTAGTTGTTTACTTTTGTAAACGTTTGTACCACCGAAGTTGAGAAACGCCCCAGGCGTAGTTGCCTGAGGAGTCTCACCGCCACTAATAACATTCACATTAACATTTGTAGATCGTTTGAGCTGTGTAGGAAGGTAATCCTTCCATTGCTTGGTATAGCGTGTGTCTACAGCTTCAATGTCTACAATGTGAACAGTCATTAGAATCTCCGTTTGTTGTTAAAGTTCTTACCTGAAGAACGAGTTTTTGATTTAAGGTGATTAACATGCCTTTGATATGAACGCCATTGGTATGATCGTTCGTTATACAAATCCTTTTCATTAAAATGAAAAGCCACGTTTTTAGCATCGCCCACGTAGCGACAAAAGTCCTTGAAATTTTCCAAGTCTCGAAAAACTTTGTCATAGGCTTGCTTATTAAAGTCAATTGCCATTTTTTAATATCCTCTATCAATAGCATTTAGGTGGTTGGTGAATATTTTATTGTGCAGCCGTTTTCGTTGTCTTCTGCAACGCTAATTTCTACAAACCGGCCAGGGTACTTTGCAGAAATTTCTTTATACAAGTCGTCTGCCATCATCTCGCAGCTCTTGTAATCTAGATCAAGCACTGACGAACTATTGTCAATGTTTTGATATAATCGTTCAAGCCAACGCTTGAACTGGATGAATTCGATGTCTCTATCGTTGTGGAACACTTCGATGCACACCCGGAAATGGAAGATATGACGATGAGGAACACCAAGGAACGAAACATCGTCCCAATCGCCAGTTGCCAATTTTGGATCACTATCTGCTCCTGGATATTTATGAACACCTTCTTTAGTAAAGGTTACCCATATACTTCTTTCAGCATTATTTAGTGTAGTTTCCATATTCATTTTATTATTGTCCTCTCGTGTTCTACGTAACATGTAATCATAATAACGTTCTTGCATAGTATTAGTATACTTTCTTTATAACGGTTTGTCAAGT
>Ga0302114_10001275_pt1 | contig 16691 bp, 19 predicted proteins | sample AG5_Surface_MG_FD_203107 | JGI IMG/M metagenome (GOLD analysis project Ga0302114, IMG submission 203107) | Marine microbial communities from Western Arctic Ocean, Canada - AG5_Surface | ecosystem: Environmental > Aquatic > Marine > Oceanic | place: Canada: Western Arctic Ocean | collected...
CACCACCTCACCCCCCCCCCCCCAACCCAATTACAGGAACTTAAACATTTCTATGCAGAACAGCAGAATAGATTAAGCTGCCTCGGCCACGAAGTCGTTCCCTTCGAAGACATGCTTTGCCAAATGTTGGACATGATAAAACCGAAGAACGAGCATCAACTCGAGACTTCCGACTTCCTGCAGCAATTTTGCAAGCGGGTAAGCGGGAGTCTGTTCGACGCGCTGTTTAACTTGAACAAGTACTTGCAGTTCGAGCAGAGAGACCCGTTCATGGAGAGGCAGAAGAGGGAGGATAATTTCGACTCCGACTGGGACCGATTTGCCTTCCTTGATTACAACCGACTTGCTCTGGAGGAGGAGGGGAGGGACGAAGGTGGAGACCAGGACATGGAAGTTGACTTTGGGGATGATGGGTTGGCTGGTTACTGAAACAACATGGCAACAAATGAGAGAAGAGAATCTAAAAAATGTTCCTATTTGATTTCACCTACCTAATCCTCTTCCCGCGAAAAAGGACAAACGTCATGATGCTCCCAATCCCACTCAACCCGAACCAAGTAGCAGCGTATCCAAAGTGCGTCTCTGGCATGACATTGAACTTGAGCAAGAACTGCGCCGAGCGAAGAAGGTGCGAAGGGGTTAGCAGTGGCTCATATTCTCGTCTGTACACTAGTTGTGACTAGCTCGCTTCGCTTCGCTTCGCTTCGCTTCGCTCGCTGGCTCGTATTCTCGTCTTCCTCGAGGCTCGCTCGTGTCACTCGCTCACCTCCTTCTCGTTGGGGCGGATCGGAAAGTTCATGTCCTTCACATTTCCATCAACCTGGGTGAGCAATGTTGCGTCGGGCTGCAGGCCGCACAAAGATGTGGCGGCTTCCCGCTGGAGCCACAGCAACTTTCGCTCGGTATTTGTCTCTGGGTTGTGGTCTTGGGGGGGGGAGAATCTCGTTTTTCGGTCAAAGGATGACTCGATTGCTTTAATTTGGGTAATTGCCTGCTGGGGAGATTTATCAAAGAGCATTGTCGGGTGGGAGATGTCGCTGTCCACCATGGACTTGAAAACCCAGCCTCGGTTAACGAGGAGAACGTTGCTGTTGGCATTTGAATCGGACAAGAGAGGGGGGGAGGTAGAGATAGAGGTGGTGGAGGTTGCCCAAAACTTCCACCAGGGTTTTGCTGATGTCGACGAAGATGAAGACGAGACAGAAGATGTTCTTAAGAAGGGAGTCACAACCCAGTAGCCTTGGGGGTTCGTAGCAAGCCCTTGAGCTTGTGTATTTTTTGGCTGGGCACCAGGGGGGGGTGTTCGAAGTCCAACGTAAATTGTGTTGTCGTAGTCGAACATTCCAGTCACGTGAAATCGTTCTGGGATAGAAGACGAGGGAGAAGGAGATTGAGAAGAAGATGGTGTATCTGCCTTGTCCCAATCATACACACGAATTTTACCACTGACGATTTCGCGCCGACGATGCTCTATTGCTGTGATCTTGCTGTAGTACCGATCGGTCTGCCAGACTCCAAGACCACCTGTTCCAAGCACCAGACTAGAGAAGAAGATCTTGGCGGGGATTGTGGGCTTTATGAAGGACATGGATGTGCAATGATAACTTTCCTCTGGGTTGGCTGGGAGAGGAGGGGAACGCAGGTGACGTTGATTTCCAGGGTTTTGGTTTAGAAAATCAACTTCTTGGAGCAATTTAAACATATGACTTTAGCTTAATAATAATTGGCTCGTGTTTGTTCCCACCGTCAGTTCTGCCTTACTGCTCCCTATATAAGGGGCTGTTAGAACAGTAGAACTTCTTGATTAGAAGTATAACATAACACGTGATTAAACACCACGATTCTTTAATGAGCTCAAAAAACGAAGCAGCCGCCAGCTGCTGTTTCGTGCTCTCTGTGAGCCTGTCGTATAACTACATCATGAATCGGCGCTTAAACAAACATCGTGTTCGGAAGAGGGTGAAACATAGACGTCCCCCCACCTCAACCCCCACCCCAACCCCCACCCCAAACCCAAATGCGACACCAGGAAACACACAGTCTCGCCCTTCTTATGATTCCAATACCTTCCCAATGACTCCGATTGGCTCTCTTTCCACTCCTTTCCCTCTGTGTGTGGGCACCCCACGACAGTCCTCCCTTTGCCCATCCATAACGTCAACCCTGAAGCTCGACCAAACTCGCGTTGGCGTTGGAATCGTCGACGGGCTCGAGAACTTCACTTGGGTATGGATTATTTGGGTTTTCCACCGCAACAACAACTGGTTCAAGGTTGATGCCGGGAACGCCAACGCGTCCAACTCCCACACTTCCACCTCCACCACTCCCACGGCTTCAAAGCCCACCGAGTTCGACGGAATCTCCTCTACCAACAAGCACGACTCAAACAGGCACTACGTGTTCCCCTCGAAGATCGCCCCCCCTTCCCTCGGCGGGGCTCGCGTCGGGATCCTTTCGACCCGCTCCCCTCACCGTCCGAACCCGATCGGGATGAGCCTCGTCAAGCTCGAGGAGATTATCCTCCCCAGCAAGAAGAACAATAAGCGCTTCGAGCTAATTCTCAGCGGCGTAGACCTCGTCGACGGAACTCCCATTTTAGACGTCAAGCCTTACGTACCGAACTACGACTCGGTGGGCTTCTACGAGTACAGGTCCGCCCTCCGGCACTGCAGGTCCCTCCCGGTCCCCCCTCCCACCCTGAAGGAGGACGACGTCAGCGCCTTTGGCGGGAGCAGCCTAATTCTGCCAGAAGGTCGAATCGACTGCCCCCTCCCCAGCTGGCTGAGCGTTGGGCTATCAAGGCGGCGGGTCGTCGAGTGGAACTTGGAGTTGGAGGGGGGAGACGACGTGGTCTCGTTCCTCGCCGCCTTGCTCTCGCGGTCGAAAAAAACCAAATTCTACAAAAAGAAACCTGCCCAGTACAAGAAAATGGTCGAGGAGGTCCTCGCCGTCGACGTCAGGAGCAAGCACCAAACAAGTAAGCTTCGGAAGGGGGGCTTCGTCCAGCGGAACAAGGAGGGTGAGGGGAAGGTTTGCTGTCAGATCCTAGACGGCTTGAGCGTAGTCTTTAACGTCATAGAGCAAGACGAGGATCGGGAACAGGATCGGGACGAGGATCGGGAACAGGATCGGGAACAGGATCGGGACGAGGAGCGGAACGGTGGGGCAGCATACAACCACGACAATGCCGCAAAAGGTAGCGGCTGCGACGATATCTGCGTCATTGTCGGAATTACAATTTACAAGGTAGAATAAAGGCAAAAAAAGAAGACAAAGATGATCTCATTTGAAAGTAGATTTCATTTCGGCTCGCATGCGACTAATTGTTTCCCCCAACTCCTCTATTTCTTCCATCATTACTCTCTCCAACTCACTCTTAAACTCGATACTGAACTTCATACTCGACACGTGAATATCCTTCACAAGCTCTGCTTCGCTGACCTTGGACCGATCGTGCAGCATCAGTTTTTTTACGAGGTGACCTCGAGCGCTCTCATTTACTTCAAAAATATCTAGTAGCCGTCCAATTCCCGATCCAAAATCATTCGACAAATCTTCAAACTTGATCTCCGAGCAACCCAAACTGCTGTCATTCATATACGCTGTGTGGGAGGACAGCAAATATTCCTTACCAACACGATCCCAGAAAATTTGAACGGATTCTTCCAAATTTTCAGCAGTCCGCAAGCTCGTCATTATGTCGCTCTCGTAACGCAGCCAGTGCTCGCCACCAGATCTTGCATATGTGTAAAAACTTTTGAGCCGATTGAGGGGATCGCGAGTGATGACCACGCATTTGAAGGAGTTCGTGGACGAATGTTGCTCCACATACGATGGCCACTCGTCCATGTTCATGATTGCGTGCAGGACGTTCCCTTTATAAGTCGGGACGTGCGTACCTGGCCCTGGGATCCCAGCGGAATCGCGAGTTCCCGAAGCGAGGCAGAAGTTGCACTCCAATGCGATGCTGAGGAGTATTTTGGCGCTAAGCACCGCTCCGCTTTTTGCAGGGGTTGTGATAATCCAAATGTCGTCCACATCTTTTTTCATGCAAGTCAAGTCGGACCGCATTGTTTCGGGGAGGTAGGACGGAAGTGTGCAAGTCTTGAACCTCAGCATGGCTGTGCCGAACTTTTGCATATGATGCCCGGGGATGACGGATATCAAAAATTCAGTTGCCTGTAAGTCGGTCGGAAAATGGGGTGCCATCATCGACAGTAGTATTATTAGCATGAAATTTCTGAAATTTTTGTTGTGTCTAGTTTTGGGAAAACTTTTCCTGAAATAAGCCTCCCCGCACATCAGTGCAGGCCACTCTGTGCACATGGTGAGCGCAAGACTGTAAATTGAATCGTAGCCGCGCATGTTGTTGACAAACAACGCAGCGTGGTGCAAGCTAGCCGCAGCAATTCCGGCAATCACAATGGAGAGATATTCGCGAGTCTTAATCTCACAAGACTTGAAAAGTAGGTACGTGAAGCTCAGTAGCATGACGAAATATGTGAATTTTGGACTCGCACGAGTTAAGACCAATTTTCTATCGTCAAGCTGCATATGTTGCGACAAAATTGGCGCGCTCCACCACATTGCGATTTGCTGAAATACCACGAGGCAGGTGTTGAGGTTTGGGATCTTGCCGACTTTCACCACATCCGCAACAGTCCTGGCCCAAATAATTAGGGCGAAAGCGCCCAACCAATCGAACCACAGAAAGAACAAAAACGTCCCAATTCCATGCAGCTGATCAACATCGTCAGAATCAGTTTCCTGGACAACCGAAATTGTTCGCAAATTACGGGTGAGATACATTAGTCCGTAGTCCGACAGTATCGCAAAAACACCAAAGTTGTTGGCTGCTTTGAAGTATTTCGTTGAAGTATTTGAAAGGTAGCAGAACATCAACAAGCCTGTGCAACCAATTACATGATAGTATGCATAGTTGAGAGTGAGGAAGCAGCTCTCTGAACTGGACACGTCTACGTCCACCATCACAAGCGTTGTCAATTGAAGTGAGTTGAGTGGGGGAGCGAGTTGAGTGGGGAGTTAATTTAACTTTGCCCCCAAAAGTGCATTAAAAAAATAATATAATTCAAAAATAACAACCCACTCAATTAACCAACTTCAAGATGCTCAGCTCGACCGCCGCCCGACTGGCGTCACGTTCCTTGAGGGCGCCGCCTGTTTGTGGTAGAACATTTTCAAATGCTGCCAAGAAGAGCACAAATCCTCAATCAACTACAACTCCAGTCCAGATTGCCGGGAACTTGACCTCTTTTTCCTTAGCAGTGACCTTTGTTGGTCTTTCCGTTGGAAGCATGCTCGTTTCGAGTTCGCCTGAGGCCAAGTGCGAGCAACAGGATACCAGAGGCAAGGTGGTTGCTCTCTCCTTATCCTCCGAAGGTGAGGTTAATTTATAATTTTGTGCTCAGTTCCCCAGTGCTCAGCTCCCCAGCCCAGCTCACCCAAACAATACCCCCAAACAATAAATGCAGCCACAGAACCTAAAACGGGAATTATTTTCCCATCAATGGTGGACGGCATGGACTTCATCGGAGCCGGCGTCCGAGTGAAGTACGGTTTCGTGAAAGTGTACGCTGTTGGAGTCTACTCGTCTGCAAAGTCACAGCCCGAGCTCCTTGCCGCCAACACAGACAAATCGTTGAGGATTGTCATGAACATGAACTTGAGTGTTGATAAGTACACGGCCGCTATTATGGAGGCGCTCACGCCTAGGATGAACGGGCAGGACATGGACAAACTCGAGGAGTTCAAGTCGTTGAATCCCCCGGGGGAGCTGGTGCAAGGGACAGAGATGGTCATGACCATCAAGGGTGATACCATGCATTACAGGAGCACGACCGGAGGAGGCGGAAAGATTGTTAGTCAGGTGTTTTGCAATGCATTGTGCGATACTTTCTTGGGGGCGAGTCCCGTGTCTCCCGGCTTGAAGAGCGCAGTTGTGGCCAAGTTGGGATAGCTAAAATAAAATATATATAATACATAGAAAGAGTTTTGCTATGTCTATGTGGGGGGGGTCTATGTGGGGGTGTGGGAAATTTCTAATTTGGAGATGTCAATCTGTTGGATTTCGAGCAGGACGTTTTTGAAACCGTTGAGGAATTCGTTTGCGTCGTCCATGCTGAAGCACATTGGAGGCTTAATGACAAGGACGTTGTCGTACGGGCCGTCAATAGACGTTAATATGCGATAGTCTGATTTAAGTTTGCTGCACATGACGGAAGTTTCCTTGGTGGCTGGGATCTTTTGTTCTTGATCAGTTACCAGCTCAACGCCGAGGAAAAGCCCCATGCCTCGAACGTCGCCGATTAAATTGAGGTTGTTGGTAGCGTCGTTTTTTAGATCGAGGAAAGACTGCTTCAGATATGATCCGACTTTTTCTGCATTGCTCTGCAACGATTCCTTTTCAACAATGGCGAGGACTGCGAGACCGGCGCTTGCGCTGGCCAAGTTCCCACCGAAAGTGTTGAAATATTCTATTCCGCACGCGTCAAATTTGTCGGATATCGTCCTTCTGCAAACAACAGCGGCCAACGGCATCCCATTGCCGAATGGTTTGCCGACCGTTATTATGTCGGGGTGGACGCCTTGCTGCTCGAAGCCCCAATAAAATTTTCCAAATCGTCCGAAGCCAGTCTGCGCCGAGCGAAGCGAGATTGTGCGCATGGTTGGGTTGGGTTGGGTTGGGTTGGGTTGGTTAGCTTAGTAGTGGATGTGGTTGGATGTAGAAAATTCCGCTCGTTCGCTCACCTGAACCTCGTCCGCAATTGTTACCCCGCCCACCTTGTGAACGTGTTCGTAGCAGGATTTCAGGTAACCCGGCGGAGGGAGTATCACGCCAGCAACGCTCATTCCCGATTCAACGATGAAAGCAGAAACTTTTTTCCACTTGCAGATGTCTCCCACTTCCGAAGCAAAAGATTCAGCTGTTCGGTTGCCACCACGGTAAGTGTCGGGGCACGAAACTTTTGAAACGTTGTCGGGTTTGAATTCGTTGTTCTTCCCCCACTTGTAGGGCGACAGACCAACAGTTGCGACAGTGTGGCCGTGGTAAGCCCGTTCGACGCAAATTACGTGAGAGTTGGGGTCATTGTTGGAATTCGCTTGCGCAAGACGAAGCGCCAAGTCGTTCGCCTCGCTACCAGAATTCACAAGAAAGACGACATAATCCTCTTCGGCGTGCATGGCGGGAGGAAATGTTTTTAGAAGTTTGTTCATTAGGAGAACGGGAGAAGGGTGAAGGTAGCGTGTGTTGGTATTCATCACAGATAGCTGAGAGGTAATTGATTGAACAACGTAGGGGTGATTGTGGCCAACATGGGGCACGTTGTTGCGTGTGTCTAGGTAGGCTATGTGATTGTTGTTTTCTAGCGAAACGATTTTTGTCCCGGAGGCAGATACAGGAATCAGAGGAGTGGTGTTTGCATACGAGACCGAAAGAGATTCTGCCGTGTGCTTTCTTCGAAAGTTGAATAAATCTTCTGTTGACCAGTTGGCCTCTCGGAGAAGTTCGGAAGTGGACATTAGATGGGAGCAGCAAACGAGTGCTTTTTACTTGAGAATTTATTTTTTCGTCGCAAAAGAAAAAGATATTAGTCACTATGCTACTTAGCATAAGCACTTCTGACACATAAACTTAAGCGGGCAAGCAGGGTTGCGGGAACTAAAAAAATATTACAGCACGATACGACTCAATTTGATAGAGAGTCCAAATCACGTTTTACCGGCAACCAACGAGCACAACGAGTGGCTCACAAGAAGCGTGATTGGCCCGCGGTACAAAGTGCCTTCCTTGATGCAGATCGGGACAAAGATTTGCTCATGAGAAAGTACAAGGAGAGAGATGAGCATGGACGACTGCCACATCATTGGATGGCAGCGAAAGTGGTTCAAATCACGATCGTGGGCAGACTGCCACGAGTTCATCAATGAGCACGATGACGAGTTGGTGCGTGAAGTGCTCAAATACTACAATTCTGATCTACTTCGAGCCATTGCTTGCTATAGCCAGATATACAGCGACTCCCTCATGTTTCTTGCTCTTCGAATGATCCATCGGCACCCACTGTCACTTCTAGAAACAGCGACTCAATACTCTCATCTTCAGCTTGCTGAGCAATCCCAATTCAATCCTTGCCGAGAGATCGTAAAGGTCCTCCGCCTCACCCCCAAGTACATCTCCTCCACCCCCTTCCCCACCCTCCTCCGACAACACCTCCCCAAACAGTTTGTCGACGAGGAGGTCTTCGGCGTCTATAACACCGCGTGCACCTTCATCAAGCACATGAAGTACGACAAGACTGAGCTGGTCGAGGTGGAGGATGTGCTGAAGAAGCCGACCCACAAGTGCGACGTCTGCAAGACCGCCACAACGAAAGCCTGCGCACGGTGCAAAACCAGTTACTTCTGCTCCGCCATTTGCCAGAAGTCGGCGTGGAAGAAGCACAAGAAGACGTGCAAGGCGTCGACGAGGGAGGCGGCGAGTGAGGCAGAATTACGGGTTTTGCATGAGGGCATGCTGCTACTAAACCGGTGCATCCAATATGCGAAACCTAAATTTCAAAACTTCTTATTATTATTTTTTTGTTTGTACTCCTCTGCTACACTTCTTGTGAACTCGTAAAAGGCAAACGTTTGGAGCGAGAAATCTAAATCGTACCAATAATTCACGGCGACAGAGACAGAGTGTTCTGGCGATTTTGAATTCTCTACTTGGTGAAACCAAAGGGCTGGAAGGTAAAAAAATTCCCCCGCGTTCACAACGATGCGCTTTGCGTGACACCGCGCTCTGTCGGTTTCACTCTGACCTTCGACATCTAGCCACTTCACCTTCTGCGCGTCGAGATCTACTTCCCAATTGTTTTCGTCGTTGGCAAAAGTTCCTGATTTGATTTCCACCTCGTTCAGAAAGGGAAAGTCGGATGGGGGGTAGACGGTGAAGATTTTCTGCCCAACAGCTACATAATACAGATTCTCGTAAAAGTCGTGATGCGTGCTGCTGGTCGATTTGCCATTGCCAATCCAGAGATTTATGGCGTCGAGGGTCGAATTGAACACCTTTTCCCCAAGAGGCAGCGAGGAAGGAATGTGGGAAATTAGGGCTGGCAGCTCTCTCCGCAAGTTATCGTTTTGTGCGGAAAGGTAAAACACGTCATCCAAAGGGTCGCCAGACTTTAATCTTTCGATAAAGGTGCCGAACTTCATTTTTTGTTCGTGCGGTTTCAGGAACATTTTCTCTTCATTATTGTATGATTGGATGGCATCCGCTTGCTGTTTGGAAGGCGTTACATTTACTGTAACAATCTCGTTCTTGAGAAGCTCCTCGAGAGCCGGAAGCGATCTAATCGTTTCGGAAAATTGAACGGAATGCTCTCCAACATTCGCGAAGGTGCAAGGAGAGTTTTTAGCCACGAAATCCCGGCAAAAGGTAAGGGGGGACGGGGCTTCAACGAGATGAGGGGGAGGATTGTTTCGGTGGTTGTCAATGCAAACGCTCAAGTGGTGGAGGGGGTCCATCGTCTCAATGGGAGGAAATTACCCTCTTTTTGCAGAGCCAGTTCCTTCGAAGTTGTAGAAGGGTCAGATAGAGGTTTTATAGTTAAATTTGTCGTGTGGGGGGAGAGTGGGGGAGGAAAGAAAAAATGTTCAAAAATCTATAATTACTCAACGTGTAACATTTCACGTTACACACAAAGACAACGAAGGCGAGAACGCGAGCGGGCGGAACTCGGTCCCCCACGGAGTTTCGAAAAAGCACCCGTCCAAATTAATTAATGCCTCTCAACCTCAATCCCGGCCAGCTGAAACACTATCATGCAGTCGTCGAGGCCATGAAACGATCTGAGCTTTCAAGACCTGTTGCCACCATCATTGCCGACAATTTGCCTCCTCTCTCCTCCTCTTCTGTGAAACTCCTCTTGATTCGACATGGGGAGGCTGGTCACAACTTGTTCCTCACGAAAAACCCTGACAAGGATGAGTTCCACCCTGAATGTCCGAGCGATCCTCAGCTCACCAACACTGGGGTCGGTCAAGCAATGGATTCTTGTCCTCGAACATGCAACCCGGGTTTCCTCCCTCCCACCATGGCGCTCGTCTCCCCGCTGCAACGAGCCATTCAAACCGCCCTTCTTTCGTTCCCTCATCTAGCGCCCGGGTCCAACAACGCAATTCCATTTGTTGCGAACGATCTACTTTCGGAGGAGTGCAATGGCTCGTTTTGCGATCTTCTGTCGCCAGCCGCTGATCTTCGAACTGTTTTTTTTGGGGTGAATTTTGACGAGTACGAACGAAACTGCGACTTCAAAGCAACCAATGCTCAACGATCAGCTTCTCTCGAAGAGAGTAAGGAGAAGGTCCTTGCCCGTGGCGAGGGCTTTCTAGACTACCTCCGAAAGATGCCCCGAGATCCCGCCAAGCCCCCAATCATAGCCGTTGCTTCGCACTCGCAATGGTTACAAGCTTTCTGTGTCGGGAACTTAGATTTCGTTAACAGAGACGAAGGAGACGCGTGGTTTGCCACTGGTGAAATGCGCGCTGTAAACGTTGAGCTTGGCCAACAGTAGGTGAAATAAACAACATAGGAAGGAAGAAATACTTTAGATTCTATAAACTCGTCGCAAAAACCTCTCGCACGGCCAACTGCTGGCCATCAGCGCCCTTAATTCCTCCTATTACAACCAACCCCAGATCACTAGCTTTTTGGTTTTGTCCCTCCTGCTCGATAATTTCGTCCAGCTTCTTTTTCGTAAACCATGTGATGAAGCAAGCTCCCGCGACAGTACTCGTTCCGCCCACAATCAGCAAGGTCATACTTGCTGGATCGCTGACGTCGCCTTCGTAATCTTCCAAATGGTGCAGCAACCCTCCCACATAACCTAGAGGAATTGCTTGTAGAAATGCGCTGGCAAGGTAGGCGAGCGTGAACTGAAGCGAGGTGCATTTTTAATGAAGTTAGTAAGAGCAAAACGGGCAAGCCAAACGAATTGAGTGGGTGAGTTCACTGCTCGAGTCTTCCTCAAAGCTCGCTCGCTTCGTTCGCTCACCTCGCGCTTTCTGATCGGCATGCTACCAAGTATGTAGGAGAGGAACGCACTCGGAATAACCGGACTAATTCTAAGCAGGAACTGCAGCCGAAGACTCGTTCCTGGATGTTCGAACACTGTATGAAGTGCCTTGACAACTGGATATTTCTCGCTCAGCCTTTCTGCCATTTCCTGTAGCAAGTTTCTTGACAGCCAGAGCACGATCAAGCTCCCAACCGTCAACCACACCATGGCCATCAATGCCGTAATGCAGATCGCGTAAAAGTGACTGCCCGTTCGGTAGAAAAACACGAACCCAGTCAACAGAGGAAATGGAAAGTATGGTGCACCAGTTGGAGGAGTCAGAATTCCCAGCAACGCAATAATTAGTATGCACAAGAATATATTGCAGGTTTCTAAGTAGTGGGTCATGCTAGCCAATGTGCTGAAGAATATGTTGTTGTTAGCTTGATCCAAGATGAAAAGAAGAAGTAATGCTGTCATTGTCAGCATGAAAAAAATCCTTCGTGGTGTCAGTAAGCTTTCTCTGACACCACCCAAGTGCAGATCTGTAGTTGAAACATCGCTAAACTCGTCATTCTTCTTTGGTTTGGCATGGCCCATGGTAAAAATTTCACTTTTTAATTCCACTTGCATGCAAAACACAAAACTTCCAAAAAAACAACAGCTTGGTTAGATTTCACAAAACGACAACATCCAATAATTCTTTTCACACCCCAACAGGTCCCACACCACCACAAGCTCAAATCCACCCCACCCCCCCCCACTTCCCCAAGTGCTTCCACAACACCGACTCCAAAATTTCCAAACCCCAAAATATACAATGTCATCCTCCAACCAAGAATACACCATCATCAACCTAAACACACTCGCTTACAGCAAGGGAAACCAGCCAATTTGCGAGCTAACGGGCCAGCCTGCAGGTGTCAAGATTGTTTCTGAGCACATCACTTTATTCTACGCCAAAAGAGAACATGCTGAGCAAAGTTGGCATGGGATAATGTGAGTACGCCATGTGTCTGTTGCTAAGTTTTATATTAATTACTCAATACCCTCCCCCCCCCCCCACACCCCCACCCCCACCCTCACAGGCACAAAATTGCCCCCCTCCTTGGTCCTCTACGATCGGCTTCAGTGCTAGTCGGCTCGCAAGAAGACCGAGCCAAGCGGGATTACACAATTAACATGTCAAAACGAGCATTGATCGACCTCTGCCAGCAGGAAGCATCCAAGATGCTTGTTCAGCAGCAGTACGCCCTGGCGATCCCCGGGGCAATCCAAGCTTTGTCCTTCCTGAAGGATATATTCGGCGATGGCAGCATAGAGAGTGTGCCGCCGTATTTGTTATTAGCGGAAGCCAATCTGGGGCTTGAGAAATTCCAGCAGTGCGAGGAGTTCCTCTCCTTGGCCAACTGGGCAATTCTCAACAATCCTTCCTCCTCCAACTCAATCAAATCCCAGCTCCACCGAAACTTTGGAAAACTCTATTCGGCCCAAGGGAAATTGGACGAGGCGCTGAAAGAACTTGCTAAGGACGTGTACTTCAGCAGCTTGGAGGTCGGGCCGGAGCACGTGGACACGAGCGGGGGGTATTTCCACATGGCAAACATTTTTTACACCCAACACTCGATCGAAAATGCCCTCGCATTTTACGACAAGGTTGTAGACATTTGGTACAAGTTCCTCGCCCTCGTTCGAAACGATGCCGACGTCGCCGACACCTTCTCGGAAGCCCAAATGAAGGAGGGGATCGACATGCTGAACCGAATAATGAGTACGAGGGTGAAGCTATTAGGAGATGTTCACATAGCAACAGGCGAGGTGAAGGTAAGCGAACCTTGTTGAAGACGAGAGTACGAGCCACTAAACTAACATTATTCTCACGCAGTACACTTGCGGACTGTTGCTGCTGTTTGTGGGGGAGAGGGACAGGGCGAGTCAATTGATTTTCGACGCCAGCACCATCTACAAGGACAAGCTGGGGGAGAGTCACCCGAGCACCGTGGACGTTGTCAGCGTGGCGAGTCAGATACAGGAGCAGGGGGTGGTGCCCTTTTCGAGAAACGGAACGGGGGGCGGGGGGGTTAGAAGCGGGGGCGGGGGCGGGGTGAGCGGGGGAATGGACGGCGGGAAGGGGATTACCCAGGGGAGCGTGGAAGGGATGCAGGGGTACAGCGAGCTGATGAACCAATTCCCGAGTGACATGCCTAGAGCAGCGACGCAGAGTCCAATCCCGCTGCCTCCCCAGAGCCGGGGGGTGAGCGCGGGGATGAGCGTGGGGAGTGGAATGGGGGGATCAGGGGCGTTATAAAATTTATAAGATCAACAATCCTTGTGCAATAAATGATTAATGTTGTTCGTTCGCATTTTATTTTGGTGTCAATTCATCATGTACTCGCTGTTGTCGGTAGAAGAAGATGATCTGTCAAAGAGCTTCTTGACGAGGAAGATTAGTGGGACTGCGAACAAAAGTCCGAAGATTGAGAAGTAGATAAAAACATCCACGAGTAGCCTGAGGGTTTTGGAAACTTTCTTGAATGCGGCATTCACCGTGTTGGAAGGGCTCCAAATGATCAAGGGATTGGGCTGCTGCGCCGAGCGACGAAGGCGCCGAACGAATTGAGTGGAATAGCGTAATGTTTATTAGTGGATTTACTCGTCTGTGGGACCGCTTTGTCGCTCACCTCCTCGGATATCTTCATTTCGCGCAATTGGACGCTCAGTGTTGAAAGGGAAGAAGCAGTCTTGAGGTATTTCATTTGTTGCTTCTGAGACTCTAGGTTGGCGGTAACTGTCGTGAGCTCGCGTTGCACAGCTAGAACGTCCTTGGTGATTGTGGCCTTTTCCATGATCTGCAAAAGGCTCTTCCGTGTTGCTTCGATCGTCTCGCTCCGTGCCACGCTATCGATATATTGATCGGTGACATCGCGAGCGTTGGTAGATGATTCAAACACCTCGCCGATTGTTAGAATTTTTGTTTTGAACTCGGCAAACTGCTCGACAGGGACGCGCATTGTGAAAAATAAACTCTTGCCATATTGCACTTTCTTCCCACTGCCATCCCACTGATGATGACCATTGTAATTATTGCTGTTTTCGTTCTCGCTCTCGACATAGCCGGTCTTGGTTGATTTGAGGGAGGCCATTATGAAATCGGTATGGGAGGCCAAACTTCCAAATGCTACGTCAACACCGACATTGCCATTCTTGATGAGCATCCGCTCGACGTCTTCGGGCTTCGCCTTGTTCTTGGCTTCGTCCTCCATGAACTGGAGGATGTCATGACCCAACCCTGGAGAGGGTGGACCACCACCTCCCATCATCATTTCATCAGCCATCATCATTTCAGGGGCTCCATCCATCGACGAAGATGCCATCATCATTTTGGGATTAGCGGACCGAGAACGACTTGCAGTCTGAGGCTGAATTTGACCATAGTTAATCGATTCATCGATATATTCTAGCTCTTGGGCTTCTCTCGCAACAACCACAACAGCAAACAATAAGCACAGCAACAATATCACCGTGTTTGCTTTGATCCCAACAAGCCTTCGAATGGAGCGGGCAGGTGCAGTTTGTTGTATCGGTGCATCATCGTCCTTCTTGCTGCGACGAGTTTGTGCCATATTCTGTTAGGGGGAAGTTTCGTGGTTCGTATATATCACGTCTTTATGAGGGGTTTTTATTTTGGTTGAATTTTAGGGCCATAAAATGTCCAAGAGAGCAATTGAGTCTACTCTTTCCAACCCTCCCAAACGCCCAAGTACAAAAACAATACACCCAATGGATGTTGAAGATCCAACTGCTGAGCAGACGATTGACGAAAGCCTTTACTCACGCCAGCTGTATGTGATGGGCCATGCTGCTCAGAAGAAGATGATGAGCGCCAACGTTGTTATCGTTGGATTATCAGGTCTAGGTGTGGAAATCGCTAAGAACATCATTCTCGCCGGTGTAAAATCGGTGACACTCCACGATCCATCCCCTGTCACAAGTTTTGATCTCGGTGGTAACTTTTATTTCACTGAGGAGGACATTGGCAAGCCCCGTGCGGCAACTTGCCACGGTAAGTTGTCTGAGCTCAACCAGTACGTGCCGGTCACCCTAAGCACCTCGGACACCATTCCGCTCGCCAACATGCGGTGCTGTGTTGTGACTTGCGGCTACAATGGCGCTGAGCTTGTGACTCTGAATGACCAGTGCCGCGCGATGGATTGCTCCTTTATTATGACCAACTCGGTTGGAGTTTTCGGGCAGATCTTTGTCGACAATGGCAAGGAGTTTGAGATCTCCGACACCGATGGCGAGCAGCCTCACTCTGCGCAGATCGAGGCGATCACCGTCGAGAACCCTGGTGTTGTGAAGGTTCTGGAGGACCAGGGTAGGCACGGTTTAGAAACAGGCGATGTGGTTGAGTTTACGCGAGTTAAGGGCATGCCGTTCTTGAATGAGACGAAGGTGAGGGTTAGGTTTGGGAAATATTGGAAAAATTGGAAATTGGCGCTCCTCAACTAAACTAACCCCCCTTCCGCCCCTCCCACCAACACCACCCACCCAATTCCGCAGCACACGGTCACCGTCACTGGACCGTACACGTTCTCCATCGGCGACACCACCGCCGCTGCGGTTCCGGCAACCCAAGGCTACATCAACCAGGTTAAGCAGCCCAAGACCATGAACTGCCGCACCCTTGGTGTTTCCCTCGAGGAGCCTGGAGAAATGATGATCAGGTGAGCCTTCACCCACAATGGAATCCTTACACGAATCCTTACAATTCATCAATTTCAATTTTACTAACAATTTGTGAATTATTTGTTTTGGGTAGCGACTTCGCCAAGTTCGACCGTCCCCAGATGCTCCACACCGGGTTCAGAGCTCTTCAAAAGTACCGGGACACCACAGGATCGTACCCCCTACCCGGGGACTCAGCCGCGGCCGAGTCCGTCGTCACCCTTGCCAAGGAGATCGACGCCGATCTCGATTCCAACTCTCAGAAAATCATCGGTCAGCTTGCGTCCGGGAGTAGTGGCTGCCTTTCCCCAATGTGCGCGTTACTTGGAGGAATCGTTGGGCAAGAGGTGAGTGAGCGCATATATTGAATGGTGTGTATTTATATTGAATGGTGTATTTTGCTCGCTTCGCTCGCACTAACCCACTCGAAATCCTACCGCGCAGGTTTTGAAATCTTGCTCGGCGAAGTTCACGCCCATCAACGGTTTCTTTTACTTCGACGCAACCGAATCTTTGCCGGACGTTCCCCTCCCCGCGGTAGACGTCAAGCCGAGGAACTGCAGGTACGACAGCCAAATCGCCGTGTTCGGGTTTGCCGCCCAGGAGGTGAGTGAGCGAAGCGAGCGAGCCTTGAGGAAGACGAACAATGGCGTGCACACGACCCTGATGTGGACCGTCCCTGAACAATTGATGCGCAACAAGATGCGCTTGGCCGAAATCGCCACCGTGTCCAATTTTAAGCGTCTAAAACCTCCATGCGTTGGAGATGCGGCCGATTCAAGTGGTTCACCAGTTTTTCATTCTCGCGACGAAGAAAGCGCGAATTTGCTACAGACGGCTACATCCACTACTAAGCTAACCCACCTAATTCGTTTGGCTCGCTCGTTTTGCTCTTGC
>Ga0302114_10001276_pt1 | contig 16687 bp, 25 predicted proteins | sample AG5_Surface_MG_FD_203107 | JGI IMG/M metagenome (GOLD analysis project Ga0302114, IMG submission 203107) | Marine microbial communities from Western Arctic Ocean, Canada - AG5_Surface | ecosystem: Environmental > Aquatic > Marine > Oceanic | place: Canada: Western Arctic Ocean | collected...
GCCCCCCCCCCCGCCCCCCCCCCCCCCCCCCCCCGCGGCCTAGTTTGTAATCCTTTATTTGTATGCTCATTTACACCCACCTCAATCCTGGAACGTCGGAGAAAGCTAGCACCGACTTCTGCAAGATTTCCACGAATGACACGTATAGCATCACCCCGCAGGAGAAGCCCAGGGAGGAGGCCAGGAAACGCTTGTTGGCAAGCTTTATCAATCTAGGAGAAAAAACTATTGCTGCTCCGAGGCCCGTAGATAGACCAGCACCGACTACCAGCATGAATGCCAATAAAACGTTGTCATCAGAAGAGCTCATGAGAGCGGGGATCGGGTTAACTTAACGGAATGATAGGTGGATTTTATTTTTGTTTTTTTGGAGATTTAAGTATGCTACCATGTGTACATATTTCCATTTCTCTACTCTTGACTCACGCCATGTCAGATCCCGTCTTTCAACGATAATGTCTCATCATAATAGCAGAGAGGATATTGTCGAAACACATATATTGCATCATATCAACAAAACCCCTTCTCAAACATAAACCCCTTCTCAAACCCAAAATCCAAACCCAAAACCAAAACCCACTTCACATGAGTCATTTCACCGGCGTGGCTCGTGAGCACAATTACCTTGGCGATGCGACTCCAATCAATCACACTACTGGTTCTGAGTTCGCAAAAGCGGTTACAGCCAATATTCAGGTTGCACTTTACCCAATAAATGTCGTCCTTTTCCCACACGAAACAATCCCCCTCCGCATCACATCAACCAATATGATCAAACATGTCCTCTTGTCCATAAACAGAGCCCAAAACCTCGGCGATCCGAATGCAATCTTGCTTGGTGTCATTGCGTTATCCCCCTCGCAATTGAGCGATCCCCAACTCCGCGATTCCTACTTTGGCACGGTCGTAAAATTAGAATCGGTTGTGAACAACAGTTTCAACGACGACGAAGAAGTCTCTGTTACTGCACGGGGTATTCACCGGTTCAGGCTTCTTTCCGACCCCCAATCGAGAAACGGCATCCTCTTCGCCAAAATAGAGAAGCTCAATGATTTCAACATGCCCCCCCTTCAAGCGAAATGTCTCCGAGTCGGCAGTCTCCTCGGCATCACTCCTAGTATCCTCAACAACTTAGACCCCCATCGACTCACAGCGAAAGCTCGCGATCTCATCATTCATAATGAACCCATTTTTGGCTCTTCTCTCATCCACACCATGGTGAGCCCACACCACACAGAACAACAATGCACAAACACAAATTTTGTAACTCTAACATTCTTTTCGCTCGGCAGCCTCCCAAAAACAACGATTTGACGTTCTTCGTGTTCTGGCTTTGCTCAAATCTCCCACTCTCCTCCAACGACCGTCTCGAACTTCTCTCATGCCACGCGGTCCTCGGCGATATGCTTTTAAAAATTTTGGTAATAATCGAAATTATGATGAGGAAAAAACACATGCTTTGTAGACGTTGCAACAATAAAATCGCGAAGAAATCAGACATTTTAGCTGTACCTGGAGCGAATGGGACATCAGGAAACTATGTGAATCCGCACGGCGCAATTCACACCACCATCACTTTCAGCTCGGTTAAAAATGTCGTGTTAGAGCTTGAGCTTCCCACTTTAGAAGACACTTGGTTTCCCCGTTACGCTTGGGTAATTGCCTACTGTGAGCGGTGTTACGGGCATCTCGGATGGAAGTTTTGTCTTGTTGGGGGAGAAAATGGAAATGGGAATGGAAGTGGGGAGAAAGAAGACTTGGAGTTTTTTTTTGGCGTTTGTGCTGGGGCTGTGAAAGAGGAGGAAGACACGGAAGACACGGAAGACGAGGAGAAGGAGGAAGACTACTCAAACGAAAATAGATTCTAGTAAAACCAACTCATAAGTTTAGTTCATTTGAGATAGGGGTTTGCGTAGCTTGCATAACTGCGTTTTACAGAGAGGAATAAAGTTAGTTTGGTAATGGCTCGTATTCTCTCGTCATCCACTTTCGCTCACCTCATAAACAGATTCCACAAACCCGCACCCTCCTCGTCTACCTCCTCGTCTTCCCCGCCCAACAACGGCTCCTGGCTCACATTCCGTATATCTTCCCTGCTCAAGTTCATTCTTCCCGTGCTGTTCATTTCGTTATTGTTATTGTTATTCCCACCCCCACCCCCACCCCCACCCCCACCCCCACTCCCTCTCCCTCTCCCACTCCCATTCATTTCCCTTCTCCCCCTCCTCGCAAAGTTGAAGTTGTCGCTGTGCATGGCATCGTCTTTCCGGAGTTTTTTGCACAGGTTGCAAGAAAGAAGAACACATGCAATTCCGACTGCAAGCGCCACCAACAATTCAGCGCCGATGATTACCAGCACCCACGTGTTGCTCAGCGGTGGCGCCGATTCGAACGAGAACTCTCCGTCGCCCTTTATCATGTTGATCATCGTTGCCGCTCCAATGACGCTCTGCGATCCGCAGATATCATTTGGGTACCCTTCCACCTTTCCGGAGATGTCAAAAACCCTCCTGAAGTTGTTCAAGCAATCCTGAGGAGTGGGTTAGGAGCGAGTGGGTTAGGAGCGAGTGGGTTAGTGTCCCACACTATTACACTTTTCTCTAGTCTCCGACCAGGAACTGCACGCAGCTTCACTCGCCTGCGCTCGCTCGCGGGTTAATGTCACCGACCAGGAACACGCAGGTTCACTTGCTGCGCTCGCTCGCTGCATGGCGCTCACCTCGGACATCCCCTCGTTTCGTGTCTCATAAGTCGAGTTGCAGAACAAATTTATGGTGCCATTCTTCAACCAGTGCGATAACTCAATGGCATCAGTGTCCTTCAGCCCCCTGCTTATTATCCAATTCGTCGCCGGGTAGACAGCCACGTTCTCGTCATGCACTCCGCACCCGCTACTTCTCACAGCCAAGTCTTGACAGTTAAACCCATTTTTCGTGTTCCCCTCGAGCAAATCGAAAACCATGTTGTCTGTGTTCTCCGCCGGCAAATATTTTTTTGAAATTTTGCTGTACGTCGAGAAGAATATGAAGAAATTATCGCTGGTTGGAATTTCGATGAATTCTCTCGCGCTCAGCGGCGAATTCAAATTCAAAGTTGCGTTATCCCCCTGCGCCGCCAAGCGAAACGAGCGAGCCAAAGAATTGAGAATAATGTTTAGTTTAGTAGTGGATCGTATGATCGTCTTCCTCAACCCCCCCCTCGCTCCGCTCGCTCACCTTTGCTGGCTCATATTTTGATAGGTAGTTCTGCGCATCGCTGCTCCACAGACTGTTCACCCCCCTTGCACTCTCCTTCTTCCATTCCTCTATCAAACTGCTCTCGCTGCTGCTCGCGAAGTTCATGTTGTTGTCCTTCAAAATTAGATTTATCTCGCTCATTGCTTCGTCGCTCGCCGCCAAAATGCTGGCAAAGCCAGCATCCTGCATCGCAAACAAGTTTGGCGTGGAACAGCCGAGAGTTATGTTTATGTGTTGGCCGATTGGGTGAGACAGGCAGTTCGCTAGGTACAGCATTGCGTTGTAGTTCGCGTCGCCTGGATAATCGGACAGTTCCTTCAGCCATTTTGGAATTGTATTGTTAATGTCCGGTTGGTAGTTTTCCGAAGCAGCAACCCCTGCGGCGAGCAAAAATAGTATTTATTAGGTTAGTTCAGTAGTGGATGCAGCCATGAATAGTAGTTTCGCAGGAGTTTGGTGCTGCTCACCTTTCAAATTGTCCATCACCGTCCCGTTCCACACGGGGCTATTGGTGGGCAAGCTCGACTCCCAAGGATGAACGATGTTCCCGTATGTTCGAAACTGATGCAACCAAGTGTGAAATGTGATCAGCTTTGGGAAGAAAGCTTCCAAATTATTCAAATCCGAGCTGGTCCGGCCGGAAATGAAAAAAGTTTCAAGTATGACGGCAGCATGGAGAGGAAGGGCTGAAATCGTGAGGGACGAGTTGTAGCTGCAATGTGCGGGAGCATATGAACCATGGCCAGAAGACATGGGACTGTAAAAGGGTGAGCTCGGCCCAGGGAAGATCGTGTTGAACAAGTAACTGTCAGAATAGTTCGACACAAATCTCAACTTCGGTATGAAACCACTAGCAGCCTGAGAGGCAAATATTGAATCTATCTCCATCCACGCACGCTTGGAGTTTGTTTGCGCAAAGGCTCTAGCGGCCAGGAGGGAGTCAAGGGAGTATTGCGCCTTGTTGATCTTGTCACATGGAATAACGAATGCTGAAGAGCTTGGACATGTAGAGGAATCGGTAATGGTTAAGGAAGAGAGAAGTTTCCCAGCGACGGCTGAGGGGGGGGGCATCAAGTTATTATATCTGTTTTTGAAAGAGTTGTTCAGCTATGCTATAAACTATAACAATCACACTTGTTTGTGATGTAAAATTATAAAAAGAGAAATTAATATAATTTAACTTCTTATCCACGTGTTAACGCAGTTTGCTCTTCAAAACTAGATCATCTTTTCCTTTTCCTACACCGAGTCTTTTCTCGAGAATTCCAACTCTTTCCCTGTGGAGATTTATTTCTGAACTTCCTCTCACATAAATAAAAAAAACCTTCTTGTTTCCCCTCCTAAGTGTAGAATGACAACAATTCACCCAATAAACTGGGATTATAAGAACTACACCTACTCGTGGCACGTCAATGACTCACCAACAAGTAGCTACAACTTCGGGCAGGCTAAATCGTTTTGTGAGTCGCATCATGGATCTCTTGCCATGCCGAAAAACTTCCAACAGCGAACTGGGATGTTGGAGAAGACTTGTGGAATGGCCTTTTGGGTTGGAATGCGCCTTTCGACGTTTGATGACGACCGTGGTGCCTACAAGTGGCTGGAAGGGTCCTGGGACGATAAATATCTCGCTCCGGAGCAACGACGGGCCCCCGAGTTTTTCGAAACTGAACCAAATGGCGATGGAGAATGCGTTGTCATGACCAACAACGATGAGATCTCGTTCCCAGCACCCCCCGAAGATCAGATTCTCTTCGATTACGACTGCTTTGCCAAGAACATCCCGTTCCTCTGCCAATATGAGCAGTATTCCAACGCGTCAATTGCCGCAGCCATCAAGTTCGATTACAATAATTGCACCGACGACACCTTTACCTGCACCGAACAGTTCAGTCCTGTGTTTCTCTGCAGGCACATGGAGCAGTACAAAGATGGCGGCCAAGGTTCAGTTATCATGCTCATTTCGGCCATGCTGTTGATCAACACGCTGTTCATCACCTTTGGGTTCAAATGCTGCGCGGTGCGCAAATCTGAAAAGGTTCCCGAGTTGCTGGCGGCGCAGCGAGCGATGGAGGAGCGGACCAATGCCAGCTACCACGAGAGGCAAAATCTGCGGCAGATGCAGAGGATTGAAATTGCGCAGCATCCTGGAGCACAGACGCCCCAAATAGTCTCTCCCCACGGCTCACTCTCCTACGACAAAGATTACGAACAAACCACCAGTAATGAGAATCAGCCGATCATCGCGGACGTGGCGATGGTAGTGAATCCTCCTCCATTTCTTGCGCCTGTCAAGAAGCAAAGGGTGAACACCGATGCGTTGACCGGCCTCAGGGGTTTCGTAGGTGAGCGAAGCGAAGCGAAGCGAAGCGAAGCGAAGCGAAGCGAAGCGAAGCGAAGCGAAGCGAGGGAGCCTTGCATTGCATTGCACATGCATTGCATTGTTGTCTTCCTTAAGGCTCCCTCGCTTCGCATTGCATTGCATTGCATTGCACATGCATTGCATTGTTGTCTTCCTTAAGGCTCCCTCGCTTCGCATTGCATTGCATTGCACATGCAATGCAATGTAAATTCGAGCCACGACTAAATAACGTTTTTCACAGCACTTCACATAATGATCAGTCACTACTGCGCTTTCGAGTTGGGGGTGGACCTGCTCGGTGGGGCAAGCATGTCTTTCTTTTACCTGCTCAGTGGATTCATTATGACCGTGGGTTACGGGAGAGAGCTAACCGACCCAAACCAAAAAACTCCTCTCCCTCCCCTCCAGATCAAGAAATTTCTCCTCAATAGGTTTGCCAGGCTCTATCCAATATACTTGCTCTCGAATTTAGTGTCCCTCGTTTTTCTGCTTTTAGACAAAACCAAGCCATTCACCAAATTGAAGAGGCTGCAAACCGTACTCACCTTCACGGGTTTGAACATGTACTTGTTCCCGTTCTTCCCTTTTTTAAACAATGAGGAGAAGTCCGCCAACATTGAAGAAAATTTTCTCCCGTTGAACGGCGTGAGCTGGACGATTCAAACGATGAGCCTCTTCTACTTCCTCTTTCCAGTATTACTCCCCAAACTGCAGTACCTGTCCGACTCACACAGGACCGGTGCAATGCAGCTCCTCTTCCTCTCTCAAGTTTCCTTCTTCTTTTTGTCCTGGACCACAGCTTTCTTCATCGGAATTCCAACCATCGGCCACATATACAGCTTCGCCTACTGGGTCGGGCGCTCCTTTCCCCTCAGCAGGTGAGCGAGCGAGCCTTGCGAGCGAAGCGAGCTGTGAGCGAAGTTTGACGTGCGCATGGCGTGTTTTGGGCCGTCCCTGAACAACACCTTCGCCCAAAAATACACTTTGACGTGCAGATGGTGTGTATTGGACCGTACCTGAGCAACACCCTCGCACAAAAAGATGCGCCTGGCCAAACTAACTACCGTGTCCAATTATGAGCGTCTAAAGGCGTTTTTCTTTGGAGTTGTGGTCATTTTAGTGATTGATTCGCCTTATTTTGCCTTTTTTTGGTTTACACATTGACGTGCACATGCCCCTGATTTTGACAGTCCCTGAACAACACCTTTGCACAAAAAGATGCGCCTGGCCGAACTAGCCACCGTGTCCAATTCTGAATGTCTAAAACCTCCATACGTTGGAGTTCTACCGATTTAGTGATTCGCCTTTTTTTAGTTTTTTTTTGTTTTTTGGTCACCTTCTAAAATTAACCCCCTCAATTCGTTTGACTCCTCGTTTTTCTCTTTTTTCAAATGAACTTCTTCGCTTGGCGCAGGTTCCCCGTGTTCTGTATGGGAGCGCTGGCCGCGACTCATTTGATGCATGGATTGAAGAAAACGGAGAGTTTCAGCTGTTTCGGCTGTTGCTGTATGGAAAACTGCATCGGGGGGGAGAAGGAAGAGTGGGGGAGAAGAGCGACAAGTGCTTTTATGGTATATACTTGGATTTTGATTTTCGTGGTCGTGGCAAATTTCATCGTGCCAGGTGTCTTTCTGTTCTTTCGAGTTATGTACGAGGTGTTTGTTCCGTACCTCTTTGTTCACCTGATCATTTGCCTTGTCAACAGTGACAACGAAGGGGTGTTGACTCGAGCGTGCAATAGGTGAGTACATAGCGAGCGGAAATGAAAAAAAATGAAATAGTTACTCAAATTCGTTGGTGAAAACTCACTCGTTTTTTGGCGCAGCAAGCTCATGAAGTTCATAGGCAACATTTCTTTCTCCATGTATATGATCCACCTACAGGTTTTCGGCGCTGTCACCCTCGCGTTTGGAATTTCCGGCCTAGCGTGTGTTACCCTTTCAATCTTTTTGAGCGTGTCCCTCGGTGCAGTCCTCACAAAGTTTGTGGAAACGCCGATGCGGAACTTGCTAAGAACTGAAACCAAAGACACCCAACAACAACAACACTTGCCTTCGTTGGCGGCCGTGAAACCAGTCCCAGCCCCTGACCATTCCCTGTAAGCCTTAATATTACAGCAATTACAGGCAATATAAACGACCAGATATAAAAAAATTGAAACCAGCTCTAAATATCCTCGTCCTCTTCTATTCCCTCCGGTTCGTAGCGGACCAGCCGATCTCTTAAATCGACCAGTTCCTTGTTCTTGCCCTGCATCAATTTTTGTAGCTGTTGAAACTGCTTGCTGTCCCTCAACCTTTTATCCATCTCGTTATTCAGGTACTTGATCCTCTTTTTGCTTGCCTTCAACTTCCTTATCACGTCGTCCTTGCTGCAGTCAGCCAGCTCCTCCTCCAATTTCTCCTCCTCCAGCGCCTCGTCCTCGGCGGTCTGTTCCTCCTCGATGTCCTGCTGCTTGCTCTCGCTCTCCTTGCTCTCCTGCTCAACGCTCGTATTTCCGACCGCTGGGCCATCCTTCTCCTTCAGCTGTTCCCAAACAGCCAACTCCTTAACCTTCTTTTTTAGAGATTTGAGCTCCTTCTTCTGCTTCTTGGTGGTGGCTTCTTGGTCGATTAATTTCTTTTCGGTGAGCGACAGCTTGCCCTCTGTTAGGTCGAGTTTGGATTGGGTTTGCATCAAGTCTTTCTGGCACTGGGCGAACGTGTCCTTCAGCCTCGCCCCCTTGCCCGCAGTCCTAGTCTGCCTGTCCATCGTCATCTTCTCCACCTCTTCCAGCATTCTTTGGTCCTCAATGACGCTCGTATTCATCTCCAAAGTCGCATCCTGCTCATCAGCTCCCTCGAACAACTGAGCAAGAAGTAGAACTGTCATGTTTATCATTGTTCCCATCTCGGTCCTTGCGGTGTCCTTCACCACGTTGCTCATGCTGTCATACCCAACGTGAACCTCCTCCTTCGTGTACATGTCCTCTGTGAGAGAGTCATTTTTGGTGTCATCGAAGTCACACTGAATTTGCTCAAGAGCCAGCTCTCGTTTGCTCCTAAAGAACTTCAAGAATTTGACTGTTTGAGCGTAGTGTTCGTCCGAAAGTGCGTCCATTTGCTGTTTTTAGGTTTGTTTGGGGAAAGTGTAGCAATTTCCTCCTAAAAAGTGTGATTTGTAAATCACTTAAATAAAAAATCAACTTAACTTTTAATTTTTTATATTGCCATAGGACGGGGATTGCCCACAAGCCTGAAAGGTTTAAGTTCACATATATGTTCGAATCTGAACACCCAGTCAACCGTCGTGGCACCATAGCCATTCCAAAGAACTGCAATTTGGAAGCAAAAGATAAGGATGAGCGAAAAAGCAATGATGAGGTTGATGATGGATACGATTCGGAGGAAGAAAAACTGGAGAAGGGTCGGGTCGCACTTTCGTACGTTCAAAACATGCTGAAAAAAAACACTGGTGGTCGGCGTACCTCAATAGATCTGGATGCTATGCCTAAGATCGAAGATTTCAACGCCGGCGACGATTCAATCGAATACAAGACACCTAGCGAATACAAATCTTTTCCAACGATGAAGAAGGTTCCCTGGTACGAAGAAAACGACACCACTGCGTGTGACCACGTGCCGCTTTTGATGGACTATTTAAAAGCGCACAGAATTGTTGAGGAATTCGGGTTGGTTGCCTGCAAAATGGCTTGCAGTTTTGAACTCCACGAAGTCAATGAGTGGGAGATTAACCACGTCATGATATTCTTCGGGAAGCTGGAATTGGATGTCGATATAGCTGATCGGTACAGGCGAGTGTTTCGAAATGTGGACGGTTGCGGCATGGCGTTGCTACAGATGTACGGTTTTGAGGTGAGTTTTTAGCGAAGCGAGCCGCGAGTGAAGCGAGCCGCGAGTGAAGCGAGCCGCGAGTGAAGCGAGCCGCGAGTGAAGCGAGCCGCGAGTGAAGCGAGCCAGCAATACCATACACTAGATGTGACTAGCGAGCTGTGAGCGAAGCGAGCTGTGAGCGAAGCGAGCTAGCAACACCAATATACAAGTTGTGACTAGCTCGCTTCCGTCAAGGCTCGCTCGCCAGCAACACCATACACTAGTTGTGACTAGCTCGCTTCGCTCACTGCTCGCTCGCCAGCAACACCAATACAATATACAAGTTCTGACTGGCTCGCTTCGCTCACTGCTCGCTTTGCTCCGATGCACAAAACTAACTCCTTCGCTCGGCGCAGGACATGATCGAGATCGGTTTGGATAAGCCCCACGCGGTGGTCATCTACGGAATTATACAGGCCTGGAAGGGCAAATTCCCTATTTTTAACAAACCTAGACTACCAAAAGGTGTGTCGAGGCCTTACGTGCCCGATTACTGCGCGCTGCGGAGAGCGGATGAGGTAGCTGCGGATAATGGGCACGGCAGCATTTACGGGCAATTGTGCATCCTGGGGTACAAGGAGTACCTAGCGACGGAGTCACCGGTTCAATTGAAGCCAAAAGGCAAGCGGAATGCCAAGTTTTTGCTTGCTAGGTGAGAGAGCGGAGCAACGGCTGCATGCACTGCTACAAAACTAAACCAAAATAAACCAAACCAAACCAAACCAAACCAACCCGGCGCAGGCGCGAATATCCCAACGGGATCAGGAAGGATAGCGTATTCAGCAGCAACAAGAAAATGGAGCGGAACGTCAATGCCACTCACAGCGTCACGATGAGGGTGAAAAATCACGCAGCGAGGTGTGAAGAGGAAGAAACAAAGGTGGTTGTCACTGAATACGTGCCCGACCTTGCGCAAGATTTTTTCCAAATGGGCCGGCTCAAAGTGCAGGTGAGAGATTGAACGAGCGGAAATGGCTTACACCCACCCACATCCACTACTAAGCTAACCCACCCAATTCGTATTCGTTTGGCTCGCTCGTTTTGCTCATCCTTCATTAAAAATGCTCCTCGCTTCGCTCGGCGCAGCAAAACGACTTTGTGGTCCGCGGCCCGCTGACAGAAAATGAAAACGGTCAGTACTGCGGCCCGATCTCCCGGTATGCGGCGAGAATAGTCTGCAACCGTCTACCGCCCTTCGAGTGCTACGTGTGCGCAGCTGGTTTCGACAACAAGAGCGATATTTTTTTGTCGGACGTTGCCCCGAAGTGGAGGCGTGACGGTGACGACGAGTTCGACGCTGTGACGACGTTCGGACTGCGGATCTGGCAGCCGAGTAGAAAAGAGTGGGTGGAGGTGTCTGTGAACGGACACATGCACGAGATTCGCCCCTCGGACGGAATTTGCGGTCCGAGAATTCAGGAGGGGAACGTTAGGCTGGAGGTGAGGAGCAGCGAACGTCGTAGCACCACTACTAAGCTAACAATTATTCCATTTGCTCGACACAGCACGGCTCGATCATCGATCTCTCGGGAGTGCAGTTTATCTTCCAGGACGCTAACCACATGGCGAAGTACGGAAATCCGAGCCCGGAAATGTACACCAAGTTCTACGGGATATTCAATGATTTGAATTTGCAGTGCCCTGTGCAGCTCCAGACCGTCCGGTACAATCCGTCCAAGACGAAAGAGCTGATCGGCATGAAGAGCGGGAAGGAAATTGGCAAGATTGGGGCCGGAGGAAAGATTTTCCACAACGATTTAGATGATTTGGATACTGAGGCCGATGAAACAATGAGAAAAACGTACAACGACCCATTGGCCGGAGAGCGCGAAATGGCTACGGCGGGCGTATTCGGTTGCGGACACATTGTCACTTACAACGTTGAAATGGTGGAAGGGTGCGACAAATGTCCAATGTGCCGGCACGAAAGCGACTTGAAAATTTTGAATATTGCCTACGAGCCCAGCATTCACGCAATCGACCCTCCAACGCACGTCTTCACGGTGTGCGGCTGTGCTGCTAGTTTGGAGTGCGTGCAGTTCTGGAGCGGGCTCAAGGTTCCCCACAACCCTCACCCTTGCTTCGTTGACAATCCAATCTGTCCCTTTTGCGCAACAAGCTTGGTTCAGCCATTTTTTACAAAGCTATTAGTGGACGGCGCCAAGAATTAATGATTAAACTAAATACTACCTTTTTATTTTATGTGAAGAATTTTGGTATTTACATCGGCACCATATTGTGTGGGTCAGAAAGCACACGAGATCGCCAATTGGTAGGCTGCTGTTGCTGCTGCTGTAGTAGTTTAACAAGGTGTTTTCTACAACAAGAACAGCAACCCCATTTTCGGAACTGGGACTGGGGCTGGCTGGTGAGGACCTAACTCCAGGAGGTGCCAAGTTCCGGACTGTGCTTAGCGGCGATTTTATATGACTTCGACCTGCCTGAACTGAGCTTATGTTTTGCTGTTGCTGCTGCTGTTGCTGCTGCTGCTGTCGTGTTGCACGACTCCTACATCCCAAAAGTGGGCTCGGCTTGTACTCTCGTGGGTTATCGGTCTGCTGCTGGCGTATTGCTCGACTCCCTCCTCCCACCAGTTGGTTCAGCACTCTCAGACCACGAGATGCTTCGTCAGCTGCCGACTCCGCATCTATCAGATAGCCCTTTTGCAAAACCCCTTTCATGTCATTGTTGGTGGTTGAAAAGCTAGGCCTTGTAGGGTAGGAATATAAAAGGCGTTGCTATTATATAGGGGTGTGCGAGGTAATGCCGTTGGAGTTATGGTAATTCAGTTTGCGTGAAACACGTTTTGCACTTTTGGTATGTGGGATTGAGATTAAGCGTGAATATTTTCTCCAAGAGTGCCATACTAATTATGATAACAGGGCAAGCTCGGCAAATCCCAATTGTCCTCCCCGGACACACACGTCCAATTGCAGAGCTCCAGTTTACTCCTAAAACATCTGATGGGACTTTTCTTATTTCAGCATGCCATGACAAGACCCCAATGCTTCGGAACGCCACCACTGGCGACTGGATTGGCTCGTTCGCCGGGCACAAGGGCGCTGTTTGGAGTGCAAGGTGCAATTCAACGTGCTTGCTTGCCGCGACAGCCTCTGGCGACTTTACGGCTCGTGTGTGGGATGCCATTACTGGCTCTGAGCTCTTCAAGTTCGACCACAAGCACATTGTCAAGTCTATAGATTTTTCGCAGGACTCTAGCAGAATTGCGACTGGGGGGCATGAGGGTTTGGTTCGTATTTTCGAGTTAGCCTGCCCTTCAGATGAGCCCCTTGTTATCGATGTCAATAACGACTCCAAGGATGCCAAGGTGACCATCACAAAGGTTGAGTGGGACGGCAACAAAATATGGTGTGGTTGCGCTGATGGGACTGTGAAGCTCTACGACATGAGCAGCTTCTTCAACGTTACTGGCGAAGTGGAAGACGAGGATGAGGTGAGTGAGCGGAGATGAGAAATATACTGCTCGCCAATTATAAACTAACATATATCACTCAATTACATTCGGGTTTGGCTCGGCGCAGGACGAAGCCTCCTCAGATTCACCGAAACTTGTGACCATTTGCGAGGTAAACGGCAGCGTTATGGATATGGAGCTGAGCAAAAAACTTCACACGATGACCGTCTGCAGTGGTGACGAGTGCAGCTTCTTCGACACTCGCGACTTCAAGCTACTCAAAAGGCACAAAATGCCCAAGAAGGTCGAGGATAGGAGGTGAGCGAGCGGAGCGGAGCGGGGCGGGGCGGGGGGGGGGTTGAGGAAGATGAGCATCAAGCCACTACTAAACTAAAACGTTATTCTCAATTTTTTCCTCGCTCGCTCGGCGCAGCTACGACTGCCACTTCAGGAACGAGGGGGGGGCGAGCTTGCACCCCGAAGGAAAGAAATTCGTTGCTGGGGGGGGAGACCTCTGGGTGCATGTTTTTGATTACGAGACGGGGGCGGAGATCGAGCGGCACAAGGGGCACCACGGCCCCATTCGGTGTGTCAGGTATGACAAGTCAAACAACGGTAATACATATGCTAGCGGGAGTGAGGATGGCACAATCAGATTGTGGTCGAGCGTGGAGGAGAAGGTTGAGGTGAAGAAGGAGAAGGTGGAGGAGGAGGTGAAAGTAGAATAGCTTGCTTTTTCTCTATCTTCTGCGGTCTAGTTTTCCTCTTTCTCCTCCTTCAACTCTTCTTGAGACTCCATTATACTGAACCTGCGCCGAGCATAATGAAGCGAGTTAGAGGCTCCAATGTAACACCTTCACTAGTCTAGTTGTGACAAAGCTCGCTTCGCTCGCTCACCTCTTTTGCAACTCCTTTATGCCGCCCATATTCCCAATACCCATCTTGCTAACCCGCTTGAAGTAGACGCTCTGTCTAACCTTTGCCACCGCCTTTGTGCTCTGTGTGTGTAGCTCCCTCACAAAATTCATAGCATCCGGGTTGCTCTTCACCCACGCCTTGTACTCTTCAAGCTCGATGACGCCGTCCTTGTTGGAGTCCGCCTGGTCGAACAGCGCGTCGGTCATTGCCTTTATGTGCTCCGGGTTCTTCTTGAACCTGGCGTAGCTGTCCCTGTCCATCAATTTGTAGATCTCCGATTGCGCCGCGTCGAAGATTGTCTTCGGCACTAGCAGCTTGTTGCCCTCCGCCTTGGCGAAACTCTCCAGAATATCATCGACCTGCGTGGCGGGGATGTTCACCTCCAGGTCGCTCCCGGGCTGTATGTGCAGCGCCAAGATCTTCTGCGTCTCCTCGATGGTGGGGCTCTCGATCTTCTTCCAAGCCTCAATCGCCGTGTAAAACGAACTGTTCTCCTCGGTAAATTCCTTCTTCATGTGGTCGTTGAACACCTTCCCCGCAGCGTCATTCTTCATCAGAAATTCAACGTGGGTCATTTTGCTCATAATGGTTGCCTTCATCAGGCTGCTGAACTCCTCCCTGTCCAGCTCGCCGTCGCCGTTCGGGTCGAAGATCGTGAACATTAGCATGGCCTCGAGCTCAACGTTTTTGACCGGAATCGCCATGAGGGACATTGTCAATACAAAGTCTTTCGGGTCCACCTTCCCAGTTTCAAAGTCAAACAGGGAGAAAACGTGTTCAAAGGTTTCGATCTCCAGCTTGGGAAAGAGGGCCACGAGTTCTTCTCGGCTGTTTGGGTATTTGTTGGGGTTTGGGTTGGGGTTGGGGTTTGGGTTTGGGTTTGGTGGGGTGGGTTTAGAGGAAATGTAAGAATTGACCAGCAAAAAGAATTCTCAAGCTCACCTAAATACACCCATTTTTTTCTCCTTTTGTGCCTCAAGTGTCTTGAATGCATGAGCGAACATCTTTGTCATTTCCGGAGGAATGGAAGCTTGCAATGACAACTCGTCGAAAACCTTCTGCTTTGCTGTGTTGGCTCGCTCTATTTTTTTCTTCTCGTCCTCCCCCTCCTCCTCCTTGGTTCCAGAATCAGGTTTGTACTCTTTGCCCGCGACCGTACTGGAGGCGCACCCCATCTAAATCAGGGCAATTTTGCTAGATGTGAAGTCTTCGTGGATGGCTAAGAAGTTGAAGTTGACCTTTATATTTTAAAGGGGGTTGATTTTTGTAGAGGGTAATAGAGAGTGTGGTGAGTGAAATAACGTTCTGGGTGATCCCCCACTGGAATAGCGCGGAAAAAAAAAAAATCTTTCTTTTTTTTTATCCTTTATTTTATAACTTGTTTTGATGAGCAACTTAGTGGAGATTACTGGCGTTATTCCAGTTGTGGGGAGACCCCAAGTGTGCGGTAGTAAAACATTTCATCATGTAAAACTCATTGAACGACCTCCACACATGACACCAAATGCGACTTGGCAACTTCCTCAGAATGTTGATTTGGACAAAATGGCTGCCAATGGACCTCTCAACCATGACCAATTGAATTCATTCTTCGAGAACGGGTACCTATTTATAGAAAAATTTTACGACAACAGCTATCTTGAAGAGTGTGAGAATGATGTTTCACTCATGATTTCAAACTTGGCGCACAGACTTTTCAAGGCGGGTAAAATTAAAATGCTTTATGACGACCTTGGTTGGACACAGAGGCTGTTGAGGATGCGGGAGGACTTTGAAGACGCTCCGATTGTTTTGATTAAGGGAGGAGTGCTCCCAGTGAGCATGCAGAAGATGTTCTCGGAGCAAAGGATTTTGGATATTGCCGCACAACTTGGCATTGGACCTGAAATATCACTCAATCCCGCATGGAACTTGAGGGGGAAGATGCCAGCTCACGAGGAGACGGTTGTGCCTTGGCACCAGGACAATAGCTACTGGGAGCCAAGGGTCTGGGACGAGAAAGTTCTGACAGTTTGGGCAGCTCTGGTAGACGCTTTTCCGGAGAACGGGTGCATGCAAATGGTCAAGGGAGGGCACAAGAAAGGCGTGACCGCCGACCACACGATTGGATCTACTACCTCCACATGGTACACAGAGGTCAGTGAGGAAACAGTGGCGAAGCAGCTTTTCGATAAGGAAAATTTATCGGAAGAGGACAAAATCACAATTCCGGCCAAAGCCGGATCCATTCTAATATTCCCTGGATTGACTCCCCACAGGAGCCTTAACAGCAGCTCTGATAAGATCCGCTGGTCTGTTGATTTCCGGCTTCACGCAAAGACGGCGAAGCGGCCGGGGAAGAGCGAGAACGACTGGTTTTACGGTCTGAAGGACGCACTGGTAGTGAGGGACCCCAGCGTTGATAACTTTGTGCCGGACTGGGCAAGCTGGGCTCAAATCGACAGAACGGCGGTTCAAGACGCTGCGATTGGAGGAGAAATTGGGGAGCTGAAGGAGGCATTCGATCCCGTTGTCACGGGACCGTGGATGGATTTGTGGGATATTGAGGCAGACTCGAGAGTTGGCAAAGAGGGGAAAGTAAATAAGCACGTAGAGCGGTACCTGGAGACAGATGAATCTTCTAGAGATGTTCAGAATTATATAAGTCAAAATAACTGGTAAACGATCTACTATGTAACTTGAGAGTTTCTGTTACTGTTTACACATTAATTTCCATGTACTGGTTTGCATACTCTATCCTCGTGGAGCTCTTTAACAGATCAATATCGAACTCAATCTCATCCAGGATATTAACGAACTCATCATTCTCTCTTCCCCCCCACGCAAAAAGAACCCGTTATCCTCAAACCGCCCTTGTGCTAATGTTAGTTTAGTAGTGCGCTCC
>Ga0302114_10001278_pt1 | contig 16666 bp, 13 predicted proteins | sample AG5_Surface_MG_FD_203107 | JGI IMG/M metagenome (GOLD analysis project Ga0302114, IMG submission 203107) | Marine microbial communities from Western Arctic Ocean, Canada - AG5_Surface | ecosystem: Environmental > Aquatic > Marine > Oceanic | place: Canada: Western Arctic Ocean | collected...
AGTGAGGCGTCGATTAACGTGGCAACTGGTTTGAAAGAAAAGACGATTTTAGAAGCGACCGGGGAGGCGGAAGCGATCGTGGCGAAAGCAAAAGCGACGGCAACAGGGATCACGGAAATGGCGAAGTCGTTGTTAGGCACGGGTGGCGACGAGGCGGCGAGATTTAAGATTGCGGAGATGTACATGAACGCGTTCGCGCAAATCGCCAAGGAAGGCAACACGATGTTGATTCCCGCGGATGTCGGCAACCCGGCGAGTTTAGTCGCACAGGCAATGGGGGCATATAAAACGATCGAAAATAGTAGTAAAAGTGGTTCTGTAGCAGAAGGAAGTAATAATGCGACGACGACGATTGCTTCGGAGGTGAGATCGGCGACGGAGAAAGCGCTCCCGCGATCGAACGTGTTGAGCAAACCGACGAAACCGTCTACAAACGCGGACGATGATTAACATTCATGCATATTTGTCTGTTATATATAGACGACGTAGTATCGTATCGTATCGTATCGTATCAATAGAAATTGTGCTGCACTTCTCTCTCGCCATCGTTTTAAATCGGTAAATTCAAAAAGTGTATCGTTCCTGCTTCGAAACCAGATTTTTCCACCGCGACCTCGCATCTGGCGTGCTTCAAAAGTTTCAACATTTTCCCGTTCGGCATGTCCACCGCGAACGCTTTCGCGTCAATCGCGAACTCTTTAATCCATCGACTCACCAACGCGGTCCCGAATCCTCTCCTTCTGTATTCTGGTTTCACGAAAACGTGCGACAACCTCGGCGGCGAAACCGTTAATTTTTTCGTCGCTTCCCACTCGTGCACTTTTCGGTCGTGGAATAACGCGTACCCGACCGCCTCTCTCGTTCTCGCGTCCTCCAAAACCAAACCAAAACACTCTTTCACATCTTTTGAGATGTCCCCAATTCTCTCATCTTCTCGCTGAAACAATTTGTTCAACTGTTTCAATCGCGCATCCGCGCTGACTTCTCGCTCGTTCACGAGCGCGATGTCGAATCCTTCCGGCACCGTCGCGAACCGTTTCATCTGTTCGTCGTCTTCTCGTTGCGCGCATCGAAGCAAGCGATACACCGGATCGCTCACTTCGTCGCTTTTCTTCTTTTTCGCGCTCGTCACTTCAGCCTTCTCCTCGTTCGCGACGAACCCAGACGTCGTCTGTTCGCTTCTTTCCGCGACGACGACGAAACCTCCTGCGCTTCCTCCCTCCTCCTCTTCTGTTGGCAAAACGTTTTCCAACGAAGAAGAAGAACGCTTCCAGTACTCGCTTCTTCTTCTTCTTCTTCTTCTTCTTTTTACTCTTCCTCCTCTTTCGTGGTCCATCTCCGAGACCTCCGAATCGCTCTCTTCGAGAAGTTCTTCCTCGTCCACGCGCGCGAACAACATGCTCGTCGTCTCCTCCTCGGGATCGTCTTCCTTCTCAAAGTTGTCATTGTCTCGTCCTCCTTTCGCTGCTCGTTTTTGTCGAGTTCTTCGTTGTGTTTTGAGGAGCTTCTGTTGTTGTTGTTGTCCTCCTCCTCCTCCTCCTTCGCTCTCTCCTCCTCGTCGTAAACGTCGTCTTTGGAAAAACTTTGATGGCATGATGATTATTTACTCAAAAAAAAAAAGCGAAGTGCGTGCTTGTCGTGTGCGTGTGCGTGTGCGGAATAGAAATCGTCTTCCGTCGTCGGACTCTTCCGTCGTCGTCGAAGAGTCAATCAATCGTGTGCGTAAACGCGCAAAAAGATCAGGCGAGAGAAGCAAAAGAGACGAGTATTTTTTAGATTTTTTGATACCCTAAATGAACCTCTCTTAAAGAGAGAGAGAAGAGGAGAGAAAGAGACAACGAGAGAGAACGAGTGACTTTCGATTGAGAGAGCTACCTCTGCTGCTGCCTGCGGTTTCTTCTTCTTTTTGTTTTTGTTTGTTCGCGTTACAAACGCGAGAGAGTATATAATCGTTCCTGGAGGAGGAGGAGTTTAGAGAGAGATTTGTTTTTTCCCAATACACAGATAGATACGATTGATTAGATTTTAAGATAGAGATTAAAGACTATGATGACGACGACGAGAGGCGGTCTCTCTGTCGTCTCGACGAGTAGTAAAGGCCGTAACGGTGTTCTTCCTCGGCGACGAAGTTTGGTCGTCGTCGCCTCTTCTTCTATTCCTCCTTCTTCTTCGTATTACTCACCACCACCATTACCACCTGGAGGAGCAGCTACAGAGTACGCCTTGGTCGCGGAAGTGGCCGAGAGTTCTAACTCGGAAAAAGGCGGAGGTTCGATGCCTTTTGGCGGTCTCGACAGCGTGAGAGCGCCGTCGACGTCGACGTCTGAGGACGACGGGATCGTAACCGTCGCATTGGATGACGAAGATCCGAGCGAGAAAACCGGATTGAACCCGTTCAACGTCGGCAGAATATTCACGGGCTACCCGGACGCGAACGAGTTCGAAGACGGCGTCCAAGCCGCCTCTCTCGGCTCTCAGTTAGCGTTTACCTTGGCGGTCGTCTTACTCGTCATCATCACCGGTGGGACCTTATACGTCTCCGCGCGCGAAGCCATGGACAGGAAAGAAGAATCCGACGCTCGAGAAGAAATGGAACGACAGGAACGAATCGTCGAGGCGAACAAAGGAAAGTTAAACCAAGCGGCGAATAAGAGAAGGAAACCGAAAGTGAGCAATTTGGACAAGTTAGTCGCGGAAGGAATCATAGAACCAGGGAGCGCCAACGCGGCGTCGAAGAAAAAATTAAACAGAAAAGACCGAAGAGAGCAGCAAAAATTGACTTCTTCAACCGGCGACGCTAACACGAACGACGAAGACGAAGACGAAGATTTCAAAGACGAAGAAGAGTAATACGTAAAAACGCTATTTATACGACGAATACTACAACACGCTAAACAAAAATACAACAAAAGACTTTAAAGATTGATATTGCGAACACTCGTCATCGTCAGCGTCGTCGTCTCGCGAAAATACTAGACTTTTGCGCCCACGCGCGTGAACCACAGCCACGAAAATTTTTGTCCACGTCTGCAAAAAAACCAAAAATTCGATTACTCACAAAAGTAACGCGCGCATACTCTTCCTCCTCATCACTACTTGAATTTTTAAACCATGATCACGCGAACGCTCTCGATGTCGTCGCTGCTTTGCTCTGCGTCTTCCTCGTCGAGTGGGGACCAGATTTTGCAAAAGAAATCATTTAAAAGCCAAACAAAGTCCTCGTCTGTTGGTGCGACGTCATCAAACAAACAAAAACGACGGTTCACAAATCTAAAGGCGATCATCGATCCGATGGATAGATCTTTCGACGAGTTCATGGATTCGCGAGAAATGTCATCAAAAGACGACGGGTCCATCCGATGTTCCATCGATGGGGATGAGTTTACCGTCAGTAAAGCAGAGATGGAAGCGGAGCTTTTGAGAAAAAAAATGGCCTCCATGGGGGGCGAAATGTTGAGGGACCCGAAAGATTTCGTTTCGACGACTGGACAACGCGTGCAGTGTGGGGTACATTTTGGGATTTGCTCGTTGTTAGCGATGAGAGGAATGTACTTGGACGCGATTGTGATGGATGGCGACGTCGGCGCGATCGCGGCGAGAGCGTTTGCGACGCTGTTCGCGAGTTACGCGCTGGCCGATTTAGGTACCGGGATTTTCCACTGGTCGGTGGATAACTACGGAGATAAGAACACTCCCGTGGCCGGGAATGTCATCGACGCCTTTCAAGGGCACCATCGATGGCCGTGGACGATTACCAAGAGACAATGGGCGAACAACATTCATAAAACGTGCATCGCACCTTTGTTATTTACGGTGCCGCAGTTGTTGGTGTTTGGCGGCAGCGACATGCAAGGAAGTGGCGATAGCGATTTGTTTTACGGGTCGTTTTGGGCGTTGGTGGTGTTGTCTCAACAAACCCACGCGTGGGCGCACATGAAACCGAGCGAACAACCGAAAATAGTGACCAAGTTGCAAGACATGAACTTGATGCTGACGAGGAAGGACCACGGCGCTCACCACAGGTCGCCATTTGAAGGACACTATTGCATCATCAACGGGTGGTGGAATCCTTTGTTGGACGATTCTCGCTTCTTTCGTAAGCTAGAGAGAATGATTTACGAGGGAACCGGAGTGGCGCCGAGGTGCTGGACGGAGGATGATTTCGAGGTGGAGGAAGACGCGCCGGATGGGTTTGGCCAAGGCGTCCTCTAAAAGTCAATTTATTAAACACTACTGTTGTACATTATAATTCACACATCAAATATCTCGCGGATACTACTACTGTAATTGACCATCTCTCTCTGTATATATTCGCTGCTACATGCCTACTACTAATACATTTTACTACCAGGACTCGCCACCTTGAACGACCGTAGGTGCGGCCCGTTCGTCAAAGTCCATCTTCGTTTCTCGCTCGTTTCGAATCACTTCTTCTTCAACGTCATTATTTTTTGCCTCTTCTTCCTCTTCGTACCCGCTGCTAAACCATAAACCTGAGTTCTTTTTGTTGTATTCGTTCAACGCGTACACGATTTCGTGGTGCCCATTTTCCATCGCTTTATCGAGCGGTGTCATTGCAGGAATAAATCTTGAGTAATCCGTGTTCAACTTTGTCGCCGGAATATTCTTCGCGCCTTTCTCTAAAAGCAAATTGATCACGTCGATGGACGCGCCCCATTCGCAGGCGACAAACAGCGCGGTTTTCCCGTTTGAATACGTCCTGTTCACATCCAGCTCCTCCGAACTCTTCTTGAAAAATACCTTCAAACTCTCCAAATCGCTTCTCTTCGCCAACGCCATCAACGGCGTCCAATTTTTCTTGTGCACGCCGTCGCCTCTGTTTTCCGCATCCGCGCCGCGTTCCAAGAGCAGCTCTATACATTTTCGTCTGTTTGATTCCATATCGCTTTTCTCTCCTTCCTCGTAGTAGTCGCCGCAACACGCGCTCAGTAAGGGAGAGTATCCGTGAATATCCGTGCCATTAATAACGTTCAGTTTCTTCGAGTTTTTATCCTCCTCGATCAGCCTTCGTAAAATCTCAAATCGACCTTTACTCGCACTCGCGATAGCGCCTCCAACCAGAATCTCTTCCTCGTCTTTCTCCTCCTCGTCCGAATCGTCTAATAAACAGTGCTCCAAAATGTACGTCACCGCCGCTATTCTGTTCTCTAAATTTTTTTCCCGGTGATGTCTCTTCTCGTGAGCGACTGTGGACCCGCACACCGTTCGCAACGCAGCCGATATATCTTTATCAGGGAACGACACCAAAGTTTGCAACGCTTCCCAAGTGCCGTTTTCCTCGATCGTTTTCAAGTCTTTCCGGAATCGAGTTAAACGTTTTGAGGATTTGTGGGCGAAGTTTGAGGAATTCCCCGCGGTTGGGAGCGCGGTTAAGGTTTGGAATATCATCTGATGAGCCACGCGCGCGTCGTGTGTTTGACGAATTCAAATTCAGATTCAAAACTTATAGTAAAGGACGAGAGGTGAAGTACGTTGCGTTATCATTATTAATAAACTCTTTAAATTGTTTCCTTCTTATTCTTCCTCCTTCCTTCCTTCTTCGTTTTCGTGTTCTTCTCTTTCTCTCTCTTTCAACTCTTTCTGTGCTTCTTAATCCTCGTGCGACGACGACGACGACATGATGGCAATTTCTCCGCTCACGCTCCCAACTTTCTCGTCAAAGTAAAACACCTTCCGGACTTCCCCGGCGAACACGGCGCGGATGAACGTCGTGAGCAACAAACCAGGCACGATGTACAACAAAGCCGGCTGCGCGGCTTCGAAGATATTCATCACGGCGATTGTAGTCACTAAACCGAGCGCGTACCCTAACGCGACTGCCCAAAAGTACATTGGCGGCGGTTTCTTTTTCAACTCTCTCGCTTTCGATCTCGTTCTCGGTCGATTCGCCGCCTCTTTGCGTTGCATGTCCATTCTCAAAATCAAGGCTAAATAGAGCCCTGGGATTACAATATCTCCCAACCCAAGCATAGAAAACGGTCGTTTACTGGAATCCAACACGTTCACCGGTCCTCTCGGAAACAACAACTTAATCGGCGCGTCGAACGATTTCGCCACCGAGACCATCACCGGCGTAAAGAACACCCAAAAGATATCGTAAAAAAACAGCCCAACCAATAAAATAACCCCAATTTGAATCGAATCTAACGTCAAAAACTCAATCCCTTGCAACGCAAAGCTCAAACCCAGCACGTTATTCGCCAAGAAATGTTTCGTATCGTAATACCACTTGCAAAACGCAATCGCCGCCGCTCCCGTGGTCAACTCCGCGACGTCAAAGGACACCTCGTACGGCCCTTCCTCGTTGATATATTTAATCGTTGGAATCGTTCCAAAATATACCCGCTTTAACGCGACTCTCTTCGGCATCATCTTCGCGAATAGCGGCGTAAACGTCGCGCATATCGCCATCGCGCCTAAAAACACGAAATACACCGTCAACAACCCGTTGAGTACGTCTTTGGGTAAATACTTGAACAAGAGAAACATCCCGAACAACACGCAGGAACCAACCAAGGGGAACTTTTGCGCGTCCGCTTTCGTCATCGTTTCCGTCTCGCCTTTTTGGACCGGTCGAATGGATCGGTACGCGCCCGCGATCACGCTTAATGTGGCGGTTAATACGATGTTCAAGTTCGTGTCGATGACAGTCACGAGAGGAAGCAATTGGAGGAGTAAGAGTAAAACGTGGAAGACTAAGCCGTGAGAGAGGACGTGCGTGTCCGGTAATTCCATTATTATTGTAGTGTTATTAGTATTCTTTAAACCAACGCACTCGTTTCGTTGGTGTTGTCCTCGTGCGCGTCCGAGCAGCGCGAGAAAGAGACGATTGAAGTGTCGATTTCGAAGCGTTTTTCGGCAGTTTAAAACCCCTGCCCTAAGAGGAGAAAAAATTGAAGCGCTCGAGTTTATTATACGAGTAATAACTCCTGTATGTATGTATATGTAATAACACGCTTTTGATCAGAGCGATAAATTCTTAATCTATTCTGTAAATGATAATATGTTGTACACTTGTCTCTCTCTCTCTCTCTCTCTCTCTCTCTCGTTCTATCGATATGCCATCGAGAGCGCAAAGGCAACGTTTCGTCCGGTGAAGTCTTTTCAGATTTCGGACGACGCTCTAAACCCAGAAGCGCTCTCTTTCTTTCTTTCTTCATCGTGAAACAGTCTCTCTCTTTTTACTTGGCTTCAGTCGCCACCGGTTCCTTTTTGATTGGATTAACGGGTTCGCTCGCCGCCTGCGCTCCCCCTTGTTGTTGCGCGTGCATCGCTGCTTGCGCCGTCGGCAAACTTTGCAACAACTGCAACGTCATCTTTTGCACGTACGCGTACGCCATCTTCGAGTACGAGAATATGACGTCTCCAACTTTCGCCTGCGTCTCTTCAATTTTACGATCGATTAAGCCTTCGTGTTTCGATAACGTCGGCGCGACGAACTTATCGTAAATGTACAACGCGCCTTGCGACTTCGGGTGCCACAAGTACACCACGAAGGCGACTTTCGCCTCGTGGTACAACGGGAGGAAGAATAAAAACGCGTCCGTGATGCGTTCGAAAACTGTGAACGTGGCTAAAACGAGCCAGTAAATGCACCACCCGCGGAGCTTTTCCGGGGACTTTTTGTGCATCTCTAACGCCTGCATATTCATCGGAAAAGAAGAAGTTTAAGTGGTCAGTAATCTCCCCTTTTCCAAAATCGGATCGTCATCCAAAAATCTTTTCCAATGCTCTGATGTTTTATCATCACATACCTTAAAACATAAAAACAGGGGGTACAAGTACGCGAACACGCACACGAGCATCGTGCTCAGGTAGTTGCCGATCATGATTTTGTTTGTGTTACTCTTTATGTGTGTGTGTTTTAAGAACAAGAACGAGAGCAAGAGGCAATGATTTTTGAAGAGATGTTTCTCTCTTTTGTGCAGTCTGGCAGCTTTTTCGAATTTTCTTTTCCCCCTTATATTTTAAAAGGGGAGTTTTTTCAACTCTTCTTTTTCTCGGAGTAACGCCTTTTTTTTTTCATCATCTCTCATCACATTAGTATTAGTAGTATTCCCCTTCTGTACTTACGATAAGAGCGGTTCGTCGAAAAGATTGCGAAAGTTGCTGTTTTGATCGCGAGAACCAACATGGAGGAGCAAAAGTCGTTGAATTATTCCCGAGGAGGAGAAGGAACAACAACAACAACAACAACAACAACGAAGAAAAAGAAGATGGAGATTTTAAAACTCTGCTCGGAGAGTTTACATCGTCGAAGATTCGAGGACGTGTTGACTCTCACCAGCGGGTTGTTTAAGAAGAACAAAAAGAAGGAGAAAAAAGAGGAGGAGAAGGAGAAGAAAGCGTTTCAAGTGTGTATAAACGTCGCGCGAGCGCGAGCACACGCGTCGTTGCAACAGTTCGAGGAGTGTTTGAAAGAATGTAACGAGATCTTACAAATGAAACCAAATTTGGCCGTGGCGAATTGGTTGAAAGCGAAAGCGCTGATCGGGTTAGGCGGAGCGTACGAGGCGAGGATTTATTTGTACAAGTGTCGCAGAAGTTTAAGCATTTCTTCGAATACTACTAAAAGTGCGAATGAAAAGCAGATGAGCAAGAGAATGAATGAAAACGACGAGCTCGAGGTGGAGATTGAAGCCGTCGAGGAGACGTGCAAACACGCGTTGCCGGACGATCCGGAGTTGCGCGTGGAGAAGCACGGAGGAAATAAGCGAGGGTCAAAGAAAATTGTGACGGTCAAAGCGAAGAAGAATAAAAAAGGAGACGAGGATGACGAGGCCGAGGAAGACGAAGAAGGGGAGGAGATTTACTTAATCGAAAACGAGAAAACGGACGACGACAAAGAGGAAAAGAAGAGCGCGGATGTGACGAAGTCCTCGATGACGTCGTGGGCGGACGAAGTTGAGCAGGAACAGACGGAAGAGGAACGACGCAGAGAGATTCCGTTTATCGCCTCTATTCCTATGGTATCGTTCGTACACTTGGCGATTGAAAACGACGACGCCAAAAAAGACTGCTTAGACTCGCTGAAGAAATACGGGTCGGTGCGCGTGGCGATGCCGGACGAGGCGTTTGACATTTCCCTCGGCGAAACGTTAGCGAAAGCCATCGAGTGTTTTGAGAGCGAATATTACGAGAGCGACGACGTTGAATTCTTTGCGCCAGCTTGGGAACTAAATGTTGACGAAAAAGAAAACGTCGTCGAAGAGAAGCAAGTTGTCGTGGTAGAAGAAGACAAAGAAGAAGAAGACTTGGCGGAGAAGAGCGAGGGATATTTGTCGTACGCGAATATTGCCAAGAAGAACGCGCGATTGCGAAGCAACGGTTTCAACGCCACAGACTCGAAAGCGAACGAAACTATGTTCCCTCCTTTGAGCTTAAAGAATGACAAACTCGAGCGCGAGTGGAACGAACCTCTAGCAGAAGAAGGTGCTGATCCTCGTCCCGCCCGCCGACGGGAAACGAAGTTTCCGAGTGAAAGTTTCGGCACCGCCGTGGCCGACGCGACGCAAATTCTCGAAATGGTCGCCATGCGCGTCGTCAGAACCGTCCTTCGACAATCGTTTCAAGATATTCACGAAGAAAAACGTCAATTTCACTCGATATTCAATAACCTCGAGGGCCCTTCGGAGGAGTTTCTCGAAAGCCAGCGCCAGCGTAATAAAAACGCTCCCGAAAGCTTCATTTTACGCGCGCAATCCGGCACGCTCATCACTCGAGACGACAACGACGATTCAGACGACGACGACGAACGCAATCCCTCGAGTACATCTGAGAAAGAACTCACCGAACACCAAAATCTCTTCCTCACCTGCGATTGGCTTTACGACGCCTCCCTCGCCTCCGACGCGAAGAAGAGTAAGCGCCGGACCAAAGGCGAACGTCGAAAGGCGGCGAAACCTTCGCAAAAGTATTTCACCTCAAACGTGGAATTAGACGGACCGATAATTCATTTCACCGTCGGTCCTGCGTTGCGAAAGAAATACGCCTCCGTCTTATGTCGTTCGGCATCCGATGAGGATGATCCGAAAGGGTATAAAAAAACCGTTTCTGATGGTAAAAGACTCGTGCGTTTCTCGCTTCGCGACGAATAATACTACTACTCACTATCTCGTTTTCTTTCGTATAAATGGTGTGCAAAATCAAAAGGCTCTGAGCAGTGAGACGTTTCTGCGTCGTACACTGCTCACTTGCAGACGATCAAAGGGTTTCGATTAAAGCAAAATTCCGATGTTGTTTTGCGACATGTAGAAAAAGAGAAGTTTGAAAATCTAAATTTAGACACAAATTTCTCAAAAAAATCACAAAAATACGCGAAGAATATAAATAAAATGGTAGTCGTTTCCTCGTCATCATCATCATCTTCTTCCTCGTCGTCGTCTAAAATCACCGCCAGTATTCGTAAAATATACGCCATTTTGGATCGGAATGACTTTGACGTCTGCGCTTCTTCTTTGTCTTCTTCTTTTGCGCTAAGAAAGAAGGCGGCGAGTAAAAATGTTATAAAAAGAACAACGAACACACCGTCGCCTTCGTTGCGATGCGTGAGTTCACAAACGCGCGATTGGCTCGCGAAGAGGAAGAAAGTGGTGAAACGAACGCTCACGGACTCGAAAAGAGCGCAGTTGCAAGAACTGTTCTCGGCGCTCGATTCCGACGGCGGTGGGGAAGTTGAATTCGAAGAGTTTGCGTTAGCGTGGAAAATGATGGCGGGAGACCGAGAGGAATCGGCGACGATTGCAAGGAGAGCGTTTAAGGAAATCGACGTCGATGGGAACGGGACGATGGATTTCGAGGAGTTTGCGAGGTTAATGTTGGATTTGGAGGATGGGAGAGGGGCGGTGACGTCCGCGGCGAACGATCCGACGTGCGGCGCGATGTTAGCGAGGTCGGCGAGGTCCTTGAGAACGAGGAAAGTAGTGGATGAGTTCATCGAGACGTTTAGCAAGAACGACGATAAATATAACGCGTGGTTTAACGAAGAAGAAGACGACGACGACGAAGAGGAGAATACCGAGGTTAGCGATAAAGGGGTAGAAATGAACACTCGGACGACTCCTCTCGCCGACTCGTCGCGAAAACAAAGTTTCCTCCTTCCCGCCGGCGCCGGCGAGGACCAGTCTCCGTCAACGTACCGACGACGAAATAGCAGCATCACCCCCGGTATCGTCAAACGCAAAATGTCTCTCGCCGATATGTGCGCTCCGGAAGATCTCCTCCGAAAAATCCGAAACAACCGAGAATACGAGCGCAGGAAAACGCAACACCGGCTGGAAGTTTTCGAACAGATGGAAAAGCAAAGACGCGAGACGGTCAAAGTGAACATGTTGGACCAAGAGTTGCAAGAAATGGACGAACTTTTGACCAAAGTCGCAGATAATACTACTCACGCTCTCCTCGTTCCCGTCGTATGAGCGAATACTACTAATAGTACTCGTTTTGAGGATACTAAAAGAGCGAGCGGAGAGAGCGTTGTATTCTTGCCTTTCGTCACATTTTTGCCTCTTTTCACACGTCACAAAAAAGCGGACATCATCAATAATAACAACAATGTCTTCTCGCGGCGTCGCGGTAAACTCAATCCCGACAACATCTCGCTGCGAAACAACCACGTGCGTGTGCACGAACGACTCCAAATCTATTCTTTGCATCGCGTCCGCGTTAAACGTCGTCCACGTTTCCAAGAAACAAAACGACGATTTCAAACCGTTTTCCCGAGTTTGCATCGCTTCAAACGCGCTAAAAATGGAGTTCGCACCGTCCGCGTTCGGGACCATTTTCGCAGTTTTGACGAAACGAGGTTCAGTGGAGGTGTTCGTGGCGAGAGAATTCGCGACAAGACCGGATGTTGTCTTCGAGGAGGAGGAAACAGAGGATTTCGCGAAAGGAGAATTTGAAGGCGAAGGAAAAGGAGAAACATTTTTACGCGCGCAAACGCTACAACCGAAACGATGGAAGAATGCAGAGTCATCTCTCGTGTACACGTCGTTTTCGTTCGCACCGAGCGAACACGGGCTGTTACTCGCGTGCGGGCGATCGGACGGCGAGATTGATATCTACGCGACGACGAGAGACGCGAGAGACGTGCGGGATCCGTCCTTGCCGAGAGCTACGACGCACTATTTAGAAAGCAGCGGCAGTGGTAAGAATGAGGGTGAAATTGCGATGTACGACGATACTTTGAACCCGTTATTTGAGACGTGTCACGAGGTTGTCGCGGAGAGATCTTTTAGTAGTCGAGCGGAAGTATCGGACGTGGCGTGGAGGTTCGAGTCGCCGAACGCGCCAACCTTAGCCGCGGCGTTTAGTTTTAGCGATAACGCGGCGTTTGAAATTCGGCGTTTTGTGTATAAGAGAAACTGCGATACGTGGACGGAGCAAGAGAATGCGATGTACGCATCGAAAGAAAAGTTATCCCGCGTAGACTGGAGTAAAGACGGATCCCGAATGGTATTCGTCGAAGGCGCTCGCCGAGCGGTTGTGCTAGATACGAGCGGCGAGTTCTCACACGAAGACGAAAAGCCATCGAGAAGAAATTTAGGAAACTTTGAGTTCGAAAGCGACATCGAGTCGGTTTCGTTCAATGAGTTAGGGACGCACGTCGCGGTAACGACCGCGAGTGGGAAAGGAGAGGTTTTCGTATACAAGGAGAGTTTGACCAGGAAACGAACGTGGGAACCAATTGGGAAGATCGTTTCATAAAAAACACACAACTATAAATACGCGTACAATTACATTTTAGCGCACGCAGATTGTACGCCCGCTAAAGCCTTCTTCGCTGCATCGACGTGATTCATTTCATCGTCGTCCTTGGTGTCGTCGCGACCTGTCAGGACCTCCTCGACCCGTTTCATCATGTCCTCCGCCGCGTCTTTTAATTTCTTCGCCTCGGATGCGAGCGCATCCGCATCCGAAGGCGGCATCGCTTCGCATATGATTTCGTCCACCGCACTTCGTATTTCCTTGCACTTCTTCTCGATTTCATTCAGCGCCTTCGCGCGCTCTTTTCTACTTTTGCTAAAATTATTCGCCTTGCTATTACTAATCAACGGAACCACCAACGCTTTCAAGAACGCAAACGTGCACTCAATCGTGACCTTCGCCTTCCCTAAAACCTCTCTGTCCACCTCCTTAATCTCCTCTCGCACGATCTCCTCCCCGAAATCGTCCTCCACTTTCTCGCCATCCTCCTTCTTGAATTCCTCTTCTCCCTCTGTCAGCAGCATCTCTTCGATCTCCCGCTTCGCGTCTTTAATAAATCGACAGTGCGTCATCAAAGCCTTCCCGACTGCATCTTTCCCATCTCTCGGCATCGTCTTCTCCGCGGATTTACACTGCTCCCAAACGCTCGCGGTTAAGTTTCTCACGTTCTCTTTCCTCTTCCCAACCGCCTCGATTAAACTCGCGCTCGCTCGCAACACCGCTTCGCCGAGCGATTTCACCTGTTTTCTGTGACAATCAATGTCGTAATTTTCGTTCATCAAAGCTGCGTTCACATACGCCGTAAACGCGATCAAAGAGACGTGAAAACTGTCCAGCGCGGAGTTCGAGACCTCCTCTTTCAATTCTTCCCCTTGTTTGCTAAAGAGGACGCCGATTTTGGTCGATTCGTGCTCGACGACTTTGCAGGCGCGCAAAACGTGCGCTCGAACGTCTTCTTCTTCTTCTTGCTTTGCGTCGTCCTTTTCTTCTAAACGCTTCGTATCAAAGATTGTCATCTCTTTGAGAATAGATGCAGCGAGCGTTTGGCATCGGTTTTGTAGCGCTGACATTATCGTTCTTCTTCTTTAAACTTCTTCTTTGTGATGATTGATTCGAGAGAATAAAATGAGGCAAGAACGGCTTTGAAAACGTGTTTAATAACGAATGTAATATTAAATGGTGTAACTGGTCAAATTTCGGTCCTGAACTCCGCCTCCTTTTCCTTGTCCTCCTCCGAGTTTCGCTTTCTTATTAGTAGTATTCCCGTGTTGTTGCATTTTGGGCGGATGCAAAGGCTTCAACGCTTCGGCGCCGAACCGTTCCATCCTCGCTCGTTTCTTCGCTTCTCGTTCGGCTTCGATTTGTTTCCTCTCCTCCGCCGAGACGAGTTCTTTCTTTTGAGCATTAGCATTAGCTTCTCCCGTTGCGTTCTCTTCAATTTCCGAAAGGCCAAACTGCGCGGCCGCGCCACATTCTCGCACGCGGCGCTTCTCGGCGTCGGAGAGAATGAAAGGGCCGTCGAACTTTGCCGCTCTTTGCTTTCTTTCCTCGAGCGTTGAAACGAACTGTTTATTCTCCTCCGCTTTCTTCTCTCGCCTCTTCGCCTCTCGAGCTTCGTACTCTGCCTTCTGTTTCGCTTTAAATTCCTCTCGCTTTTTCTTTTTCATCTCCTCTTTTTGCTCCTTCGTCAGTTCGCCTTCTTCTGCGGCGGAAGCGTTTGGTTTCTTCCTTTCGTTCGTCTTCGCCGGCACGGCGGCGGCAACCGCGGTCGCCGCCGGAGCCGCCGGAGCCTCGCTCTCTGGCTCCGGCGTCGGCTCTTTCTCTTCTTCCTCTATCTCAACTGCTGACAAAGGTTCCTCCTCCGCTTCTTCTTCTTCTTTTTCTTCTTCTCCTCCTCCTTCGCCTCCTTCGAGCGATTCTTCCAATCGAGACAACAGAACCGCTTTCAAACCGCTCGAATCCAATCCTTTCGCCTCTAACGCGTCGCGCAGTTCCTGTGTTGTTGTTACATCATTGCAAATAAAGCGAGAGAGACGAGCGGTCAGAATTTTAGACGACGACGACGACGACTCGAAAAACGAAGCACCAGAGAAAAGAACGCTTTGCGCTTTCAAAGCGGGGAAACGAAGGGAGAATTGAGAAACGAATTCAAAATTGGAAAATGAATGAAACAGAGAGAAAGAGAGAGTAAGACGAGGCAACAAACGACGAAATATGTGTCTCCTCACCTGCACTTTCATCTTCTTGAACTCGTCCATGGAGGACATGATGATGCTGTCGTCGTTGTTGTTGTGAGTAGTATTCGTGTACGAGCTCTGAAGAGAATTGAATTGAGGTGAATTGCCATTGGGAAATTTAGGGTGTAGGGTTTAGTTGCTTGCTTTGCTTTGTCTACCGCTGCTACAACCTATCTATGATGATGGTATTTTCTTTCCTCTCGGATTTTGAAGCAATGCGTACTAACACACCGTGGGGCGTTTTCATCAGGCGTTTGTTTGTTTTCAAAACCCCGCTTTGTTGCGATGAAGTCTTCTTCCTCCTCCCCTTTTAGTACTTTTCAATCGGTTTTCGTCGACCTTTCGAACGATGGCGGGTAAATCGCTCGAGATTCTCTCCTCGACAGCGTCGCCGTGACCGGTGACAATTTTCAACACGTCACGAATCATATCGACGTTACCCATGATGTTTACGTGTTCGCCTTCGGAGATGCCTTGAAATCCACCTTCCATGAGCGTTTTCGGAAGATGCGCGTATTCGCGAATTTTGATTGGGATGGAGGACGGGTTTTGGGATTTCGTGCGCCACGGCGAGGCGCAGGCGTAGCCTAAGGAGACGAGCGGGATGGAGCCGTCGCCGTCGACGGAGAGCGTGCCTTTTTGCCATTCCAGTTGAGAAGGGTCGGATTCGACGTCGAGTTTGTATTGTTTGGCGACGACGGAGGCGTTCGCGGTGAGAGATGTCGACGCGGTGCGGTGATGGTGGCGGCGTACGTTCCCCTCGTCGGAACCGCCGAGATGTTCGCCGAAACCGTCTTTCGTGTACCGGTAAGAACGTTCGGTGGATTTGCCGACGCCGTAGAGACAGAAGATTTTCATTTTTGGCGCGTTCGGAAGTTTCGAATGTAACGGGTGCCCGTACCATTTATCTTTCGTTCGCTTCTTAAACGACGTTTCCGCGTTTGCCGGCGTCGTTTGTTTCGCCAAATCGTGGAGAAAGTGTAAAGAATTATCCATGGATAATCCAGTGAGCGTGGCAGACGCTTCTTTTTGCTGTTTTTTCCATTTCTTCTTCTCGCGTTGGTTTTTGAATTCGCGTATGGTTAAGAAGTTCGCATCGGCAACGTCCGCGGATAAAGGAGTTTCGTCGATCACTTCCTCTGGGTCGCTCGTCGTCGACGACGACGCTACTATTGCAGAACCGCCCCAAACCTCATCCCCGCCTATGGGCAACATCGACCACAAACTCGACCAACTCCGAAAGACTAACGTGATTTCCTCCAAAGATCCTATCAGTTTTTCCACGAACGTGTTAATCATCGGACCTAACGTCATCTCGAGCTCGTTCAACACCGCGGTATCGCGCATTTCGCCGGAAAGTAACGCGGAGACCGATTTCGGCATCCCCAGAGTTGGTCCAGCAATGTTCACGTACGTGGCTATGTTATCGCTCACCCAATTCGCGCCACCTTTCCCTCCTTTCGGAGATTCAACCCACTCTAAAAAAAATCGCGATAAAGTATCGCCGTACGAGTGCGCCAACAACGCGATTTTCTCTTCTCCCGGGTTCGTCTCTCGCATGCCTTCGATTTGCTTCTTCAACTTTGTGAAATAGCCGTCTCGTTTTTCCAACTGCTCCGGGCTCAATCGCCAATCGTACGAGTGCGCGTGAATGTTACTCCCGGTGTATCCAATCTCGCCCAACGCTTCAATCATCCGTCCCC
>Ga0302114_10001279_pt1 | contig 16662 bp, 16 predicted proteins | sample AG5_Surface_MG_FD_203107 | JGI IMG/M metagenome (GOLD analysis project Ga0302114, IMG submission 203107) | Marine microbial communities from Western Arctic Ocean, Canada - AG5_Surface | ecosystem: Environmental > Aquatic > Marine > Oceanic | place: Canada: Western Arctic Ocean | collected...
CCGCGTACACGTCGTACACTCGTCTCAGCAGTCGTTCCACCCCAATCGCTTTCTTCATGCTGCAGACCATAAATTTAATCCCTGTTTTCGTTTCAAAGCAGTGCAAATCAAACGTGCTCGTTTCCAACAACTCGATTCCCGAACTTTTTTTCACCGGAGAGACGGAATTCGTTCGTGATATCGCGTGTAACGAGTGCCACACGGACGCCAAGCGCAACGTGTCGTTGATGTCCAACGTGTTTTTGTCGGAGTAGTTTTTGTAAAAGATTAAACCGCCGGATTTGTTCACGATCCAGACCGAAAAGACCGGAGAAGAAGAAGAAGAGGAAGAAACCAAGAGCGAAGCGCGACCGCTGAAATCGACGTCTTTGTCGCCTTGGCTTCCGTCGTCGAAGCGCGTTCCACTCATTTGTTTTTATGTGGAGGAAAAATGCAAGAGAGACTTTTCAACGTGAAAATTTAGGGTGTTAAAACCTAAGTGTGGGCTCAAGCACTTTTGGCGGCTTTCCTCCGTCCGCTTTATTCTCTTCTTCATTATTTGTATCTCCGCTTTGAGATCTTAACACGAAAACACTCGACGACAACACTCTTTTTACTTACTATTTCGAGATGATCAGCGCTTCGTGCGTTCAATGCACTCAGATCAGATCTTCTTTCTCTCCCGGTGAAAGAAAGGACGATGTCCATCAAAATCGTTTGAAATCATCATCGTCGGGAAAGACGTTCCGTTTTTCCAACCGACGTGATGTTCTTTCGAAGAAGAAGAGAAACAACGGAACGTCTTCGAACACCAAAACCGTGATGATAACTTCGGCATCATCATCGAACAGTAGTAATAATAATAATCGCAAGTACAACTTCTCCGCCGGCCCGGCGATGTTACCCTTGGACGTTCTCGAAGAAGCGCAAAAAGATTTGGTCGATTACAAAGGCACCGGAATGTCCGTGTTGGAGATGTCCCATCGAGGGAAAGATTTCATGTCCATCGCGGCGAAAGCGGAACGCGATTTTCGCGAGTTGGTGAACGTGCCGGAGAACTATAAAGTTATTTTCGTCCAAGGCGGCGCTTCGACGATGTTTGCGTCGAACGCGTTGAACTTATGTCCGACGGGGAAGGAGAAAGCGGACTTCGTGACGACAGGCGCGTGGTCGAAGAAGGCGTTGGGGGAGGCGAAGAAGTTTTGCGACGCTGGAGAGGCGGCGACGAGTAAGGAGAGTAATTTTTCAACCATTCCGGAGAGAAATACGTGGAATTTAAGAGACGGGGCGAAGTTTGTGCACATTTGCGAGAACGAAACCATCGGTGGGGTGGAGTTTAAGGAAACGCCGGTTGGCTTGCCGGACGGCGCCGTTTTGGTCGCGGATCACTCGTCGAACTATTTGAGCAAACCGATCGACGTGAATAAGTACGGGATTATTTACGGTGGAGTGCAAAAGAACATAGCGTGCGCGGGTATGGGGATTGCAATCATTCGCGAAGATTTGATTGGCAACGCGGCGCCGAACACGCCGACGATGTTGGACTTTTCGACGCACAGCGAAAACGAGAGCATGTACAACACGCCGCCGTGTTACACGTGGTACATTTCCGGTTTAGTGTTCGCCAAGTTATTGAGGGAAGGTGGTTTGAGCGCGATGGAAAAGAGAAACCAAGAGAAGGCGAAGGTTTTGTACGACACGATCGACGCGTCCGCTGGCTATTACAACTGCCCGACGGATTTGAAATACAGATCGATGATGAACGTTCCGTTTACGTTGGCGAAAGGCGGCGACGTGGAGAAGCAGTTTCTGAAAGAAGCCAGCGACGCCGGATTTGAAAGCTTGAAAGGTCACAGATCTGTAGGAGGTGCGCGAGCGTCTATTTATAACGCGATGCCGAAAGAAGGCGTGGAAGCGTTGGCGGCTTTTATGAAAGACTTCCAAAGCAGAAACGCTTAAAGAAGTATGTTGTAGAGGAAAAATGCGTCCGTGTTTTGTTTTTGGGCGCGCGAGCGTGAGTGTGTGTGTGGTTTGTGTGTTTGTGTTTTGTTTGTGTGTGAGTAATAAAACTTACTAATTTCTTCTGTTATATCATCGTGCTAAAACTACTTCTACGCGCATCTATTACTACTACTACTACTACTACTACTCTATGGCTAACACCGGTAGTTACGACGACCGCCACCATATGTCGTTTTCGGCTCGGAACTCGACGCCTTTGGGACCTAAAGACGTCTCGGCGTTTATTTTTAAGCTCAAGGCGTGTAAACCAATCTTTTCCTCCGGTTCTGGAACTCTCGGAGGAGCTGTCTCACCATCGTTAGCGTTCGAGTACAAACAATCGTTTATCAGAGCTAAATTCTCTTTCGAAAACTGCGCTCGAATCTGGTGCGTCCGACCGGTGATAAGTTTAACCGTATTCTCGTAAAACGTCTTTCCATTCACCGCGACCGGTTCACTTTTTTCCACGCGCAATATCGCCACGTTAGAAGGAATTTGCGTCTTATTTTTCAAATACGACGCGGTATCATCTTCTGACAATTTTAACGTCTTCATTTTTACCGTCCTCGCGCCTTTCCCAATCGTTCGTTCCGACGGTTCGTACTCGTGCGTCATCAATCCAATTTTCGAGGGATTTTCCGTCAACGCCAAATACTGCTTCTCCGCGAGACCGTCTCGTAATATTTTCGAGAAGATACCGGCGGCTTTGCTATTTTTAGCGACAACCACCACGCCACTCGTCGTCACGTCTAACCTGTGCGTCGGGAACAACTTCGTCGCTTCGTCATCGTTTTCGTCTCCTACTCTCAGCGCCGACCAAACGCAACGGAGCACGTTCTCCTTCGCGTTGTCCACCGAAGGAGAAACGGGCAACCCGGATGGTTTCATCACGACCACAAAATCGTCCGTTTCCTTCAAAATGGCGTCCATCCATCGCGTTTCTCTCGCCGCAAGAAACCGTCTTGGATTCACGTGCGCCCGCACGTAATGTCTCGAACCCGCCGGTAATAGCACATCCGAGCGTATTCGTTTCATTTTGTGCTTAACTGTATTCGGTTCCAACTGAAAATCCTCCTCGAGCTCGTCCGAGATGTACACCGCGCCAAACTCGATCAACGCTTGAAAATACTGTTCGGTGACGTCTGTAATTTTACCGTGCAACGCTTCGGAAAGCTTCTTGTTGTTCGAGAGCGATTTGAGGTCGCAGTGTTCCACGCGCGCTGGACGTTTCTCGTCCGGAATTTCTGTTGTTGTTGTTCCCGTATTCTTCAAAGGGACCGACGATGATGATGACGATGCTATTGGTGACGACGAAAGCAACGAAAAAGTCCTTCGCCTCTTCTGCGCTCTCTTTGTGACGAGTAAAGCGAGAGCGCGTTTCGCGGGGGACCCCGCCGCTCGGAGGCAAAACATGTCTCGTTGAAATGAATTTGTGCGGACTTTTTTTCTCCATTTTATCCAAAACAGTTACGCTCGCAAAACGGGATGAGGGCGTCGTCATCTCTGCTATCCTCGGCGACGACGACGACGACACAAACGAAATCGAAAACGACCTCGGTTTTGGTCCCACAAAAAAGAGGAAGGAGGAGGAGGAGACCTTTCGTCCTCGTCGAAAATAAAAACCGAATCGCGTTCACGAAATTGGAGTTGTCGGAAAACGAATCTTCAACTGTTTTAGTGCGCTTGCGCCAATCGGACGAACGATTCGAACATCTTCGCCAGGTTTTGAAAAAAACGAACAAAGGCGACGAGTTTAAAGCGACGATTTTGAACGAACGCTTAGCGACGGGAAGAATTCTCTCTTACGACGACGACGAGAGAAGTGTTTTGATTGAAATTTTGAGCACCAAAGAGGAGGAGGAAAAGGAAGAGAAAATGGTAACTGTTTCGCTGATCCTCGCGATGCCGCGGCCGAAAGTATTGCGACGATTACTCTCCGTTTTCGCACAGTTCGGGGTAGAAAACGTGCACATGCTCAGCGCGGAGAAGACGGAGCGATGTTATTTCCAGAGCGAGGTGTTGACGGAGGAGGTTTTGGTTCGAGAGTTTACTCGCGGCGTAGAGCAAAACGCCTTGGATTTCAAATTTCCAAACGCCAGCAAGTGCAGGAATTTGAACGCGGTATTGGAGGCGCTTTTATCGTCGGGAGACGAGGAAGGCATGGCGGGAAGAGAGGAAAATATCGCGAAAAGAGTGAACGGAAAGAAAGGTGCGAATTTTGAATGGTTGTTGCGGTCGATGAGAGATGAAGAAGAGGGAGAAGGAGGAGAGGAGAGAAGACGAATAAATTTGTTGGCGCATCCGTCGAGCGCGAGCGTGTCCGTTACCGAGGCACTTGCTCAAGAGAAGAGCGCGATTTCGACGAATAGAGTCGAAATACTCTTAGCCGTTGGTCCCGAAGGTGGGTGGAGCGAAGAAGAGGTGCGAGCGTTTGAGACTTTCGATTTCGTAAACGTCGGACTGGGCAATCGCGTGTTCACCACCGACGTGGCGACGATCGCCTTACTCTCCTCCATCAACGAATACGTAGAATATAGTTTATAGTTTTTTTAATACAAAGTAAGCAGCGCGTACAAAGAATAGAGCAAAACCATCGGGTAAAACACCACCAACCGTTTGCCTTCGCCACACTGACCCATCCCGTGTAAAAACAACCCGCTCGATTTACTCGACGCTTGCAAAATGCAAACACACGCAAACGCCAAAATACCAAACGAGTTTGTCGTTCCGGAAAGACTACCACCGCCGCTACTACTTTTACTACCGTTACTACTACCTTCACTATGTACGAACGCTTTCACCACGCTCAAAAATAAAATCGACGTCGCGTTATACCCAATCACCGACGCCGTTCGACTCAAACTCAAATTTTCCCCGGCGTCGTTGTTATTCTGCGCGGTTAACTGATTCAACAACCAACACGTCAAACCGCTCGCAATCGCCGACCACCCTAAAATATACCCGTAATGCCCCTTCCCTTGAAGCGCGTGCAAAGTAGCAATCAACCCAAACACCACCAAAGGCCCGGCTAAATCGTCATCCTTCGACGTCTCCCGCGTGTGTTTCTTTCGACTCGGCAGCGGATTCATCGCGCTCTTCGCTCGCCGCGCGATTTGCGCAAAGTCAACCCCCAACTCCTCCAAAAGCGGAGGTTCGTCCGGGAAACCGCCGGACCAGGACACTTTCCCTCGAAACCCGCGATTTCCAGAGGAGGCTGCTCCAGACGACGACGTCGTGTTTTGCACGTTCCCGAAACTCTTCGTCCGAGTGAACAACGCCGCCCATCCGCCGCCAAAACCGCCGCCCGCGCTCGAAGAAGGTTGATTTTGTTGAAACGATGATGATGTTGACGACGGTTGGTGGTGTTGGAAATTCTGCGAGGGCGGAGGAGGCTGGTACCGGCCACTCCCACCGTCCAAAGACGATCTCTGATTATGATGATGTTGTTGTTGTTGTTGGGAGGATGATGGTTCAGCGTTGTACGGAACCTCCTCCGACGAAGGAGGAGGCGCAAACGTCGACGGCATGAATTGCATCTGTTGGTGTTGGTGTTGGTGCAATGGATTAGTATTCGAAGGATTTGGATTTGGAGGAATAAAAAGCGACGTCGTAGGTTGTTGTTGCTGTTGTTGTTGCATCATCTGTTGTCCATCTCTTCCATCTCCAATGGTACTCCCACCACCATGAACACCACCACCGTGTGGTGCGAACGAAGGCGGTTGTTGTTGTTGTTGTTGTTGTTGTTGCATGACTTTTGTGTAGAAGATATGCGCGCTTTAAAGAGGCAACGTTCGAAAACGTTTAGGGTATCAAAATGAGACCCTAAATATGGTGTCCTTGAAAGAAAGAGAGGCCAAAACTCGTCAATTTTCACGCGCATTTATACACATAGCAGAGACAAAATGGTACGTCTACCTTTCTTCCTTCTTTTTTCCTTTCCGCCCGACGACGACAAAAACGTAACTCCACGCGATTCTCTCGAGAGACGCTAGGAATGACGTTCGCGTTACAGAAAACATAACTCATTGTTTAGAGAGATGATTTGCGCGATTTTGGTCGTGTTTTTTCCTCTGGGCGAGAGAGAAGGGCTTGATTTTTCTCCTCGCGCGCGGAATTTGCGCCTCTGTTAGTTCCCTGTTAAACGCGTTATCTCTCGCTCAAAGAGGAATCGCTTTGTCAGTTGGATACTTTTCAACGTGGACGCGTTGAAAGCGCGGGAGGAACGCGTTCGCATACCTTTCTCTCGTCACGTTTTGCAACTCTACGCTCATGTATTGGTTTTCATTTGCTCACCCAATCTCTCTCTTCCTTTCTCAAAAAAAAAACAGCCGTCGCAAAAAACGTTCAAAATCAAGAAAATCTTGGGCAAAAAGCAAAAGCAAAACCGCCCGATCCCGCAATGGATTCGCATGAAGACCGGGAACACCATTCGTTACAACGCCAAGAGACGACACTGGAGAAGAACCAAGTTGAACATCTAATTCATTATTATTACATATAGATAGAGAGGATTTCTTAGTAGCGAACGAAAAACGAATGTAGTCATAGGTTTATTACGAAGGAGTATTACAACACATCCAAGAAGATAAAACATCGAGCAAAAACACTCCTTCTTTTTCTCTTTTCGTGCCATGAATAAGAACGTTTTCTTTGGGGTGTATAGTTTGTTTGGATTACATCAAGCTTATTATAACAAAGTTGCGCGCGCGCTCGTTTCAAATTCTAAAACATCACCGCGAAATACTCTCTGATAAAGGAGCTCCTTTCCCTCTTCTTTTTATTAATCAACAACTCTTATTCTCTTTCATCTTTTAAACTAAAATCTCTTTTGTTATTACATTCTTTCGCATTCGTATTAGTAGCGGGGTATTATTATTCGCGAGAAAACGAGACAAAAAAGGGTATTATTATTTCCTTCGTCTCTCTCGCGTTCTTCTCGCTCTCATCACTCGTGGTTCTTAGGCGCGTGATACGCCGAGTTCACCGCGGTGTTGTTGTTGTTGTTAAAACTATGGACATCCCACCTCCCTCTGCTCTCGTCCATGCTCGTTCTTCTCTTCGTCTGCGAGTTATTGTTCGTGGTAAACGTGCTCGCATCTGACGGCGGCGACGTCCCCAAGCCTGCCACGTCTTTCGCCCCGAGCACTGGTTTCAGCATCTTCTCTTGTGATGAGTCAGCACCACTTTCAACAAAATGAGAAGCATTTTTCTCTGTTTCAACAACTTCTTTATGTTGTTGTTTATTCGACCCTCGCGACCAGTAGTCCGCGCTGTCGAAATGTTTCCGGTCGGACACGATCAGGTTCTTCTTTGGGATCATCCCGCCGTATTTTGCCCGTAGTTTTTCTTCTTGCTGTTTGAGATGATGTTGATCATCTGTATTCGACGATGTTTCCATTTTTTTTTCTCTTCTCTCCCGCGTAAAAATATCTCACAGTAATTTTTTCTGTGTTTTTGTTCTTTGTGTGTGTTACTATGTGTATATTATATATCACACGAAAGAAAAAGGCGCAGAAAGAAGGTAGTGATGTGTTGTTGTAGTTGTAGTTGTTGTTGCGTGTGTTGCGCTCGAGTTTGAAAAGAGTATATATGTGTATATACACACACACACTCTCTCTCTCTCTACAGTAAAGAAATTAAATTGGAGGAAAAAGATCAACAGTTCTCACGGTATAAAACAAAAACTGTGCGATATGTATTTTAAAACAAGCGTCTTTAGGGTTTAACGCAATTTTGGTGAGAAACAAGCCAGAAATCGCGGGTTCGATCCCCGCCTCAGTCATCCTCTCTCTCTTCAACAACGACGACTTGCTCTCTGTGTAAGTAAGGCTGTGTGGCAAAGTGGATGAATGCGCTGGTTTCCGATTATACTCTTTTTTTTGTTGTGTGTTGTTTGTGTGTGTGTTTTTATTTTAGGGGGGAAACTTCTTACACAATTTTAAAATATAATACTACCACAGAAACGAACGAAACGAAACGACACACTTTAGACGACGACGGACGGTGAGATGATGATGCGATCATCGATCGTGTGGTGTTCCTTTCCATCTTCCTCTTCTTTTTCCTCCTCCTCGCGTTCACGACGAGGAGAAGAAGAGAGAAGCAGCAGCGCGGCGGGGGCATTTCGAAGACAACCAAGAAGAGGACGTTTCGTTCGACAAAACATGGGAAAAATCATAGCCGAAGACAGCGAAGACGAGGAAGACATGTCCATTCGATCGTCGACGATTACCATGGACATGCTAGAACAAGCGGAGGACCAGTTTTGGGAGGAGTCCATAGATACGGGGGAAGGGTCGTACGACGACGATATCGACGAAAGTGATTTGGAGGAGGAGGATGACGACGACGGTTTAGGCGAAGGCACGGTTTTATTACGAAGAAAAAGAAGAAAAAATAATACTAATAGTAAAACAAAGGAGGAGACCCGAGCGACGAGAACTTTAGAGAACTCGATTTTACGCGCGAGACAGTTCGCGTCGACGGAAAACGCGCGAAAGATTGTGCAGGAAGGCGAGAAGGCGCGCGTGGTTGCGCGATCGACGCTGGCGCAATCGAGCGAAAGAGCGGCGGAGATATCGAAGCAAGCGGTGGAAAAAGCAGAGTTTGTGAGGAGGCAAATAGAGGCGGTGCCGAATAAGAAAGAGATTGTGAGCGCCGCGGCGGCGGCGACGGCGGCGACGGCGGCGATTTCGACCGTGTTGGCGGAACCGTTGATGACTATGGCGGGGTCTATCGTCGCGTTTTCGTTGGTGAAGAGTTTCGAGACGATGGACGAACAGTTCAGACAGAAACAGAAAGAAATCGAGACGAAGAAGAGAGAGGAGAAGGTGGATTTGTTGATGAAGACGAAAGAGAGAAAAGTGGAGACGAGAGTGGAGGTGGTGGACGCGCCGTTGGAGGTGGTGAGCGCGGTGACGTCGTCGACGCCGCCAGTCGAAGAACGGGTGAAAACGACGAGAGAGGAGAAAACAATTGTAGAAAAAGAAGAGGAATTATTAGGAGCATCGGCGGCAGCGGCGACGACGACGCAGCAAGCAACAACAACACCAAGATCTAGAACAGCAACAAACTCCGCCACGAGCGGTTTCGTTTCCCAAATTGCCAACGAAAACGAAACCGCCTTATTCGAAGCGCGCAAAAAGAGAGAGCAGATTTTGAACGAGATGGCGCAATACAACGACGCGCCGGCGACGACGAAGAATGGGAACACAATGCGCCCGGGGAAGTTGGCGGAAACGATGAACAACAAATACTTCGCCAACCGCGCGACGAAACGCACCGCGGACGTTTTAGGCTACAGCACCACGCCTCCGCAAAACGTTCCAACGGATGCACAAAAAGAACCAAAAGCGTCGACGACGTCACCGTCACCATCTTCATCGGAAAAAAAGAAACGAGACGACAATACGACGACGAGTCAGAAAATCAGTCTCTTCGACGCCTTCTTCGCCGTGTGTGCCTTTCCGTTTACGCTTTTGCTCGAACTCTTCAGAGCGTGCGTGGAAGTCTTGAAAAAGTACTTCTTCTCATCAAGCAGCGGAGAGGAAAGAGATGCCGGAGAGAGAAGTTAAATCATCCGATTTATAATAATAATAGCGCTGTAATAATCAACAACAACGCCGCGCGCGCGCACTATCCGATCTGTAAATACGCGAAAACGAGAACACTTTTGACATCACAACACGTTCGCATCGCGACGTAAAACGTACTCTTCGTAGAAAATTCTGTTGAGACTTCTTTCTTCACTTAAAAACGCCCCTAAAACTAAAACGGAAAGAGAGACGACGACGACGACGTTGAGAAGAGATACTCCTCCATCATGAGCGGCGAACAACAAAAGTACACCCCGAGACTGCACTCGAAGGACAACCCCCCCGGCGCGCCCACTGTTCTCTTCCACACCACGCTCGGAGAGATAGAGTTGGAGTTGTATTACTTGCACGCGCCGAAAACGTCGCAGAATTTCTTCGAGTTGGCAAAGAAAGGATACTACGACGGATTGATTTTCCATAGGGTGATTAAAGATTTCATGGCGCAAGGCGGAGATCCGAGCGGGACGGGTAGAGGTGGGACTTCTATTTGGGGCGGGAAGTTCGAGGACGAGATCACGAGGTAAGGAGAGAGACGAGATTTGATTCGTCTTTTGACGAGCGTTTTTTTCTCACTTGTATTTTTGCTTTCGGTTTAGTATTAGGACGACGATCGAGCGGACGACGAGGAAGATGAAGAAGAAGACCATCGATACGATGCCGTTGTTTGTTGCTCTTCTTGGAAACTTCTCTTTTAGTCGAGAGTGGAGAGCGCATCTCTTCGTTTTTATTTTCTGCTGCAACGTTTGGCGGCGACGTTTCGAGTTGCGCTTTTGCTTTTCGAGAGACTGGCGTTTAATACTTACCGCGCTTTTGCTCTCTCCTTCTACTTTATGCGCACAAAACAGAGATTTGAAACACGTCGGTGCTGGGATTTTGTCCATGGCGAATAGCGGGAAAGATACGAATGGGAGTCAGTTCTTTATTACTTTAGCGCCTACGCCGTGGTTGGACGGTAAGCACACGATATTCGGGAGGGTGAGTAAACACATACAGACGTTAGAAAAGATCGGGTTAGTAAAAGTCGGGAAGAACGATAGACCGGTGGAGGAGGTGAAGATTTTGAGCGCAGAGGTAGACAATCACGGAATCAAATGGTATTAGCTCGTTGTTGTGTTGTTTGTTGTTAATAGTACATCACACTTAAGAAAGTTCGAGCGCGTACAAAACTATTATAACGTCTCCGCATCTACGCTACGTCAAATCGTCGTCGGCCTCCTCCTCTTTTCCTCCTCCTCCTCTTCCCATCATCATCATCGACCCGCCTTTCAACGGAAACGCTGGATTCGGCAATTTTAATCGGCTAAAGCACGCGTCCGCTATCTCTGGAACTCTCCGCTCTCTCCACGTCGTCTCAATCATCCCGGCGTCTTCCTCTTTGTACCCTCTCAAAAGCTCGTAACTAATCAGACTCTCCTCGGAGTTCGCAAACGCGTCAATCTCCATAAAATCCGCGTAACTCAGCTCTGCCTCCTTCACATCACCAACCCACAAATACGCGATAATCGCGTGTAAATAACACCTCCTTTGCGTCGCCGTGCTGCTAATTTTATCGCACGCCACCGCAAATCTCACGCACAATTCAGCCGCTTCTCGAAACGCACCCGTCTTACACCGCAAAGCGCACAGCGCTCGAAACGCGTCCGAAGCGTACAACTCCAACTCGTTCTCGCAAAGCACATCCAAAGCTCGCTCGTATAACGACACCGATTTTTCCTCCCCTTTGACTCCTAATTTCTCTAAAATCCTCGCGCATTTCGCCAAACACTCCCCGCTTTGTTGCATCCTCGAGCTCGACGCGTAACACGCGCTCGCTCTCGCCGCGAAATCGCTCAGTAACTGTATCGCATTCGAATCGTTCACATCGAGCTCCTTCGTCTCCAATACCGCTCGAGATGCTAACAAAACGCACTGGTCGTACGACCGCGCCGCTAAGAATATATTGTTCGTCTCTTCGTTCGATTCTGCGCACCGTTCTTTCGCCAGGAATGCTTTTTGGAACAGTTTTACGCTTTGAAACATCTTCGACGCGTCGTCGTAGAGCAGAGATGCTTTCTCGAGATCTTTCGGTTTAAACAGACCTCCTCGCGCGGAGGCGTCGGCGAGTTTGAGGAGTTTTTCCGCCTCTGATTGAGACATTGGTAGTGTTCGTCTATTTCTCACTTTTATTACCCTATTTAGGTCTTCTTCTTCTTCTTCTTCTTCTTCTTCTTCTTAGATTGGTATCGTGCGCGTGTTTGCGGAGTTTCTTCTGAGGTGTGTGGTGGTGGATGAAACGCTTTCTTTGCGTCGTGTTCTCGTTTTTATTTCTTCTGTTATTAAAACCGTGCAAAGTACAGCTCTCTCTCTCTTTCTTTCTCTCTTTCTCTCTTTCTCCCTCTATCGATGATGAGTAGTTACTTGTCCGTGTTTTTAAACGACGAGTCGTAACTCGCCGTCGGTTCTAATTTCTTCGCCTCGACCAATTTTCTCACCGCTCTCATGAAATCGTCGTGCGTCGCGTAGTCTCGATCTTCTCTGATGGCGAACATGCCCGCCTCGGTGCACACGTTTCGCATGTCCGCGGCGTTAAAGTTTTCGGCGACTTTTGAGACCGCTTCGTAATCGATTTCGCCGTGTTTGTTTATACCGGCAGCGTGGATTTTTAACACCTCTACTCGTCCTTGTTCGTTGGGCAACGGGATTTCAATTTTTCGGTCTAACCGTCCCGGACGCATCAACGCCGGGTCTAAAACGTCCGGTCTGTTCGTCGCCATGACCATTTTCACTTTACCTAAAACATCAAAGCCGTCCAGTTGATTTAACAACTCCATCAACGTTCTTTGAATCTCGCGATCGGCCGAGGTCCCTTCGCTAAATCGTTTCCCTCCGATGGCGTCGATTTCGTCCATGAAAATAACGCACGGTTCGTTCGCTCGCGCGTACCCGAACATTTCTCTGATTAACCTCGCGGATTCCCCGATGTACTTATCTACGATAGCGCTCGAAACGACTTTCAAAAACGCGCAATCGATGTTGCTCGCAATCGCTTTCGCCAACAACGTCTTCCCCGTGCCGGGCGGGCCGTACAACAACACTCCTTTCGGAGGCGCAATCCCAACCCGTAAAAACAATTCCGGGTTCATCAGAGGCAACTCAATGCTCTCTCGTAACTCCCTAATTTGCTCCCCTAACCCTCCAATCGAGGAATACTCCACCTTCCCTGGCGCCTCGCTCAACATGTTAAACACCACCGGATCCACCTCTCTCGGCAACGCTCGCATAACCGTCAGCGTCGTCATATCCAACGTCACTCTCGTCCCGTTCACTAACTTCTCTCGATCGAGTTTCGACCGGCATCCGACGATATATCTCGGTCCTGAACTCGCTTTCACGATGAACCTATCCTCGTCCAGCTGCCGTAAAACTTCCCCTATGATTTGCCCCATCGATTGGAGCGCGGTCAAATCTCGTTCTGTTTTATCAAACTGGTTTCTGGTTTCTTTCAACTCTGCGCGTAAATTCCGTACTCGTGCGTCTAACTCTTTGTGTTGGAGCATTAATCTCGTGAAATCGGAGATGGCTTGTTGTTTCCTCGGGTCCGAGCCGTCGCCGCCGTCTTCGCCGTTTCCTGCGGGTGGAGGTGGGACCGCCACTTCCGTCGTCATGATGATGTATTCCTTTCTTTTCAAAAGGGAAGAATGAAGTTGAAATCTCTCTCTCTTCTTCTTCTTCTTTAAAAGAGAATAGTACCACCGAAGGCTTTGGACTTAAACGTGCTCTTCTCGTGCAGAAGACTCTTTGGTGCTTTTCGGCTGTTTTTCAGTGTGAGCAGCAGTAGTAACAGAGTAGTAACAGGAGTGGTCCTTTGTGTGGCGATCTCATCACTTTTCCCGAAGGGAACTGTTCTTTGTACGCCGATAGGGTTTAACACCCTAAACACTTTTTAGGGGCCAGAAAAAGGAGACCAAGACCGTTGGAAAGATGCGCGTTTTTAGTAAACACACACACGCAGGACTCTCGTTATTAGTAGTAAAACGCGTTTCGGCGATGATGATAGAAGAGGGGAGAGCTCTTGTTGTTTTTGGAGGAGGATTTTTTAGTAGTCACGATGGTATTAGGACGCGCAACAAACATCGTCGCAGAGTTCATGCTGTTACCACTAATGGTGTTGTCGGAAAAGGAACTACTTTGAGAAGTAACGATGATGATGAGTATTATTGGACGAAACGGCGGAAAAGCAGCGTTTTTGGAATGATGAATACTCGTCGTCGCAAGAACAGAATGACACCAAACAAATCGGCGGTTGGTGTGCAACAGTGGGACGTGATATGCGTTCGAGACGACGACGATGATGATGGTGTTCGGGGAAACTATCAATTCGCGACGGTCGAAACGAGGGGCAAAGACGGGCGGATAGAGTGCGTCGTTTTAGAAAAAGAAGTGCGGGACGATTTAGACGAGATAGAGGAGGAGAGTAGTAGTAACATTATTTTTGTGGAAACGCAGGAAACGAGAGTTATACGCGAAGAAGACGTCGTGTGCGTGTGTTCAGATTTCTTTCTCTTTGAACAAAGAATGGATCAAGATCGAATATCGAATCCGCACGGCGAACACTCGACGAACATATGGGTGGCGAAGAAAAGAGACGTCGAAGACGAGAGAGGACAGTTGTCGAAGTTGTTGTTGAAATGATGCGATGATGTGGTGACGTTTTAGTAGCATATCATCTCGCGCCTTTCTCAGCCACACGTTTCGCATGTGTCGCATGTGTCTTTTTCCAAGAGGGAAAAAATATTGAGATATCGACGTCACACTTTTTGCCCGCGCGCAGAACACGCAAGAACGCATAATCAATCAATCAATCAATACATCGATCGATCAAAGGTACTCATCATCATGTCCTCAGCATTTTCAATCTCTTTAGGGGCGCCAGGACGCTTGAATACTACGAAACTTTCCTCCAAGACTATTACGAGACAAAGACAGTTTTGTATCTCTAAAAAAAAGAGGAGCGCTTTCGTCGCGTTTACCCCGGCAAAAGCGAAGGTTGGGGAACAGCTGCCGCCCTCCACAATGGTCGAGCGGCAATTACCCACGACGACGGATGGGGACATTGGCATTTACGGGGCCATTGCACCGTTTAAGAACGGGTTCGACCCGTTGGGATTATCGAAAAGAAAAACGTTCGATGATCTCAAACGATATCGCGAAGCTGAACTGACGCACGGACGCGTGTGCATGCTGGCGGCGGTTGGTATTTTGGTCGGGGAATACGTCGAAGGGTCCTCGTTTTTGTTCGACGCATCCATCACCGGTCCGGCTATAAATCATTTTCAACAAGTTCCGCCGCCGTTCTGGTACGCGCTCGGCGTCGTCATCTTCATCGGAGAAGCGACGAGAGTGCAAAAAGGATGGGCAGATCCGTTCACGTCCGACTTATTCACTCTGCGAGACGATTACGTCCCCGGCGAGATTGGTTTTGACCCGCTCGGTCTCTGTCCCGATGCGAGCGATGAGCTGTATCTCGATTACAAATTGAAAGAGCTCTCGCACGGAAGACTCGCGATGGTCGCTACGGCGTTCTTCGTCGCGAAAGAACTCGTCACCGGGAACAAAATCTTCCCGCAGTTTGATTTGTATCCCTACCAATAAACCAATAAATGTCAACACAACAAAAGGAGTTTAAAAAGAACTTACTTGAAGAGAGGGAGAGAGAGAGTGAAAAGAGAGTGGAAAGAGACTGCGCGTCGCAACATCGATCGAGCGCTTATTTTTCAATCAAACACCCATGTTGCAACACAAAACACACACACACATTTCTGAAGCACACAAACGCAATGCCCCCACCTCCAAATTCTCCTTTCGACGAGGCCATCGCGTCTGGTTCAGAGGAGGAAAAAAAGCACGTTGTTTTCGTCCCCGGGAGGTTATGTTTGCTCGGTGAACATTCCGATTGGGTGCGTTCTTAATACAGTTTATTCTTAGGGGAAATGCAGGCGCAAAACAACAGCTCATTAACACACACGTTTTCTCTTTCTTTTCTTCAAATCTCATCTCTCAAACACGACAGGCGGGCGGATTTAGACGAACACATCCGTCCTTACCAGTTGGCTCTTGTCTCGTCGTCGGCACGAGCGAAGGCATATCCGCGACCGCGTTTAAATTGAGGAACAAAATTGCGATTCGAACAAAGACGGATACAGGCGAGACGAACGAAGTCGTGTGGGATGTAGCGAACGGATCCGAGGATTTATCGCGAATCGCGAACGAAGGAAAATTCTGGTCGTACATCGCGGGAACGATTCAAGAAGTGTATAAGAAATACGGAAATGTAGGTGGGATATGCGTCGAGGTGACGAAATGTTCGTTACCGGTGAAGAAAGGGTTGTCTTCGTCGGCGGCGATATGCGTGCTCGTGGCGAGAGCGTTTTCGAAGTGTTACGCGATGGAGAAGGAGATGAGTGTGTTGGAGCAAATGGAGTTGGCATATTTGGGGGAAATTGCGACGCCGTCGCGGTGTGGTCGAATGGATCAAGCGTGTGCGTTTGGGAGTGGAGTGTGCGTTACGATGACCTTCGACGGCGACGAGATGAAGTGCGAAGAGACGCCGGTTGGGAGCGAAAGGACCGGGGGCGAGAGTACGAGCGACAACGAATGCTTTCACATCGTCGTGTGCGATTTAGACGGCCAAAAAGACACGGTAAAAATCTTGAAGGACTTGCAATCCGCCTTTGAAAATGTGCCTCCCAAGGTTGATAACGCTTCGCACGCTGACGCGCAAAAGTTCCTCGGCGAACTCTCTTACGAGTACGTCCAAACCGCCAAACGCGCGCTCGCAAGTAACAACGCCAAACTCCTCGGTCAAACCTTTACGGAGTACCAACGCGCGTTCGACCTGCACTTAGTTCCGCTGTGCGAATCCGAACTGACTGCGCCGAAACTCCACGCCATATTAGCCGACCCAAAGGTAAAAATTTACAGTTACGGCGGTAAAGGCGTCGGATCGCAAGGCGACGGAAGCGCGCAATTCGTCGCCAGGGACGCGTTCCAAGCCGATTTACTCGAAAAGCACCTCCGAAACGTCTGGAAATTGGAACACGTCATGAGA
>Ga0302114_10001288_pt1 | contig 16610 bp, 23 predicted proteins | sample AG5_Surface_MG_FD_203107 | JGI IMG/M metagenome (GOLD analysis project Ga0302114, IMG submission 203107) | Marine microbial communities from Western Arctic Ocean, Canada - AG5_Surface | ecosystem: Environmental > Aquatic > Marine > Oceanic | place: Canada: Western Arctic Ocean | collected...
CCACCTCCAGCAGGAAAGAACACAGAATCTTCGAAGCAGATAATGGCACTTCCACTCGAGGGGGGAGGGGGGGGGGAGGAGGATTTCTTCTTCTTCGACTTGGCCTCTGGCTCTTTGAAGTATGTGTGGGCAACCACGGGGGAGCTGGTAGATGTGAGGAAAGAGTTCTTCTGGCAGGCGAGGCTGCCACATGGCGTTGAGAACGAGCTACACTGGGTGACAGTGTTGATGATTTCTTTTAGTGCTTCAGCCCTAGAGGGGTGGATAGTGAGTGAAGTCATGGATTTTCTCAAGGTGTAATTAAATTGAGTTGAAGAGGGGGGTAAGAGGAACGTATTGCGAGAAATTGAAATTCGAAGCAGTTGCATAAATTTATGCTTATATTAGTATTTGTCTTAAAATTTTCCACAGTTAAGAAACCGGGGTTCCACGATTTGGATTATGTTTCTCGAAAAAACTACGCCCAATCAACTCCTTCTCAGGAAATCTAACACCACGCTGGTGGGTCCGTCTCCAGCCCCAGGCTCCTGGATGCACCGGTTGAGGAGGAGCATGCCCTCGAGGAGGATTCGCAATTCTGCCTCACTCGCTGGTGGACTCGTCGGCGCCTTGCACGTCTTCTTGTGCTTTTTCCACGCCATTTCTAGTCAATTTTTGCACCACGTCCTCTACTTTAACCAGCTCGGCCTTGTCGTACTTCATGTGCTTTATGAACGTGCAAGCGGTGTTGTAGGTGCCGAAGACCTCCTCGTCGACGAACTGTTTGGGGAGGTGTTGTCGGAGGAGGGTGGGGAAGGGGGTGGAGGAGATGTCCAGGGGGGTGAGACGGAGGACGTTTTGGATCTCTACGCACGCATTGAATTGGGGGTGCTCAGCATACTTGATGGCTGTGTTGCCATGGACGTTTTTAGAGGTGAGGGAAAGTAGGTGCCGATGGATCATTCGAAGAGCAAGAAACAAGAGGGACTCGCTGTACTCTGGCTGAACATTGCAACCTGTCAAAGAAGTTCAGAATTCAAGAAATTGAGCACTTCACGCACCAACTCGTCATCGTGTTCATTGATGAACTTGTGACAGTCTGCATACGATCGTGATCGGATCCACTTAGCCATCTCATTCTCCCAATAACCCACTGGTGCGTACAAGCGGGACATCCCATCCGAACCCAACAAACAACCTGCCTCGGGAGTGAGGGAGAGCAAGCCGATGATCTCAGCACAGGCTCCACTCCTACGGGCAATGTCGAGGGGAGTTTCGCCTTTATTGTATCGTGTGGTGAGGGCCTGTAGATTGAAGGTAATCGACAGCACGCCCACATAGGCAAGAGTATGTGTGTGTGTCTGAGCTTTCGCTGCAAACCAATGATGTGGCAGTCGTCCATGCTCATCTCTTTCTCCTTGTACGTTCTCCTGAGCAAATCTAAGTCCAGATCTGGGTGAGCCATGACTTCTTATGGACAGCGGGCCAATCACGCTTCTTGAGCCACTCGTGGTGTCAAAGAAGGATAGAATGAACCTCGTGACTCATATGTGCGCTCATTTCTCAAAGATGAAAAGATGTGCGAGATATAAAAAAATCCCAGTGCACAGCACCACAGGTGCACACAAAATATGCCCCAAGCCGACATCCCCAACTCGCAATTTCTTGTTTTCAAGAATACGTTCATTACGCCTGTGGGCATCAAGGATTACTTCACAAAGATTGGACTTCACCACCCCAATGACACCAAAACTCCTGTTTCGTTTGCACAAATGCCAAACATCAAGTTCTACAAGATATCCAACAACAAGGACTTGGGCCAAACTTGGGTGAGCTCATCCCTTGACGAGACTGTTTCTGAGAAGAAGGAGCTCGTCCTTCTTGATGTTGTTAATTTTGGGGCAGGAAACATTTTTGGACTTGAAGATGTTCGTGGATTCCTGGGGAAAAATTCTTCTGGCGCAATCACATTGGGACCCGGTGATGTGCCTGATGGCTACGAGCTGTTTATCCAGTCTCTTAGCAACCGAACGGTTCCGAGCGGAGAGGAGATGCTTATTTTGGTGCGAAATGACAAATTGGGTCTTCTGGAGCATGGTGTCAATGGTGGGGGCGTTTTGTTGGAGACCTACTTGGAGGGGGGGGGCTTTGGGAGTGGAATGCAGAAGGCCGAAGCGAAGCCCAAGGTCGAAGCGAAGCCCAAGGTCAAAGCGAAGCCCAAGGCTGAAGTTGAAGTTGAGGTTGAAGAAGTAGAGGATGAGGATGAGGATGAGCAGGAAATCGTCGTTCCCGTCAAATCTAACTCTTCGCGAGGAGGGCCACCAAACAGACAACCCAAAACTAAAAAGAATGTTGCCGTTAAAAAGAAGGCCGCCCCCAAGAAGAAGGCCGCCCCCAAGAAGAAAGCGCCACCAAAGAAAACCAAAGCATAGTTTCGTAGTTCCCCCAGAATATAAAAAATAAAAACAATAACGTAGTCAAAATCAAAATCGTTAGTAAATCCCCCTGTTTCCCTTTCCATTTGTCCCCCTTCTTTCCAACGACCCCATCGCCACAAGCCCCAACAATGCGCAACCGATTGGCACGAACGAAATCGTTTTTCTTATAAAATCGCTGCAAGCAATAGGGCAGTAGTGATCGATGCTCTCGTCCTCCAAACACACTCCCTCCCTCTTCAGTTGTATCACTATTATCAGCAACCCGCTCCCCAGCTTGTCTGTGAAGCTCATGCACCCGTAGACAAACGCCGAGCTATCCAGCTCATTGCCGATCAAATCGTTGACCATGCTAACTCCCCCCACCATAACGGTTGCCGTTCCGAGCCCCAAACATACCGCAATTGGGTAAATGTAGTGAGTGTGCGTCTCGTCAAGGAAGAAGCATGCCGTGCTTCCCCCGATGCAAATCACCGCTCCGAGCAGGTAGGATTTCCTCCTACCGATCTTTTTGTTAATCTTGCCCAAGAACAAGGTGGCGAAGAAGCTGCTAACGTACAGGATGCACGGAATAACTGCAAGCAGGGTATCTTCCATTTGGAGCGTTTTTATCAAATAAAATGTGATGTAGACCATCACGATGTTGATGAGAGCCCGAGTTGCCATGTACTGTAAGAGGGTTAGTAGGAGGAAGTTGTTCAGAAACGGGTCCAAAACACTCACCACAAACCCGACCTTGTAAAATTGCGGCTGTTTTAGCCAGTCGTGCCACTCCATTTTCATTCTAATAGGTTCGCTTTCGCCCTGGTTTTCGTCCTCCTCTGTAACATACTCTCCCGTTACGCTTTTCAGCATGCCGTCGTTGGCCAGCAGGCTCTCGGTCATCCCCCCGCTCCGCTCCGCCTCCTCCTCGTCCTTTACCGTTTTTATGTGCATTCCAAGGTAGAAAATGAACGTGCACGACAGCCCCACTGCGAGCGTGAACAGTCCCAGATACCTGTATTTGCCTTTGTCGTTGGCCTCGTCAATGGGTGGTACCTCCTTGATGAGGAAAAGGTAGACGAGGAAGATCATGAGATTGCTGACGATGGTTGCCGAGTACCGCTTCGATGTGAGCCTGAATTGCAATTGGAAATTGGAATTGAAATTGGAGTTAGTTTGGGCACATACTCATACACATACTCGCACTCAATATCATACTCATACTCATACTCATACTCATATTCATACTCCACTCACCTCGTCCGGATGTTCTCATCTGCTGCCAGGTCGGTGATGAGAGCTAAATGAGACACTTGCACAGACGCCCACCCAACATTGAAAAGTGCAGCGGCCGTGGCGTAATAGATTGTCTGGTAAATGTCGCCAACTTCGCACTCCGGGCAGCCGTCGAATGGAGAGTATATCCACACGCCGGTGAAGCACACAGTGACCAAGACGGTCCCAAAAAAGTGAAACTTTGTTCTTTTGCAGAACCTAAAGCCGCAGCAGGAGAACGACGAGGAGCTGTCACTCAGAAGCCCCACAACAGGGGTTGCGATCGCATCAAAAATTTGGCCAGATAGCATTACAACTCCAGCAGCAGCCGGATGGAACATGACAGCGTTCTCCAAGTATATTAGCAAGTAGGTGAACCAGCAGCAAGCGGCCATGTCATTCTGCACATGACCAATGGCAAAGGCCAGAACCGTGAACTTGGATACGTGGGCGTCCATGTTGGTGAGCACAGAGGTTGTTCGCTGTGTTTGACCTTGGCATTGGCTTTGGGGTTCTGACATCTTTGGTGATGTGTTTGTTGATGTTGTTCGTGTTCGTAGTTGTTCTAAATTGTCTCCATAGGGAGAATTAGCTGATTGTTCGCTGACTCTGTCTAGCATGGATGGGTGTTCATCATACTCCATTTGAGATATATACAGCAGATGTGCGACCGTGTCACTAAAAATTCTAAAAATAAAAAAAATGTAAAAATCCACATTTTACGTTTGCTTAGCAAGTGCTTGTGTAGCATATCTGTATATAGCAAAGATGTAGGTGATAGGAATTTTTACGCACTTTATTTTTAAAAAAATAGTTGGGCCATGTCAAGAGAAGATGCACCCAATAGCTTATGAATTTAAACTTCCTTCTGCCTCCCCCATGATGTCCAGCGGCTCTCAAGCCAACCGACCCAACCAGCAATTCACAGGCAGATAACCAAACATGAAAAAACAGTGGGTGGCATGGACCTTGCCAATGAGCTCTACGAGAACAGGAGAAAAATTATCCACGATTTAAAAGCAAAACACTAAGCCTCCTACTAGCTATGCTATTAGCCTCCTACTAGCTACTCTGTTTTTTTTCAACGCGTCATTGGCCTGAGCCTTGCCGGAAGTTTCTTCTGTTTGATAAAGAGTTTCGAGCTTCCTTCGGACGAAAACCTGGATCCAAACATGCTTCCGCTGGCGAAGCTGGCATTTTCGATTTCTCCGTTCGCTCCTCCCCCTCCTCCCCCGAAGCCACCGACACCTTTCTGCTGTTCCTCTTCGCTCAAACACACCTGAAGGCTTTCGTCTAGCATGACTAGCATATCATACACCTTAACTACCAAGTTCTTCTCGCCCCCCATGCACTCCTCCAGGCCCTCCATCCCCCCCACCCCCATCCCGCTCTCCTCTTTCAACCTCCAAAGGTCCCCGATGGTCAGCACGCCCCGCCTCTTGAGCCTGAAGATCACCTCCGCCACGGAGCGAACGCTGTACCGCCACACGTCGTTCACCGCGTGGGTGCGCCGCCAGCCTCCCACGGGTGCGAGGCAGCACATTGAGCACTGGCACATGAACAAATCGATCTCCATTCCTATGTCCTCCACCCCCACCACAACGTTCCTCATTCCGATATTGGCCCCCCGCAAGCTCCTAACGAACTTCCCTCCCCCCCAGTAGTCCCTAACCCCGTCGCACTCCACGTCGGTGTGCGTCGTCGCCTCTGTGTTCCGCATGTACCGCGGCATCTGCCTGCTCCCGCAGACGTCGCACTCTCCACTGACTGTTGGCAGCACCGCCACGCACCGGTTGCAGAGCTCCTCCTTCTCCCTCCACCTGACGAAGCTGCGCCACCACCAAGTGTATTGTTAGAATGGTTTTGGGGTGTGGCTCGCTTCGCTAAAACTCACCACCGACTCCTCAACCGGAACTTCTCAGACAGACTCGGAGGATTAAGGTTCAGCTTCATCAAGTAGCTCCAGAGCAACCCGTCCATCACGCCGCGCTCCTCTACCAGCGACAAGTTGCGGTTGGCGACCATGGCCTCGTTGCTCCGGAGCCATAAATACTTGCTCGCGCAGTGGAAGAACGTCCACAGCGAGTAGGTTCCGCATGCCCCAACGTCCATCGCCGCAATCGTAATGTAGACGGGCTTCTTTCTCATGCTCGACGTCTCGAGGTGGTACAGGAGCATATCGTTGAGTTCCGAAATTCCGCACCTGAAGCCAATGACCTTCCTGGTGTGGTGCTCCTCGAAGTCCAAGGTGTTGACCCGGGACTGGGGGTCGAAGGTGGAGTAGAGGGAGGAAAGGGAGAGGAGAAAAGTTTCCCAGTCGTTCGACCGCTTGAAGCGGGAGACCAGGTCGAGGAGGGGGGGGAACATCACCGGGAAGGTTCTGTTAATGTAGGACCGTTTCTTCGCCATTATTTCGATGAACCAGATGCTTATTATCATCACCTTCCTCTTCAGTATCTTCTGCCTGAGAATTCGCTTCCTCTCAAGCCTTTCGTCGCTCCACATTCTCCAAATTTTGAATTTGCATTTGGCGAAATTCTCTCGAAGCAGCATGTTGTACTCCACCGCGAGCTTGATCTGGGATAAATAAATGTTAGTTTATAGGAGTGTCCCAACACCATACAATAGTTGTGACTCACCTCCTTCATGTGCTCGTCCTTCAGCTCCTTGAAGAGTTCCGCGCCGCTCTTCGCGTTCGCCCTCATTCGCTTCAGAAGCGCCACCGCCGCACCGATCTCCCGCTTCGAGTGTTTGATGTTCAGGTACTCCCTCCAGTCCCGCTGCATCCTGATTATGATCGGTATAACCTGAAACTTGTGTGCCGCCTCCTCGGCTTTCTTGAACTTTCGGAACGCCTGCGCCCTCCGGCTCACGTTCCTGGTCAGTGCGTGGCCTGAAATCACGGCCGTCTTTCTGTTTTGGGCAAGAATCACCTCCTTCAAGTACGGGAACTTCTTCTTCACGTAGTTCCCCACGTAGTGCTGAATGACGCAAGCAGCGACATATCTTAAATTGAGCTTAAGCTGTACATGATAATGTTTTAGTGTTGTTTAGCAAGGATTCCACAACCCGCTCGCTCACCTGTTTCGCCTCAGTGTCCAGGAATTTCTGTACTGCGTATGAATCCAACTTCTTTTTAGTTTCCCCCTGGGCCAGTTTCAGCGACCTTACGATGGTCGTTCCCCTCTCTCTCCTTCCGCCCGTTAGAATTGATTTCACCTTTTGCTTCTCAATTTTCTCCCTCTCCCCCTCCCACCGCTCTAACTCCGGCTGCAGCCTCTCCTGGCTGGCGAGCAGCAACTTCCGCTTGCCCTCGAGGAAGATCGCCCTGCCTCTCTCTCCTCCCTCCTTGAAATTTCTGTTCGTTTGGCGGAGTGGGAAGAGGCGGAGGGCCTGGTTGTTAACCCAGACTCTGGCGCGAGTTCCGCGGAAGACTTTTTGGATTTTTTTTATCGCGTTGTGTTTAATGTATTTTTGCCTGGGGGTGTCTGGAGGGGCGAGGAGGAAGGGTGGGAGGGGGGACTTGACTTGTTCCTGGGATTCTTGGTCCTGGTCTTGGTCCTGATCAGATGATATTGTTGGTGTTGGTGTTGGTGTTGTCGGTGCCACTGTCGAAACGAAGATTGTGGCATTTTCCCTTTTATTTTTCTTGAACTTCTTTTCCATCATGTGCTTCATCACGCCCACGTGGCCCTGCTTTGCCGCTTCAATCTGCTCTGATTCCTCCAATTTCAAAGCAAGCACTTTCTTTTTCGCCCTGGCGTCGTCGACGTCAAGGGACTCGGGGGCGAACTGCGCCGAGCGTAGCAAGGCGCATTTTTAATGAAGGACGAATGTAACGTAACGTAACGTAACGTAACGTACGAGCGAGCCAAACGAATTGGGTGGAATAATGTTAGCTTAGTAGTGGTTGAGATGTAGCTTTGCCTGTAGCCATTTCGCGCACTTCATCGCGACTATCTCGTCCTCCAAAAGGATCGCTCGCTTCGCTCGCTAACCTTCAAGTTCATTGGAGACTGACTTTTGGAGTTGAAAGAGGTCGACCTTCGCCGCGCAATTTCGCTGTGCATCGGACTGCTCGCCTCCTCTGCCGCTGCCTCCTCCTCCGCCTTCTTCATAAGCTGCATCTTCCTGTGGCTAGTTTCTCCAACGAGCTTCAGGGCGACGTCTTGCCTCGCCTCGTCCTCGGCGATGATTTCCTCCAAGGCTGCGCCGAGCAAAGCGAGGCGCATTTTTAATTAAGCAAGAGCAAAACGAGTGAAGCGAGCCAAACGAATTGAGTGGAATAATGTTAGTTTAGTAGTGGATGTTGCCGTCTGAAGCCATTTCGCAAGATTCTGCTCGGTTTATGCTCGTCTTCGTCAAGGCTCGCTCGCTTCGCCGCTCACCTTTCTTTCTCTTCTTCGTCCTTAGAACTTCTGCCATCAAGCCACCCAGAATGGTTTTGATTTCCGAGCGCTCGCTCTCCAGCTCCTCCTCGCCGTCGCGAATTTTTGTCCAGCTGCTTTCCTTTTTCTCTGCGCCGCCGAGCGAAGCGAGGCGAGGCGCATTTTTAATGGAGCAGGGGGGGAGGCGAGCGAGTGAGCCAAACAAATGTAATTGAGTGGAATAATGTAGTTTAGTGTGTGCTCGTATGCTCGTCTTCCTCAAGGCTCGATCGCTTCGCTCACTCACCTGTAAAGTAATTCTTCATCCCCATCGCAGCCTTGACCATATCGTTGGTGAAGAAGCCCTTTCCGCTCGATCCAGCAATCGCCCCCGAACTTTCAGCAATCAACTTCAAATCGGTGACAACCTCCTCCTCCCAAATCTGCGCTCTGCTCTCACTCAGCATGACCACAAAGACGAACTTCTCTAATTTGGAAAAACTTAGCGGTTTTTCCGCCGTGTCGACCAGGTTCTCCTCAATGAGTTTCACCTACAGGCGTTTGGGAGTTAGTAGTTTGCAATGCCAAAAATTTTCAGGCTCGCTGGCTCACCTGCTTCTCGCACTTGTCGCACAAGGCCATAATTTCCCTCCTCTTCCCCTCCTCAATATGTTCCAATTCCTTCACCAGCCCGTTCAAATCCCTCTCCTCTTTCATGAAGTGCCGCTGCATGTCACTCAAAGTTGTGGCGATGGCCTTCAGCTCGATTCGCGCCTGCGGAGCGGACTGGACGTGGGAACCGCCCAAGGCCTGCTGCTCAATATCTTTCAAATCGGACCCGTCGTGAAGGTCGTGTTTCCGAAGCAGCGCTTTTGCGCGGTTTCGACGCGTGGGCCCGGCCGAAAGAGAAGGAGAAGGAGACAAAGAAGGAGAAAAAGAAGGCGATATCGAATTCAACGCTGATGACGTGGCATTCTCGGGAATCGTTATCGTCAACCCCTTCTTGTTGTGGTGCAGCATTGGGGGAGAAGAAACTGTTTCACGCTTCTTGTAGTCGACCTTCGCAATCACCGCGGAAGGCTGCTGCCGGTTCCTCAATGATGACGTCCTGTCAACCCTCCCCGCCGACTCGTGAGTTGCGGGTATTTTGTGCGTCTCCCTCATGAGCTTCCTAGGGAAGTGTTTCTGGTGGTCAATATGATCGAAAATTGATTTGCAAAATTTTATCCGGGTGTCCGCCTTCGCAAGCGGAACAAGTGTGCTTTGAAATTGAAATTGAAATATTAGTGTGTGTGTGCGTAAATGTAAATGGGCAACCAGCTCACCTGCTCTCGCTCATCGGAATCTCCCGCACTGGCAAATTCCTCAACCTCTCTTCATCCTCCAACCGCTTCTTCGTCGTTCTAATCTTTTCCTTCTTCTTCCAAATCTCCTTGGTTTTAATCTGCCCCTTCTTGATCTTCTTCCCCCAATTCTTCTCTCGGCTCTGCTGCCTCAACAGGTCAGTCACAACCTTGATTTTGTACCTCTCGCCAGGTTCAATCCTACAGTCGTACTTGTTCACCTCAGCAATTACCTTGTTCTTGAACTCGTTGTCCAAGTTAATCGACTTCCGATAACTCCAGATCAAGTCCTGCATGATGTTGTACGCCTCAGGTTTGTTGTACGCGGGGGGCTTTACTTCCTTTTTGTAAGCCCTGGGTTTGTTTGAGGTGTTTTTGGAAGAGGGGATGAGCTCGTTGTTTATTAATGATAGCTTGGAGTCAGAGTGAAGGAGGGATAATACGTTGCCCTGGGAGAGGGTCCTTGTCCGCGCGTGCTTCGTAGATATTTTCGCCTCTTCAAAGCGATTCTTGAAAGCGTTGGGATTGGATTTTGCTCCATAATTGAACATGGGGAAGTCTGAGAGGAATCGATTTGTCAATTGCCAATCTCAGTCCGAAATTGGGCTGTTTACTCGTGCAAGAGATTGAAAATGGTTAAATTGCTTAAAAACCATATTTGGGAACGATATCTTTGTTAAGGTGCAAGGCAATCAAGATTGTGAAAAAGGCATCTCCTCCTTAAAATTATCACATAACGCAAATTCCAGACGCACCCAACACACCCAATAACTCAACATCTCGCAACACAACACCCAACACCCAAACACCCAAACCCAATATATATTAAATACAAGCGCAACTCCCATGGCATCACTCAAAAAGCAGTTTGCGGCACTCGAATCCTCCCTCGGCTCACAGTCGACAGACCTCACAAACATTAATGACAGAATGGATGGATTTGAGTCGATAATTGGCCCAGCTGGAAGCGGCTTGAGCGACGTTGTGACCGAAATCTTGAACCCTGTGCAGGCTAAGATAATGGACATGATGGGGGAGATGAAAGAGGAAATGGATCACAAATTCAGCTTGCAGGGAGCAGAGAACAAGCGAATGTCACAACATTTGAGCACAAGCAAGAGGGAGAACCAGGCGCTTAAATTAAGACTGGTGGCATTGGAAGAACGAGTGAAGAATCTGGAGATAGAACTGGGCGGAGAGGAATATGACGAGAAGGAGGAGGAGGAGGACGTGAAGGAAATTTAGGAAGGATTGGGAAGAATGCTGTAAACGTTTAATAAAGACAGCGTGTTTGCTAAAACATCTTCTTCTAGATGGCAATGAATTGGAATTCCACGCAAGGATCGTCATGGTGTTATTGGGTTCCACTTGCAGATCCCACCCTCTTCTCTTCGTTGTTGCAATAATTCGCGACGAATACATGACATTTAGGAGGAATGAAATCACATTATACCACAATTAATTTAATCTTCAGCCAATTTCCTTTTGACAGTCGCCATTCGCCTCCCCAACTTTTCCTCTTCTACAATAACACCAAACGCCAATTCGTCTATCTTCCTTAACTCCTCCTTGAAATTCCGCGCAATTCGCCACAGATCCTCATTCCCCGCGGCAGCCAGCAGCATGACATCGTCGTCCTTCCCGCTCAGCACCTTCTTGGTTCCCGCCATTTCCTTCCCAGTAGGCTTTATCAGTCTTGAAGATGTTGGTGACGGTGACCCATGTGCGTCGATCACGCTGCTCTGCCGGCTCCCGATTCCCGGTTTGATGTCAAAGCCGCTCAATGCGCTGTTTTGCCTGCTCCCGATTCCGGTGCTCGCGGTGGAGTGGGATATGTCGCTCATCATTGAGTCCTCGCGCTTGAACTGCCCCCCGACCAAGTTAGTCAAGGAGTGCTTCTTGGCTCCCCGAAGATCGAACAAGGATTTTTGCTGCAACTCGGTTAACTCGGTGCTCTTTTCCTCGTCTTTGGCAGTTAAGCTTTCGTTGTTATTGTTGTTGTTGTTGTTGTTGTTGTTTTTTCCCATTTCACCTTCCCTTTCCTTGACGATGTTGAGTTTCTCGACGAGTTCCTCATCTGCATCCTCGTTCTCGTTCTCGTCCTCGTCCTCGCCCTCACCCTCGTCTTCGTCCTCGTCCTCATTTTGCTCGTTCAACTGGTCCCCCTCTTTCTTCTCCTTTTCTAGTTTTTCCTCCGCAGTGAGCTCGTCATTGCGCTTGCCGGAAGCCTCGTCGATCTTTTTTCGGTCGAGTTCCTCCTGCAGCTTCTTCTTGCTGTCGGTCTTCTTCGCGTCGTCCATCCCGTACTTGCTCAAAATGATATCCTTCATAATAAGCGCCTCCTCTGGGTACTGCTTCGCAACTTTGTAGAACTGTCGGTTCGTGAGGACGCAAACTTCGCAGTTCGTCTGCGCCCTGACGCTCGCCGTCCTCCTCGTGTTGAAGACGATGGCCACCTCCCCGAAGTACTTTCCGGCGTGGAGGCTAGCAACCTTTTTGAAGTGAGTTGTTTTCTCACCAAAGGAAGGGTTGGGGTTGATGATGCCCCCAATTCCGTCGTTGTTGCTTCGCCGAGAGTGTGTTAGATATAGTATGTAAGAATGAAGTGATCGCTCGCTCGCTCAATTCACCTGCTTCTACCGCTTGTGAATTCTTCGCTGGCGCTTTCCGAATCTTCGTCTTCGTCGTCATCGTCGTTTTCGGTTTCCTTGATTCCCGTGATTACGTGTGGTAGCATTGGAAATGCTTTGGAGAGGATGGAAGACTTCCTCCGTTGGTTGGTTGGTTTGGATCCGGTTGTTTTGTTGGGGGACGTGCGTCTCTCCGTTGCTTTGGTCAGGTTTGGGGATTTCATTTCGGAATCGAGTAAACTAGGCATCTTCTCCTTCGAAAAATTCAGCTCGGTGGGTATAATGACGTCGCAGATTCCACGGTAAATGAAGTACATGGACTCCCCCTGCTCTCCGCAGTTCACAATCCAGTCCCCCTTCAAATACACCTCCACCCCCAAATTCACAACCAAGTCCGCCACAATCTTGGGGTGAATATTTTGGAAGAAGGGCACGGACTTGATCATGTTGTACCGCTGCGCCGAGCGAACACATGAGCAGGGGGGAGCGAGTGAGAAAAACGAATGTAATTGAGTGAAATTAACGTTGGTTTAGTGGTGGCTCGTATTCTCGTCTTCCTCAAAGCTAGCTCGCTTCGCTCGCTCACCTGCCACAAGAAGATCTCGGCCTGCAAATTCTTGCCGAGCTCGGGGGTAAATCCTTGGACGTTACCGTCCAAGGTTCCGTGCTCGACGAATATGTAGTCGTAGTATTTGAAGATTCGGGTTTGAAGCATTTTTGGTAGTTCCACGTGGTCCATTGCATCGTAGAGGGACTCCATCTTTCGTTGGTACTGCGCCGAGCGAAGAAGGTGCGAAGTGAATTGAGTGGGTTAGCCTTGTTTAGTAGTGGATGTAGCCGTCTCGTCTTCCAAAAGGCTCGCTCACCTCCGAGGAGATCACATGGTAATTTCGGGCGTAGGACTGCACCTCTCCGAACACGTACGCCATCAAAATAAATCCAAGCATCATCAAAATGCTACTTGTCCACTTCTCGTTCAGCGTGACTGGCGACAAATTCTCCCCGGCCATGATCAAGTGGATTGAAGCCAAAAATGATCTAGTGTAGTCGCCGTACAGACTCATCAACGTTTGCTTGTCGTCCTTCAGACAAAAGCTCAGTTGGTCTAGGCACATTGGAACCGTGTCGATCGTTCGGTTGTCCGCATCGAACAGCGGGATCGTAGTGTTATATTCATTATAATCTCCCCAATCTTGCCACGCGAAGAGGTTCGCATTCAGCATGGATATAGCTTCCATTGCGTAACCCTTGCCATTTAATGTGTCCGCGTCGTCTGTTCTGGAGAAGCTCGAACACGGGATTGTGAGTGTTTTGTTGTCTGCGCCGAGCGAAGCGAGGCGCATTTTTAATGAAGCAAGAGCAAAACGAGTTGAGCGATCAAGAATTGGGTTTGGTTAGTTTAGAAGTGGATGTAGCCACTATGTCTGTAGCCATTCATCGCGAGTATGCTCGTCTTCTTCGGAGCTCGCTCGCTTCGCTCGCTCACCTTCTGGGGTGGACCCGAAGACGAGCGGGTGCTCGGTCGTTTGCAAGCAATATGTTGCCCGATCGCTGCGCCGAGCGAACAGAACCAAGCGAGCAAAACGAATTCGAATTCGAATTCGAATTGAGTGGGTTAGTTTAGTAGTGGATGTAGCCGTCAGCATCCTTTTCGCAAGGCTCGCTCGCTTCGCTCGCTCACCTGACGAACCAAAATTTCTTGGCCGCCAGGAACCAGATGCAAGCCCCAAAGTGGAGGGAGAGGAACAGGGTGCAAATTAGCTTGGCAACCTTGACGAAAAAACTGCACCGAGCGAAGCGAGATTGTGTGCATTTTTAATGAAGGACGAGCGAAACAAACGGAGCGAGCCAAACAAATTGGGTGGGTTAGGTTAGTAGTGGATGTAGCCACTATGTCTGTAGCCATATCGCGGGATTCTTCGCGAGTATTCTCGTCTTCCTCAAGGCTCGCTCGCTTCGCTCACTCACCTGTACTTGCTGTACGTAATCCAGTGGCCAAGATGCTTGCTAAAATTAAGCGTCGAGGCAAGCCTCCAAAACCTCTGAAATTTCAACAGCTTGAACGCTTTTGCCCAAACGCTGTTTTGAAAGATTTTGTCCAGCGGAATGCAGCTTACAACGTCGACGAGGGCGTGGCCTTTCCACGCGTATGAATGGAATATGTCTGTTCGGTTCTGGTCTCTCCCGCGAGCAATGTTGAACTGCAAGAGAAAGTCAAGGAAGCACATTGCATCCACGACAATGTCGAAGATCTGAATTAGGATCGGGAGGGATTCGAACCTGAGGAGTGGGGGGGATTGTCTGTTGGGTTAGATTTTGGATTGGATAAAACAGAGAGACGCCATGTGTAGTACTCGCTCACCTCCCCAGATACGCTATAAACACCGGCGTGTAAATCATTTGCAATACCAACATTCCCGCCAACAAAATTTCCCACTTCCACAGCCACAAGTTCTTCTCGTAGATAATTTTCTGTGCGGCGAGCTTTTTGTGGATATCAGTCTCTTCCTGAAGCTTAACCGCCTCGTTCATCGAGTCCCCTATGACGCTCGTTGACCTGAGTCGAAACTTCTTCACGACGTTGTCGTCAGCATTCGCGTGAGCGATTATACCGAGCTTGGTGCGCTGGGAGTCCTGCCGAAATACTCGGTCGTGCTCCCTCTTTTCTAGCTCCTCGGGGGTGCGCCGGAGGTGGAGGTGTGAGATAGCTGAGGATGTTTTTGTTGCCAGGGAAAAGGCTTGGGTGGCAGCTTCTCGAAGGGTTGATGTGTGGTTGTGATCGGGATTGGAATTGGGATTGGAATTGGGATTGGAATTGGGATTGGAAGAAGTGGTGGGCAAGCCGGCGGTGCCGGGTTTCGGAGTGGGGTTGGCTGATGAGGGGTTTAACTGCGCGACCATTTCGTCCAAGGTTGGAGAGTGGGGTTTGTTTTTAATGTCATTGGGGTTTGTATTGGGGTTGTTGGGGTCTTCCTCGTTAGGTGCTCGGGACCGGGCATCATTCGTCACTAGGAAAGATTTGAAAACTATCGAGTTTGATCGCTCCTTTTCAAAATTAGTTTGGGGGAGAATGACATCCGGATCATGGAATGTGTATGGCTCAGAGGAGTTTTGGGTGGTGTCCATGTCAATGCCCATGTCCTCGCGAGCACTTGCATACTCAACGGGTAGGTTGTTGACGAGGATTGGTTCTATTTTGTTGGGCATGATGCCTGATTATAAGTGGTTGTTGTGGTTGTTATGGTTGTTTTTCAACTGTTTACGGTCGGGAAGAGGGAGTGAGGGATGGACTTGTTGTGTGTTTTTCTGGACTCATAAGAGAGAGTATCATATGATTGGGGTGGTAGATTGTTGTACCTGCAATTTTGAAACCTTGAAATGCACTTATGCAAAGAGTTCACTGAAACCACTATTTTTTCGTTTTTTTTATTTTTGTGTATCAACGTTCGTTCCAACGTCCAGCTCCAAACCATCCTCAAAGTGTCGAATCCTTCGTGAGACAAGCGGTCTCGGCAACGTATAACGATCATCGTTACATAGAATACATACATATATGAACATTACCAATACGTTTCAAAAGGTCTTGTAAACCACGATTAACTCTGGACTTGTGGTTGGGTGGTGATACGTATTGAACTTGAAAGTATTCAGTAGTTCCCTTGAGTTCGTAAAAACCTTTCCCGGACCAATGGTTAACGAGTGGGCGAGAGTGCAAGTGCTTGAGGATCACTCGAGTGTGTGGTTCGTGCAGTGTGCTTCTCCCCCGACGGCAAGCAGCTGGCTACTGGAAGCTACGAGCTCATCAACCTCTACAGCTTCAACGACGGAAATGCCATCTTAGCGCACACGTTGGAGGGCCACACTTACTACGTCAGGTCCCTCTCGTTCTCTCCCGACTGCAAACTCCTTTGCTCGGGAAGTTGGGATAGATCCATCAAATTTGGAACTGCCAATGGAAGCTTGTGAAGAGCATCGACCAGGCTCACCCCTCTACCGTTTACAGCGTCTCATACTCCCCCAACGGGCGTGTTCTTGTGAGTGCCAGTGGCAAAAATACGATGAAGATCTGGGATGCTGAGACTTTCGAGCGGGAATTCACCACCAACCAGCTCACCACCACGGCCAATTCCAACTTCGTTGTTTCGGCCAATGAGGACAACACGGTTAGAATCACCTCCTGCCGAGAGTTCGCATTTGTGCCCTCTTGCCTCACCCCCGTCCTCAACCTCATTCTTCACATCGTCTACAAGTGGGAATTTGTGTCATTTTTGGAGCCAAACGAAAACACCCCAACCCTCGAGGAGGTTATGAAGAAACCTTGGCGAGTGCGTGCACAACGGCGGCTACAACGTCACCTCCGAGATCCTCTCCTTCCTCTCCCCAGCCCACCTCCCCGTATAGATCACCCCCGCTAGATGGAAACTGGGGACGAAAAAAATGGAAAATAATAAAATGTACTTGTTAAGTTCAAAAGTTTTTTTAAGGTTATTCATTTTTTAGCTCGAATAGCCTCCCTCCCCTCCCCTCCCCTCCCTCTCCTAAAACAGCCCCATATTCTCACTCGAGCTCGCAAAGAAGTCACTAATCCCCTCCACCCCA